>TARA_R110001592_G_scaffold268269_3_pt1 | contig 60950 bp, 71 predicted proteins | sample TARA_R110001592 | Tara Oceans TARA_R110001592 (sample SAMEA4398387) | marine metagenome | biome: Polar Biome; feature: [SRF] surface water layer (ENVO:00010504); material: water (ENVO:00002006), including particulate matter (ENVO:01000060) such as... | depth 5 m | reverse complement strand
TTGTGACCTCGGAAGTTATCCATATCGCGCTAAAAATCAATTACATATATGTTCTTTTGGTAAAACGTGGGCAGTTTACTTCCCTAAACCCTCGTTAAACTCTTCTACTAGAGAATCCCATTTTTTTAAAAATTCCTCTACCCTACCCGACTCAATACTTGATCCTGTGAGGCTAATATTTAACTGAATCGGTTGACGCGAAGTTTTATGGTAGCTCGCTTGATCCTCAGCCATAGCGAACGATTGATTCGCATTAACATCAAAAGTGTATTCTAGTTTTTCCGATAAAATGGTCAAGTCGGAAACCTTCCAGTTACCGTCTTTCAACTTTTTTTGAATGGCCCTTTGCGTCAAACCCAGCCAGTTAGACAAATCAGCGGTGCCTACGCCTGTTTGCTCTAGTGCTTCTCTTACTTGGTCGGATACGTTAATCATAATAGACAAATTTAGAACTGTTTGTTCGCTGATTTTCAATCGCATGCGTAAATTTTATACGCAATACACGTAAAATTCCTTCGCTATTATTTGGTAGAGCGAATTTTTCTTTCGTATTTAGCGAAACGAAATCGAAACGGAAAAGAAACAAAAATGTTAAAATCAAATCCCGTAGGCAATAGGGAATTACCCCCAAGAGGTGTAGACTTTAAAAGAGAGATGGAAGAGCTATTTCTAGACTATGAAGTGCAGCCAAAGGAATATAAAGATCGTATCGCGAAAACAGGCCAGATAAGTGTGCAGTATGTACGAAAATGGTTTCGCGAAAAAAGGTTTGTAAACGAGGACATTGAAAAAGCCGCATGGGCTGAATTAGCGAAAGCTAAGTTAGAGTTTGATGCAAAAGCGGAAAGCCGTGTGACCAAACTGAAAAAACTCAACTAATGGAACTAATCGAAACACCTATACCGGCAGGATTACTCGATAATGGTATCGAGATCTTTTTTCAAAAAGGGAAGCTTTATGCAACCTACCTCGGGAGGAATTGGGAATTTAAAGATCTGCCCAGTGATAAACTGGCTGAGCTTGAAAGCCTAATGGAAGAGGATGTTGCAGCCATGCAAATCCTAGAAGAAAAGGGGCCTTCGCTTATGGCTGATAAACTCTTTATCTACTATAAGTGCCGGTGTGGTGGTTTCGACATGCACAGCGATATAGAAAATGGCCAACTAAGCGTTGAGGCTTGGAACTGCAAGTGCAACGGATCTTGCATTTTAGAAAGTCATTTTAGAAAATCGGTTCAAGCGGAAAACGGCCATTTAAGTCCCCGCGAAATGGAAGTGATACGCACACTTTGCTCTCACCCCTTCCCTACAAACTGCGCTGCCGCAGATATGCTAAACATAAGCCCAAAAACACTAGACAATCATCGTCAGAGTGTTTTTTATAAAACCTCCTGCCGAAGCATTCAAGAATTAACGGCCATGGCCAATAATAAAGGTTGGATATGAGCACAGTTGAAGTAACCATGCGCTTTCAGGATACTCAATACGAGATAAAGGGAAATGAAGTACAAGTGCCAAAAGCCATGCTTCGGATTATTGTAAAAAAGGTGAAGGCCCGCATTGCTCAGCGTGAAGCGGCTTACAAGTCTTGCCAGCGATACCTGCAGCACGAAAAAAGCATCTTCGAGATTAACAGGCGCTTAGAGTACATCCGCAAGCAAGATCTAGATACTGGACTGGAAGCGCTCATTAAGCTTTTCCCCCTCATTAAATCATTAACCCCGCCAGTGCGAAGTGCTCACTACGCAAGCTATCACGCTTTTTTGCATGAGCTACACCGCTGGATTCTAAACTCATATAAGCATGAATAGTCAAGCAAAATCTAAAACCATCTTCTTCTTCCAATTATGGGTAGTGATTTTAATAAGCATTGGTATTTGCATCGGTGCAATTGCCCTATTCCATTGGATTATAGAAAACTATGTGGGAATTGAAAATCTACAGGCCCTGGATAGCCTGAGTCGCTAAACACTCAAATCAACAGCCCCTTTACCAGGAAGGGGCTTAAACCTAATTTTTTCATAAATATGAATACCTCATTAAACAGCGAGGCTAAATTTTTAGCCCCCAAACTGCCCACAAAAAGCAAAGCGATTTTGCCGCAGAAATACCGCGATCAAGTAGGCCAAGAATTTAGATGGAAAGGCCATTTATTCTGTGATATTAACGAAAAACCCTTTATAGCTAAGGTTTTAGACGTGCGCTTAAGTAACAAAACCATGAGTGACGTGGAGAATAAGCACAAGCGCTGGGCGGGTGTGGAATACTTAATTCACAACCCACGCACCAAGCAAAGACGCTGGACACTGCCCTTTAAAATTGAAGAAATCGACTTAAGTAAACAGGAGGTGCGCCATGACTAAGCAAGAGGAAGATCTAGGCTTTGACCCTAACCAACTGAGGCTGGATGAAGAGATTGCTAAAATGGAAAAGGAAAAACAACGACTTACTAACGAGTTGAAAAGTTTGAACACGCATGGCTTTTTTGCCCGATTAGATAGAGATAGAACTGGTTATTATTTTCCAACGATAAACTCTAAAAAAGACAAGGGAGATTTTATCATCGTTACCAACTTTATTATGACCCCCCTATCAGTGGTAAGTGAGAATGGAACTCCGTTAGTTTATATACATAATGGGTTGGTAAAACCAGAGATTATTGAAATACCATCGAAGAGATTAAAAAATCTCACCAGTTTTAAAACCTTCATGTTTGAACGTGGCCCTTATTTTTTTGATGGTACTCAGAAGCATTTTGACGCTATACTGAATTCAATGCCACTCCTAGCAAAAATCAAAGATCCATCATGACGCGCCTTTACGACTTCACCGAACTGCAGCTGATTATAAAGAGCTGTAAATCTAAAAATGATCTCTTCAACTGTATGGAAGCTATTAAGACCATCATGTTTGACTATAGTCTTGACCAGATCAAGTGGCTAAAAACCCTTTTCAATTTTCAAAACAACCTTTTAAGAACTAAAAATGAGCGATAGAAATAAACGAATCGAGCAACGTAAAATCTGCCACGAAAAAATAAAGGAAATTCAATAATTCATGAATAAGGAGGAGACCTTGACTAACCTGACAGAGCACAACTGGAACCTATTCATGGACCATTTAGAGGAAGATTTGAATTTCATTAAGCGAATCAATGAGTTTAATAAAAAGGTTTCCAACTATGCTGATTAAGATGGTTAAACTCGGAATGGAAATGCGGCAAAAACAAAAACGCTTTTTCGCCCTCACTAAAGAAGCTCGAAAAATGGGCTTTCACCCAGACCTCACAAAGGAGCGCGATAAGGTTCTTGCCGAAAGTAAAAAGCTAGAGGCAGAGTTTGATACCCTTTGTCATACGATTCTCGCTGAAGAAGAAGCAAAAAAGTCGCCTAAACTCTTCGAACTATGATTTCGCAAGCTAGCATTGAGAAAATATTGGAAGCAGCCCTGGTTGAAGAAGTGATTGGTGATTGCGTTGATCTTAAAAAAGCGGGGAGCAATTACAGTGCTTTATCGCCTTTTGTTAATGAGAAATCGCCCAGCTTTATGGTAAGTCCTTCTAAGCAAATATGGAAATGCTTTAGCAGCGGTAAAGGGGGTAATAATGCAGCAAGTTTTCTAATGGAGTATAAAAACATGACCTACCCCGAGGCTTTAAAAACCTTGGCCGATCGGTATAATATTCAATTGGAGTTTGAAAACATCCCCGAAAAATCAGACGAAAAGAAAGAGTTTGAGAGTCGTTGCGAAAAGGTGCTGCAGTATGCCAATAATGCTTTTATGAAGTTTTTAGCCATGGGTGCGGAAGATCAAAGCCCTGCCCTAAAGTATTTAAGAGTTAACCGTGGTTTATCAGAAGAAACTTTAATCGAATGGCAGTTGGGCTTTGCGCCAGATGCATGGCAATCGCTTACTCAGAACTTTATAGACAAAGGATACTTTACCGAAGCTGAACATCTTGGCTTGACCAAAAATAGCAAGGGAAACAATTATGATGTTTATCGCAACCGGATCATTTTCCCTATACACGATCACCTTGGTAAGCTTGTAGGCTTTGGAGGCAGGACATTGGATCCTACTGAAAAGGCCAAATACATAAACAGTAAGGAGAGCGACTTCTATTCTAAAATGACCATCCTTTATGGTTTGCACCGCGCTGTTAAAGCTATTAAGGAAGAGGGAAAGGTTTATTTAACCGAAGGCTATACCGATGTAATTGCTATGCATCAGGCAGGAATTAAAAACACGGTGGCCACATGCGGCACCAGCTTAACGGTGGAACATGCTCGTCTGCTTTCTCGCTTTACAAAACATGTAGTGCTGCTGCGAGATGGTGATGAAGCTGGTAAAAAAGCGGCTGCTAGAGATCTTAATAATTTAATGAAGAAAGGATTTAGAGTGGAAGTATGCACCCTTCCTGAAGGCGAAGATCCTGATTCATTATGCAGAAAAATGACCAGCGAAGAGCTGATCCTCGATTAAGACTATGACCAAAGCAATTAAAAAATACCTCGAAGGCCATACCGAAGACGCGATACTGTTTTTTAGTAAGCAAAAATTAGAAGCTGCTGAAGATCCACATGCCAAGCAAATAGCCACTAACGAAGTAAGTGAGCTACTGGCAAGCATTGATGGGGACATTATGCGCGAGAGCTACATTGATGAAATATGCAAGGTGGTTAAATGGATTAAAAAGCCACAGCTAAAAAAGGAGCTCGGTATTGTAGAAGCGAAGAAGGCTGAAAAAGACTCGATGCGTAAGGAAAGCTTTATGGATAAGCTGCCTCGGCATCAGCGTCACAGTTTAAGCAAGTTTGGCTTTTACAGCAAGGAAGACGGTGATCGCACTGGGTATTACTTCCGCACTGGGCAGGGTGCCGATGGAGAGAGTAACTTTCATTCCATTACCAACTTTGTAATGACTCCCCTTTTCCATAAGTACGACCAGGATGATAACACTCGTATTGTGCGTATCAATAACGGACTAATGGAACCGGAAGTAATAGAGCTGCCCTCAAAAGCGCTTATAAGTGTGGAAAGTTTTAAAACCTTCCTTTTTGAGCGAGGCCCTTACTTTTTCGACGGCAGTAAAATTCATCTCGACAAGCTTAATAAATTCTACCTCTTCGAATTTCCAAAGGCTTTCGAGCTTAAAACCTTGGGATGGCAGCATGAAGGGTTCTTCGCCTTTTACAATATCGCCTTTAACGGAAAGCTAACGCATTACAATGAGGCTGGATTGGTAAAGCATAAAGATCAAAACTTTTTTAGTCCAGCTAGTTCTGACATTTATAAAAACTACCGCCAAGATGGAGATGACGACCAGTACGAAAACGACAAATACTTAAAATACCAGCCGGCTGAAATTGACTTTAGCGAATGGGCTACTTTAATGAATCAAGCCTATGGAGAACATGCAAAAGCTGCGGTCGCATGGGTTTTAATATGCCTGTTTAAGGACATTGTTTTTAAAGTCGATAACAATGCGCCCTTTCTGTATAGCTATGGTCCTTCTCAGTCGGGTAAGAGTAAGTTTCACCAAAGTGTTAGCAATCTATTTTTTAAAGAAATGCCCGCCTTTAACCTAAACAGCGGGACCGACTTTGCCTTTGCTCAAAGGATGAGCCGCTTTAAAAACTGCCCCATTGAATTCAACGAGTTTAATGATGATGTGGTAAAGAATGAATGGTTTGAAGCTATAAAAGGAGCTTATGACGGTGAAGGTAGAGAACGTGGACGCGGCATGAGCAAACGTAGGACGGAAACGCAAAAAGTAAACGGACTAATAATGCTTGCAGGGCAATATTTAAGTACTCGCGATGACAACTCGGTATTATCACGATCCATCCTTCGCAGTTTCAAAAAGCTAATGAATCGTCCCGAGGCAATGACTATAGCTTTTAACCGTCTCAAAGAGTTAGAAAAAAAGGGATTAAGCTCCATACTTACCGATCTGCTAGTCTTTCGCTCGGAGGTGCAAGAAAAGTACCCACAAGAATTTAATTCTACGATGAAAAGCATGTCGGCCAGCATTCGCAGAATGGGCGATCAGTTTAATGAGCGTGTACTTCGAAACTATGTGGCTTTACTAACTATGTACGGCATCATTTCGAGAAGTTTTGAGTTGCCTTGGAAGCTGGAAGAATATCGAGAGTGGATTCAGAATGAAATTGTGGACATCAGTCAAATGATATCCAATACCGATGTTCTGGTCGATTTTTGGAAAACACTGGAAGCCTTGTTTGAAAGAGGCGAGTTAAAAGAAGGGGCTCACTTTAAAATTGAAGAAGAGCAAAAAGTTAAATACCACCACAAAGGCAAAGAAACCAAGTATAAAGAATATGCTGAACCGCGCAAGATCCTTTATCTGCGCCTTAGCATGGTTCGGGATGAGTTTGCTAAATGGAAGAAACAAGTAGGTGGAACAGCGATGGACTTAACCAGTTTAACCAGCTATTTGAAAGACCGCGACTACTATATCGGCTACTGCGATGGCACCACCTTCCACCGCTTTAAGAGATCGGAAAACGGAGAAGTAAGAAGAATGGCTTTTTCCACTAGCGGACATATGTTCGATTACGATCAACTAGGCATTAACCTACTGCGTCACGATGACGATTTAAGCGACCCATCGCCGCAAGGAAAAGCAGCGCTAAAGGAAGCTATCGATAAAGCGAAACAGTTAGAATTAGATAAACCACTGGGCGAAAGTCCATTTGATACCAACGATAAATTTTAAACGATGAATAAAAAACTTATTGAGGCCGTGCAAGCCTTCAACAAGCTATATCCTATCGGAACCCAATTGATTTTAGTTGACGATATGGGAATAGAACATAAACGCAAATTAGTTAGTAAAGCTTGGATTGTAGGAAGTCATTCTGCTATAGCAAAATTCGAAGGCTTATCTGGTGGATACGATATAAAGCGTGTCAAACAAGTCTTAAAATACAAGACTAACGATTTAGGGATGTCGTATTTAGTTCCTGCAGATGCTAATGGTATTGCTCTATAAATAATAACTGATCTTAAACGATGAACACATGGAAATTCTTTGGACACCTTGGCAACAACGCCACAGAGTCTTTAAGCAACGGAAACAAGATTTTAAATTTTAGTGTGGCGATTAATCGCGGCTACTACGACCAAGCAGGTAATTGGCAAGAACGAACACAGTGGGTGCGCGTGAGTAGGTTCTACGATTTAAAAGTGGATCTAAGCAAGAAGCTGGAAAAGCTGAAAAAGGGAGTATTTGTGATTATTGAGGGCGATCCTTCTGCAAGTGCTTATCTAAATAATAGCCAACAGCCTTCTGCCAGCTTAGATGTAACGGCTAGTGCGATTAAGGCTATAAACACCCCTCCCAACAATGGCTGATGTAAAGAAAAGCTTGGAGCTCGAGCATATTGAAACGGTGGAAGAAGCGCTGGAAATATTAACTACCAGTGGATATCATCACAGCACTTTAATTGGAAAGCTTAATCAACTAATTGGCTATTTAATAGCTAATGAAGAAATTAAATAATTATCATGAAAATAACTGATTTGAAGAGAGGCCAGATGTTTAAGACAGCTCGCCAAAAAAAATATAGAAGATTTTTAGAAGCTGAAACTTTAGATTGTGATAATATGCCAACTAAGTATAAGGGCAAATTGCTTGTTGCTTATGACAATTGCAAGGAAATGATTTGTGAACCTGAACTAGAAGTAAAAGTAACCGAAAACTGCTATCTCCCAATTAAAGGATATGGTAAATCGTATAGCACTGGGCTAGACAAAATTCAAGTGGAAATATCCGGTACCAAAACAAATATTGCCCGATTTTTAAAAGACGGTAATAGCTTAATTTATGTTTTCTGCATTCAAAACCTAGAAGGCTGTTATATTGATTTAGATGTCAGAACCATAGAGGACTTTCCAGAAATCCACTGGGAAAAGATGGTTAAGGAAGGCTTGCAGATTTTAGAGGCCCACATAAAAGAAAATCAATCAGCTTATACCAAATTTATTCAATAGATGATTTGCCCTAATTGCAAAAAAATGAGCCTTTGCCCCTGTGATTCATGCTTAAATAGACGAAAAGGCCAAATGCCATTAGTAAGAACTGCGGCATTTATAGGAGATGGTGAAAGCAGGAAGTGCCCCTATTGCCGACTAAAGATTCATGTTGACGCGTGGCTTGATTAAAAAATTCAAAAATTATGACTCTATCATTTTCCCAACACATAAACGGCGAGCCCACTTATTTTCCCGAGAAAATATGGAGCGGCTTGAGGCATTTAGAAGTCGGTTCTGAACTAGCCACTTACCTTCGATCTAGTTACAGCTCTGAAAAATCGATTCTTGATTTTGAACCGAAACTTCACACGATTCGCAGAGACGAAAAAGACCGTTGGAAAGTAGGATCGAAAATTCACATGGTTATTAATAACCGCACGAAAGATCGCCTGCAGTTTGCTCCAGTACTGGAGGTGAAGTCAATTCAAAAGATTAGGATTAGACACCCAAAGCTTGGTGAGAAAAACGAAAGCCAAGTTTACATAGATGATGTATTGCAAGGCTCCGCGATATGGGTCAATGACCAATTAAAGGCCAGCTCATTTACCGTGGATGCCATTGCTAAAAACGATGGTTTTGACAACACAGATAGCTTCTTCGATTGGTTTTGCGAAGATTTTGAAGGCAAGATTATTCACTGGACTGATTTAAAGTACTAGGTAATGAAAGATCAAAAATTCAAAGCCCCCTTTAGAACGGGACGAAAAGTAAAGCGAGTAATTCTTGATGCGCAAGGTTTAGAAGTCGTTTACTTCCACCATTCAGTAGAACAGTCTTTTATTGATCGCTATGTAATATGGATGAATAATAGTTATGATTCGCCAGCGATTAAGCCAAGACCGGTAACGAAGCCTACTGAAGCAAGAATAGTGAGGATGGTAACCGGTAGCCCACAATTAAGAACAGAAGAACTTGATTTTGGACAGAAAATCGGATTCTTCCTAGCCTTTTTGTTTTTGGTTGCAATGGTATTGATAATATGGAATTTATGAATACCATGGCCCAAGATTCCGTAAGCACTGAAAACCTTCGCTACATCCTATTCCTAATTGACTCGAAGATTAAGGAGCACGACGGCAAGATCTTCTGCTCCTTTGAAGAGGCTAAAGAATATGCGAAAGACTGTATTGCAGATAACTATGCTGATAAGGCTGTGATTGGGATGTTCCTCCTTGATAAGAGTTCAAAAGAGATGCTAATAGGCAAGGTTGAGACGATAGGTTTTAAAGGAGATAAAAAGAAAATAGAGCAGCTGCAGCTGTTTAGTTAATAATAAAAAAGCAAAATGGAATTAGTTAAAAAAACACTTAGAGAAACCTTTGAAAACCTATTAGGACATGAGGATGACTTTGAAACAAAGTTCATACAGAATGTAGCAAAACAGGAGAACGACTTCAAGCTGCATAATTTAAAGGCAGCTATTGTTATGGCTGAATCAAGACCTGTTTATGATTGGGATAATTTATTAAAGCACCACGTTGTTGCAGTAATGATGGGTAACCAAATTACCTATCATTATAAGGGCAAGCCAATAGTAAGGTTTATAGCTCCTGAAGAAAGGTTTCAATCGAACTGGACTAAGTCTGATAACGGCGATCTTGTTTTTAAGTTGGAATTTAAGGGATTAAGATGTGAGTTCTTGTAATCAAGAATAACGTACTTGTATATGAAATGGTGGGGAATTTGGCTAACGGCTTTCAAATTGAGGTGTACAACTCGTTTGATTAACTTACATACGATAAGGCACAACAGCCCCACTTTTTTATATACTTTGTTACCTAACGAAGTGAACTGTTAAAATTTATGATATTATGAAATTACCACATTATTCAGACCAACAAACAATGGTTTATGACATTACAAATTACTTGCGTGAGAAAATAAACCTTACCCCTGAACAAGCAGGACTATTAAGGTTTTGCCTTGAGGATAATATACTTATGACTATTGAAATAGACGAAAAAGTATATAGAACACCTTGGAAGTATTACCGTGCCTTTGTTGAGGCTTTTGGAACTTGTTGTGGAACCTGTAATGAAGATACTTTGTTTGAAGTAGAACGAAGCAAAACCGAGTTGATAAACAATAGCCAACGTTTAAGCGACCACGCCAATAAATTTTAATTGCAGGTAACGGAATTGTATAAGATTAGGTGCGAAATTCGGCAGAATTTCCACCGTATAAATGAAAACAGAAAATTGAATTATTAACTTAAAAAACAAGCATACCAAAGCACTTAATTTTATACGGTGTTAGGGTGCGTTATTTAAAAAATGGAAAAACTAAAATTAACAAAAGTGGTAGCGTGGGCAGTTAGTAGCTCTGATGATGAAAGAAGTAGTAGTATTAAAGGTTACTACAAAGATTATAATATTGCCTCTGTAGATTCAAAAGGCTCTGGATGGTTTGGAAGTGATGGGGATGTAGTACAAGCTGAAATATACGAGGATGAAGAAGGCAATATTTATACACTTAAAAGCGTGGGCAAATACAAAGATGTTGACCGAAAGTATCGTGAGGAAGCAATGAAAAAAATCAAAGATAAATTGACACCCGAAGAATTGAAATTGCTCGGACTTTAATGCACCCTAACGGTAAACGGCTATGCGTCCGCAAAGTGGCGCATAGGTAATGTTGGCGGCATAGTGCGTAACTTAAAAACGATAATTAAATTTTAAACTAATAATGGAAGTACAAGAATTAAGACTGGGTAACCTTGTAAACTATAAGCAAACCACACACCGAATTAAATCGGTTGGCAGGATTATAAGCACTATCGTAAGGTTAAATGGTGATGTTTACGATTCTGGCGCAAGCCAAATTGACCCAATCCCACTAACCGAGGAATGGATTAATAATTTTGGCTTTGATAGTAGTTGGAAAAAAGGTGATTTTCAAATATGCACAACAAGTGAACATGAATATGGAACTTTATATTACAAATCTAAAGACAATGGTGCTGCATTTTTACCAGTTGTTCTTAAGTATGTCCACCAACTACAAAACCTATACTTCGCTTTAACTGGTGAAGAACTGGTGTTAAACGATAAGTAAGCACTTGCCGCCAACATAGATATATGTGCAACTGAGCTCAATAATTTCTTTGTGAATTTATTGAGCTTTTTTATTGAATCTCTCTCTAATTACTTGACTTGAAGCACCTTATTAGCGTACTTAGAGAATATTAAAGAACCAGCAGTATGACTACAATTAAGGCAGTATTTGAAGGCAAACCAGAAGATTTACAAACCGCTTTGGTATTTTCCATTCACCAAACCAGCACAAGTAAAATTATGGGCCATCGCCTTTATGCTTCTTGGATTTGCGAAACCTCAGATTATAACCAGGCTTTAGAAAACTGCATGGACTCGGTTAGAATGGACAATTTGGGTCCGGTATCGGTTTTAAGGATTGGGTGATTAAAATTCTGAACTCACTAGCCTTTTTTTCTAATTCTGCTCTATCAGACATTTAAATCACACTTAAGTATTTAAAAACGTTTACCCTCCATGAAAAAACCTAGATTTGAATATTCATTACAAATAAGGTTTGGTTTTTAGGCCGCGAGGGTATCATCGCGGCCTTTTTTAATTCGCCTCGTAGTAATCAACCGTCTGCAGTAAAGCCTCTTCAAATTGGTAGATGTCATCAATAGACTCTAAAAGGTGCTTCGTTTCAGATTTCTTTTCATCGAATAAACCAATGTATTTCTTGCCGCCGTTTAGATGTAGACGACATAAGGGCTTGCGATTATTGTCGTCGAGCAGAATACCAAAATAAGACTGGGTGTCGCGGTGTACGATTCGGTTTACCGGTAGTTTTCTTCTTAAAATGGCTACCACAATACGATAAGATTCTAGCTCTTCTTCGGTAGTTTCAATTTTACTTTCTTCAACTTCCTCTACAACCGATTCTTCGGCTTGTTTCATTTCTTCTTTGCCCAGGGCAGCATTTAAGCGATCGTTTACCCTATCACTCAATAACTGTGAAAAAGCCTTTGTTACTAAATCGGTAAAATCTTCTAAAACCGCTGCGGTTAATCTTCCAGCGTAAGCTCGGCTTGCGAATAGCTTCACAAACTCTGGACTGGGTTCTTTAATTTCCTTATCAATTAGGTTTTTAATTTCGTGGGTATATTTAAGATTGCTTGCATTACTCACAATCTTGCCTTCATCAAATTTCGTTTTATGGAACTTCTCAATTTCACGGATGGTACCATCCTTTAAAGCCGTAATATCAAATTCTAAGAATGGCTTCTCATCCATTTTATTAAGCTGATCTAAGTCAGTAAAAAACTGATAGTTTATTCCATTAGTGAGTAAGGCAAATCTCGTTTTTGTTACGTGGAAATAACGGAACAGTTGCGAACTATGCACGTTCAGATCTTGCTTCCAGTGTTTACATTCTACTATTAAAATGGGATCACCATCTTGAAAAATAGCATAATCAACCTTTTCTCCTTTTTTCAAACCTTGATCGGCTGTAAACTCAGGAACTACCTCCATTGGATTAAAGGCATCATAGCCTAGAATATTAATAAAAGGAAGAGTAAACGCATGCTTTGTTGATTCTTCCGTTTCAATTCTATCCTTTAGTTGAATCACTTTATCTGCAAGTGTTTTTAGCTGGTTTTGTAGTTCCATAATTGTCGAAGGTTTATTAAGATATTAAGTGGAGTAAAGGGAGCGATGGAGTGCTAATTGAGGAATAGTATTAACCTAACCTTAATTGTAACTCCGAGCGCTAATTCTTTTACTTATGCAAGTAACTAAGAATTTATGAAAAACCGCTCCCAAAATTCCCAACACTCCCCGAAACGTAAGTAAGTAATTGAATTTTAAAAGATTATATATTACTATTTCTATGGAGTGTATTAATTTTATCGGGGAGTGAAAAAATTCTATCGGGGAGCGTTGGGAACTGGGGAGTGAAGTTTCAAGACAAATACCGCGCGAAAACAGAAAAAAAATGCAAATAGAGCTTTCTTTGTCGTTTAGAAAGAAACGACTTATATTTATAAAAAATTAAAGTATGGAAGAGCAGCTCGCCCGACACCTTTTTGATCTATGCCGTATCAATGAACCTATGCTGGGTAAATTGAATATTTCTCCTCTCGAGTCGGACGACTTTTCGCATACCAATGTGCCGTGGTTTAGATCGGGCTTTCGGGTTTATTATGATACTACGCATTGCTGGGAATTAATCCGTGAGCAGAAAATAGTGGCTGGCACGCCCGATGGCCATCGCTACCTTTTTAGCAATATGGAAGCAGAAGGATACGAGCCTTGCACTATTCAAGAAGCGCATAAACTCTTTCTAGAAGAAGTAAGCCAACACTAAAATTTCTATTTGAGCGCTTTTCCTATTTTAGTGGCATGGAAAGGCAGCATATAATCGTACTTCAAAAAGATGATGTTTTTGAGACTTGGGGAAGCTTAGTGGAGCTCTGCGAAGTTCATGGCTTTAAGTATCATAGCCTCAAGGCTAAGAAGTTTCCTTTTGAACACCAAGGTTATAAACTGATTAAAACCGAGTACCGGAAAAAGGTGATTTCTTAAACTTCTTCCCCCTAGTCCTGTCCTTTTTTATACGATCTATTCATAGGATTTTAGTCCTATGTCATCACTAGGTCAAGCATCTGCAATTTTATACGGCACTACTGCCCCAGGCAATACAAATGTGCTTTGGGCAAAAACCACCACCAACGATCCCAACACTTGGGCCATTCTTGGTTTTTACCAATACCTAAGTGGCGCTTGGAGTTTAATAACCGTAAGCGAAAGAAGCACCACCGCCCCCAGCGACACCAATAAGGTGTGGCTCGATTCCAATTTTACCCCACCGGTAATTAAAACCTACAACGGTTCCGCGTGGGCCGAAATAAACAAGCTGCGCAGCGTAACCAAAACCGAAGATTTTACTTTAAGCGCCAATGAAAACAACGCTTTTGTAAATATCAACTCGGCCAACGATGTAACGGTAACCTTAGAAGATCCTGGTTTAACAGAATTTGCCTGTACCCTTTCTCGCTTGGGGACTGGTGCAGTAACCATAGTGCCTGCAGGCGCGGTTTTAATTAATGGTGTGAACGGTGCTTTAAGCATTCAAAACCAATGGCGCAGTGTAATGGTCCGTAAGCTGGCCGAAGACGAATTTTTAGTGGAAGGAAATATTTAGAGCATGAATGTAAATAAAGTAATATTCGAAATCTGCCAGACCGATGCACCCAGCTTTAGTGAGGGCCTTTATAAGTGCCCTTGGAAAAATGGCTGTAAGGTTAAAGCTACTGCGGCAGGTAATTTAAGTGTGCGCTATGTGGGTGATAATGAAGGGGTGTACCGCGTTTTAAGCGTTCCTGGTACTAACACTTGGGACTTACCCGACCGCATTATTGAAATTAGAGAGCATGCCGATACTACGCTAGACTTAGCCAATGTATTGGTGGGAACTGGATTTAGCGATTAATGGCATTAGTCGGCAACATAGCAGCTCCTGGTATTTCTGGTACCACTAATACTTATGAGCCTTTAACGCGAGTAATTGCGGCAGAAGGCATTAAGGCTGGTGGCAAGCTATTAAGCTGGACTTGCCTCAATAATCTTGTTTTAAACAATACCGAATGAGCTTATTTTTTGCCATAGGATCTCCCTGTATTGGCGTGCAAGGTTTTGATGCGCTAACACGCCAAATTGCTAATGCTGCTATTGCAGCTGGTGGCACTCCTCTTTCTATGCAATGCTTGGCTAAACTGGTTAAAGAAAATAGCGATGAAGGACAAATGGCGCTAACCTTCACTATAAAAGCAGCTGCCGAAGCTGCAGGCGGCACTTCCTTAAGTACATCTTGTTTATACACCTTAGTTAAAAATAATTGGCAATGAGTTTAGGCCCTTTCCCCATACAGTTAATTCCTTTCACCAAAAACGGTAAGCTTCAGTTTTGGAATGACATTACCAAAGAAGTTATCGAAGCTGATTTTAGCAGGCCTAATGTAGGTGCTACTAGCGGTTCTATCGTTTGGCGCAATAACCAATTAATAGAGCTCGCTGAAAATGAGCCCGATTGGGATGACTCGGATGGATGTCCGGTGATTAAAATGAGGCCGCAATTGTCAAACTTAATTTTAGTATCAACACCTACAAGTTTACCACCAACTGGAATTATCAACGCTAGTTATGCGGCTAATGATTGGGGAATCGGATTTGTAGGTAAAATAATTTTAGACAACACCACGGGCGGCTCTTTGTGGTATCCACAAGAAGTTAGTTTATTAGTAGCAGGAAATGATTATACGGCGGGAGTCTTTTTCAAACCCTTAGATGGAAACCCGCCCATTTTAGGAAATACTGATCAGTGTTATCTTAATTTAGGAGGGACGGGCGCAAGTCCCGCATCGTATAAAGTTCAAAATTTAGGAAATGGAATTTATTTTGGTCAAGGACAAGCAACAAATGTATTAGGCGGAACAAATACGGGAGTATTAAGATGGACAGCAAGCGCAGCGGGACAAGTTGAAGTTTATGGCTTTGTAGTTTTTGATGGACTTATCAATTTAAGCCCAACTGATTTAATGCTTTCAAATGGGACAGCAGTAACCCGCTCCTCAAACATCTTTACCTTGAGTGATTTAGTCTCAAAGGGATTTTTAGGAGCGACGGAAGGAACCGTTTATCTAAACATGTTTGGGGAGTCATTAGCTAGAACAGCGATAGCATCAATCCTAACCATTGGAGGCACTGTTGGAAATCGAATAATAATAAGTAATGCGGGGGCAACCGTGACAAGACCTTATTTAATTATTGAAACGCCTCAAGGTAATTCAGTTCACCAACTGACTGATGATAATAGCAAGTCAATAATAAGTTACAAAGCGGGAAATTTAATTGTAGTGGTTAATGGCGTTACAGTAAAAAATGACCCTTTTTCACTTGATTTGACAACTTCTAGCACTTTAATAACTTATGGCACATCCAGACCTATAAACCTTAAAGGTTTGGCATTTTCACCAATAGCACTAACCGAAGCCCAAGCAATTGCGGCCTTAAACTCCTTATAATGAACTACACTAATCTCACTTTAAAAGGCAGTTTAGCTGCTGTTTTAACCGATATTAAGTCTATACAAAATAATGGTGAACCTGTGTACCCTAATTACCCAGCAGACTACGAAACTATTGGCAACACCGTCCATGATCGTTTTATAGTTACTGAGCCTCGCCAAGAAGTAATTACCCCAGCAACATTCAATCAAGCAGGCGAAGAAGTAAGCGCGGCGGTTTTAGGAGATTATGTTTCGATATTAGTGCTTCCTGCGGGTTACGATACTGGGCACTTTCAAACTGCCCTTTGAATGAAGCTACACGCCATCACTATAAAAAAAGGCAGGCACTACCCTAGCTTATTCCACTGGCTAAAGGGTGTGGAACTTACTTATACGGAAATGCCTGTTTTGTTTCGCCCTACCGAAGAATCGAAATACACTTTAGATGCTACGGATCAAGCCGATTGGAACAAACTGTATGGCCGTTTACGCTATCGTTTTAAAGGTGGTAAGCTTATCCGTGAGGAACAATGGCACGTTTGGCGCTGGCTTCCTAATTTAAACACTTTTCAAGTGGCGCGCTATACCAATATAGATGGCCTAATGACATGGACTGCTATTCAAAATGTGGCCGTAGGCGAAAGGGCCACTTTGTATAATAGCTGGTTTAGCTACTGGCTGCCACTTTCCTTTCATTTTGGTGGTGCCGATAGTAACGGCGATGGCCTTGGTGGTACAGCTCCGAATACAATAAAATTTTACATAGGATGAAAAACACTACTCAACAATACCAGGCTTTACTTTTTGATAGTAAAGAACTTTACGATCGTATTTTAAATTACTTTGATGTTCAGGAGCTTGTTACGCCTTGGGCTTATGCCAAGTTTAAACAAAGAGGTGATTACTTCTTTCTTTCCCGGATAGATCCACGCTTACTGATTACCATTCTTTTCATTAGAGAGACGACAGGTCGTAAGATGACCATCAATACCTATAAATGGGGCGGTCGTTTTGATGAACGCGGAGTGCGCGATAATCTATCGCCCTTGGTTATGGCGCGCAAAACTGCCTATTGGTCGGGCCACGTTTTTGCCATGGCCGTCGATTTCGATTTAGAAGATATGACAGCCACCCAAGCACGCGCCTGGTTAAGTACGCATGCCGATGAACTACCCTTTAAAATTCGCTTAGAGCACAAATTAAATGGTGTGTCTATTTCTTGGGTGCATTTAGATGTAGTAGATGATCCACGCTTGCCTAAGGTGTATTTATTCAACGTTTAAATTAAAACCTAATGCCTAAAGAAATACTGAACATCTTAAACGCTGATGATAATGTAGATTTCTTAATGAAGTTTGTCATTTGGTTTTTAGCTATTCTGGTGCCGCTTTACGATGTGGCAGGAGCTCTAATATTGCTAATAATTATTGATCTAATAACCGGAATTGTAGCAAGTGTTAAGAAAAACGCTGCTTTTGAGTGGGCTAAGATTTTTAATACCATAAACAAACTGCTTGTCTATTGCCTAATTCTTTTGGCGGCTTGGGTAATTGAAAGCAAAATTATTCCATCTATTCCCTTTATGCGCCTTGTTGCTGGCTTTTTAGCTCTAACCGAATTGCGTTCTATTTTAGAAAACTTCAAGAATATTTTTGGAATTGATGCTTGGGACTACATCCGAGCCGCAATAAAGCGGCAGAATGTGCAGGAAATAGTCAATAAAGAAACTGAAAAATGAAAGCCATTTATAGCCTTTTACTACTTGCTTTATTGGCTAGTTGCAAAACCCCTGAAAGCACTACTACTACCAACGAAACCTTTCGTTTTGTAGAGCGAGAAACCCGCGACACTACTTTACAGGGCTTCGATTTAGAAACCAGCATTTCGCTACCTCAATTTTTTGAGCGCCGCATTTACGATACGCTTACAATCACCGATCCTAAAACCAAAGGCGAATTAAAGCTATGGAAAAACAAGTACGGCGAATTAGTAGCCCAATGCACTAGTCAAGATAAAACCATTAAGCTCCTGCGCGAAAAAGTACGCGAATACGAATCCCGCGAAAGCGAAACCCTAATTAAAGTAGACACCCGCAACTGGTGGCAAAAGCTCACCGATTTAATTCCGAACTATGTATTCGTAGCCATCGGCTTTATTGGCGGTTTATATATTGGAATTCGGTTTTTGTGATGGTGGAAAGCCTGTGAACAAATTCTTCGCTAAAACAACGAACTAATTGTTCGCTATTTTATCTTAGCACTATGCCTAACAGTATTTCACTTCAGCTTGAGCCACACCTTTATAATTTCCTGAGAATTCATTTAGGAACTGAAATGAAGCGGACCATAAAAAACACCAGTAATATTGGCTGCTTCATATTAAATCGTGTGGAAGTTTCGGACTTTCCTTTAAGAGGCCGACCGGTAGAGAAGAATGTTTTGAAATTAGAAATCCCAACTGAAACTAACACTTACAATTTGCGCTTTGGTGGCTATCCTTTTTTAAGCGAAAAGGGCGCTCAGGAAATAAACAAGCTGTTGGAGTTTATTATGAAGAAGGAGCTTTTTGATAAACTAGATCTGATTGAAGAGAATCAACAGAATAAACAACGCAACGGGAAAATTTCGGCTGAAATAAGAAAATTTGTGCAGAAATATAGTAGTGACGAAGTGGAATTGTCCTTCGACACTTGGAAAAAGCGTTACCAGCGACATAAAAAAAAGGGCGTAAACCTTTTAACGACAGATATTTAAAATTAATTCTCGGCTTTTTGTCCTTAAAAAAACAGCTATGAACGACTTCCCTACACCATCTAAAGAGCATATAGGAGGATTAAAGATCTTTCGTTTCATTCCTGTTTCGTCTGTAATTGCTATTCCTGATAAAAAGGAATTCAATTTTCTAGAAATGCAATTAGTCAGCAATGCGGTATGGTATAATGGTGTAGCTTCCTTCCGCAGTTTATCTTTTAGCGATAATTTAGCTGGGAATGAAAATGGCGACTTCTACGAAAATTCTATTTCTGCATTTTACCCTGGGCAAAATAGAGAGCTCGAAACTCTATTTGATGAAATGGTAAATGGGGAGTTCTTACTACGCATTCGCGATTACGAAGGCAATGAAAGATTGCTGGGCACGATAGAAGATCCACTGCGATTTACCCGAAGTTATGACTCTGCCCAGCTTGGTGGCAGTAAAGGTTATCGCATAACTTTCCGAAATCGCCAACTTAGTGCATCTAAGTTTATTAATGATATTGGCAGTGAGGCAGCGCTTAGAATAAATACCGATGGACAGTTGGAAGTGCTGGAAACTATCGTTAATCACTCGTTCAGTTTAAATGCAAATGGTGAGCTTGTCGTTACTGGTCCTTTCGATTATAAGTTTTACCTCAATAGCGCAGGCCAATTGGTGTTTGATGAGTTTAGAACCGAATAATCTGTCCTTTTAAGCCCCTATAAATCAGCCTATACTTGAAATTGTAAAGAGTATAGCTTGAAAGTTAACCACACATTATCAGCAATTTTAAACGGCGTTTGGCTCATTGAGTCTAACGCTGCTGCTAGTTATCTGCCTTTAGTAGCTTCTATTATTAAAGGTGACACTCTTGCCTTTGAAAAAGATGATGAGGGTGATAACCGTTCTGCCGCAAAGGCAAGTGCACTAGCCTCGGTTGCTGGCGCTACGGTTTATCGCAAAACCCGCAGTTGGATGAGCTTTAATGATGCTCCTAAAAACTCTATTGCAGAAATTTCTATTTCGGGTCCTATTCTAAAAGTAGGACAATGTGGTGATCCTGGTTCGGCTGCTTATGCAGAATGGATTAAGGAAGCTGATGAAAACCCGAACATATCTTCTATTCTTCTTCGCATCGATAGTCCTGGTGGCTTGGTTAATGGTACCGCCACTTTAGCGGACACTATTAAGAATACCTCTAAGAAAATAATCGCCTTTGTAGATGAAGGTATGGCAGCTTCGGCGGCCTATTGGCTGGCTTCGTCTTGCGATGAAATAGTTCTCAGTCAAAAGCATGACCAAGTGGGCAGTATTGGTGTTTTCACCACCCTGCACGACATGAAGGGCTATTACGAGAAAATGGGCGTGAATGTACTAGAGATTTATGCCTCTCAGAGTACTGATAAAAACGGCTTAATTAATAAAGCTTTTGCAGGAGATACGAAGCCTTTAATTGAGGAGCATCTTAATCCTATCGCCGAAACCTTCATAAATGTAGTAAAGGCAAATCGAAGCGAAAAGTTGAATTTATCGGCTGGCGATCCTTTTACTGGCAAGATGTATCGCGCCGAAGAGGCGATTGCTATTGGCTTAGCCGATAGAGTTTCTAATTACGAAGATCTTGTTTTGGCTATGGCTGAAACATCTACAATACAAAATTCCAATTCACATATCATGGCAAAAGGTAAATGGACCGCCGTAGCAGCTGCCGTAGGGGTAGAAACATTTGAAAGTAATGACGATGGTATTCACTTGAATGCTGAGCAAATGGACAATCTTAATGCAGAGCTTGATCGCGAAGTAGTTGACGCTACCACCCATCAAGAAGCTGCAGATAGCCTAACTGCTTTGCAAGCTGCCCAATCGGGTGCTTTGGCATCATTAAACGAGCAGCTGCAAGCAATAGGTGAAGCACCCGCAACTGAACTTACCGAAGGATTAACTCGCTTAGGTGGTTTAGCGCTTGAGTTTGGTCAGGCTAGCGGAGCAGAGTTTACCAAAACTAAACCTGCAGGCGGAGCAGAAGAGCAAGGCGAAGCTAGCAGTGCAGACCTCATTAATGAAGAAATTGCCCGTAAATCGGGACTTGTATAAACGAATTATTGACCTAAACTAAAACGAAAATGGGAGTTAGTGTTTCCGATATCGTTAGTGCATACGGCGCTAACTATGTAAATGAAGGACAGAATGTTCAGCGCCTTCTTAAAAGAATGGAGCAAAAGCCAGTTACCGCTGGTCATGCGCAAAGTCGCATTATTTCAGATACCGTTTATCGCTTAGGAAATGCTGCGATGGGCCGCATTGTTCAGCCTTTCCAAAAAGGCTTTACTCCTCTGGGCGATCTTACTTTAACTGCAAAGCCCATCCAATTGCATAACATTAAGGCCGATGTGTTAATTGAGCCTGATGATATTGTAAGCTCTTGGGCAGGTTTTTTAGCGGACACAGGTAACAGCCGTAAAGATTGGCCTTTGATTCGTTACGTGATGGAAGTTTTCTTTGCGGAGAGCTTAGGTCGCGACCTTGAATTAAACGAGTACTTTAAAGGTGTAGCAACTGCTCCTACCACTGGTACTCCTGGTGCTATTTCTACCTCAATGAATGGTCTTAAAAAGACTATTGATGACGGTTTAAGTGCAGGTGATATTAATCAAATCTTACTTTCTGCTACTCCTTCCACTTCTAATATGCGTGACATTGTAGAAGAGTTTGTAGACGGAATTGATGAAGTATATCGTACCCTTCCTATGAAGCTTTTCATGTCCACTCAAAAGAAAGTGGATTATTTCCGTGACAAGCGTAATCTGGTAGGTGGAAATAATAACTACGACGACACAAAAGTGATGACCGTAGATGCCTTCCCTAATGTGGAGATTGTTGGTTTACCTTCTATGGCAGGAAGTAATTATATGTTTGCTACCCCAGCAAACAACTTCTTCCATATTCGTCGCACTACTGGATTCAAAGCTCCAGATGTACAGGCTTTTGATCGTCAGGTTAAAATTCTAACCGATTGGTGGGAAGCCCTAGGCTTTGGAATTGACGGCCTTGTTTGGGCATACGATACTACCAACGCAGCCTAATTGAAATTTCTCGGAAGTACTCGCAAGGGTACTTCCTTTTTATAATTCTTAAGTTACAAGAGATGTCAAAATTGACTTTTAAAACCTTACAAGAAGCTGCTGAATATGCCGAAGTGCAAGACAAGCGCATTGCTAGTCTAGAAGTAGCATTGGAAGCATTAGTAGATAATGTGGAAGCTTCTGCTCCGAAAACCCAAGCTGAAAAAGTTCAGTTTAAAGTTGGCAAAGACACTTACGAAGTGAAAAGCACCGCTACTTTCACTATCGATCGTCAAAAACACACCGGTGCTGACTTGGTTAAAAACACCGAATTAGCCAAGCGCTTAGTTGACGCCAAAGTTCCATCCATTAAAAAGGTTTAAAATGAATTTAGAAGCAATTGCCTTTACGGGAGATGAGGAAAATGTTGGTGGGATTAATCACACCGAACTTTGGCTTATTGACCGTGATTTGCTCGATACTATAAGCGAGCCGCCTAAGATGGATGCGGACGTGCCTCCTGCCTCCTTTGATGCCTTAATGACTATTGATACTGCTCACGTACCCGCTACTGGAGCAGGCTTTAGAAAAATTATGGCAATTCCTAAAACAGGGAACATCGAGAGCACTTTAGCTGGTGAAGATGATGGCAAGGTGTATAACAATGCCTTTACCTTTCAGGTTAAAACCAATAAGGCTAAAGTATTAGGTTTATTGCGTTGGGCGGCTAACCGAAATATGGTGGTCTTGGTTAAAGAAATTGGGGGCCAAATTCGTCAGATTGGGGGTAAAGAAATTCCTGCGCGCTTAATGGAGGCAACCGCCAGTTTAGGTGGTGGTGGACATGAAGGTAAAAAGCACGCTGCCTTTACCATTTCTGATACCCAAGCTTATCCAGCACCAATTTATAGTGCAGCAATCCCTGAACCTGCCTAAGCATGGATACTAAGCTTAAAAAGCATATTCCACTAACTAATCATCCGGTTTGGAACCATGATGGTGAACGAGTAGATCTGCGAGAGATAAGCGATACTAAAGCAAAGAAGTTAATCGCTGGTGGTTTTAATCTACTGGCGAAAATTGAAGATAAGGATCCGTAGGTGTTAGTTGATTAAGTGAGAAAGCCCGATTGAATTTCAGTCGGGCTTTTTTTGTCCTTTTTAATAAAACTTACAATGTTCAATTTCAGAATTCAATTGTAAGAACTTTAAAAATTAATTATGAAAAGGATTCTTTTTCTGTTACTCGGGCCCTTTAGCTTCAGCTTGGTGGCTAGCCCCCCGCCTGCACCTCTTCCCATTGAAGTAGAAAACGAAGCACCAGATGTGCTTTCTATGGAAGCAGATCATTTCGGCATTAGCCTGATGGTAGTAAACACTCTGCCCGACCTTGATTTGCAAATTTCAGCTGCTATTCTGGAGCCTTGCATTCTGCTGCCGAAAACCTATGCAAACCTTATTACTAAGCGTTCTTATGCTTCGATTATACAATATCGATCGCAAATCGCGAATAAAGGTCCACCCGTATTGTTAAATAATAGGCCGCGCTTAACACGAAATTACCCTTCTTCTAGTAAGGTTTAGTTGATGCCTAGATTTGAGTGGGAAAGCCTGATTGATTCGTCTCTCAGGCTTTTTTTATGTCCTTTTAGTTACAACAGTGAGTTTCTATCCTAGCACTATGGAAGATGTAGAAGCTTGGATTGCTGAACAGGGAGCCTATCAGGTAGGAATGCAACTATACCTGCAGCACCCATATCACAATAGACACTTGGCGCGCATAATTGGTAGCCGCGAAAACTCACGTAACCGCGCGAAACTGGAGTATGAGCTTCTTAAAGTCTATAAGGCTAAAGCCCTCAAGGATAGAGCTGCCTCGCTTCAGAAAAAAGCAACGCAAGTAATCCCTGCTAAGAATCCCGAAAAGGATCTTCGCGAACAGGCTACTGACAAATTTCAGGGAAGAATCGGCTTGGCTGATCTTCACCCTTCTTTACATCCTAAGTACATCCTCCAAAAGTCCACCTTTTACAAAATATGGGGATTGCATTACAACCTAGAGAACCTAGACAGTGACGATAAGCGTCTGGAATCGCTCCGAGAGATAATGGCTGGCTGGGATCTAATTAATAGCATTTGGCAGGAAATCGATTATTACCTCGAGCACAAGAAAGTTCTAACGCCTACCGACATCAGCGACTTAAAGCAATTAAACCCTTCCCAATTAGCACAGCGCAAGCTTACCGTGCGGAGCAATGTTAGCCGGTACCAAAAAAAAGTAGAGCAGCTGAGTGCAGAATACGAAGCTGAAGAAGATTTAGCCCATAAAAACAAACTCCTCCTCAAATTGAATAAAGCCCAAGACACTTTGGGTAAGAATGAAATTCGATTAGCGGAAATAAAACAATTGCTACATGAGTGATTTAAAGTGGACCACCGAAAGTCGGAAGATTAAGGATCTCGTTCCTTATGAGTATAATCCAAGAAAACTAACAGAGTCTCGTAAAGCAAAACTGCAGGAGTCACTCCAGTATTTTGATTTAGCCGAAATACCAGCCATTAATCTTGACAATGTAATTATTGCTGGCCACCAAAGGATTAAAGTCCTTATGGAAATGGGACGTGGTGAAGAAATGATTGATGTGCGGGTGCCTAGCCGCCAGCTTACTGAGGTTGAGTTCAAGAAGTACAATATCACTAGTAACCTTCCCACTGGTTTTTGGGATCGTGATATCCTCGATGAAGCTTTCGGCGATATTGATCTGGCCGCTTTAGGTTTAGATGTAGATAATATTGAAGTTCCCGATACAGAGGAAGTACTTATTGACTTGGTGAATGAAGAGGAAGGCGAGGTTGATCCTGAGCCTCGCAAGAATGTCATTTCTGTTTTAGGTGATCTTTACGAGTTTCAATCGATCAGTAAAAAAATAAGCCATCGAATTCATTGTGCTGACAGTAGAGATAGTGATGCGGTGGCGAAGTTACTCAATGGCAATAAGCTCGACTTGGTGCACACTGACCCTCCCTACAATGTAGATTACACGGGCGGTACCAAAGAGGCTTTAAAGATTCAGAATGATAAAATGAGTAGCGATAAGTTCTACCTATTCTTATATGAATTCTACGTTACCACGAGCATTTTTATGAAGGAAGGTGCTGCCTTTTACATTTGGCATGCCGACAGTGAAGGCCACAATTTTAGAGGAGCTCTAATTAATGCTGGCTTAAAACTAGCGCAGTGTCTTATTTGGGTGAAGAATAGCATGGTGATGGGTAGGCAGGACTATCAATGGAAGCATGAACCAGTACTTTATGGTTGGAAACCAGGAGCAGCTCACCAGTGGTGCAGCGACAGAAAACAAACGACGGTTTTAAATTTTGATAAGCCTCTGCGAAACGCGGATCATCCCACCATGAAGCCCCTAGACATGTGTGAGTACCTTATTAAAAATAGCGCCAAACGTGGACAGAATGTTTACGATGGCTTTGCAGGATCAGGAACCACAACCATTGCCTGCGAAAAGCTACGCATTAACAGTTTTGCTCAAGAGTTAGGCCCCGAATATGTCGACGTTATTATTCGTCGCTACATCAACTACATGCGGGAAAACAAATTAAGCTTCAACATTTTACGAAACGGAAAAACACTATCAGATGTCGAACTTGACGAGTATTTTAAAGAAGGATAGCACTTTCGACAGAATATTCTCCTGGTATATCGATCAAAGTAGTGTCAAACTATCCGATAAAGAGCAGGAAATACAACAGCGATGGAGCGCCGCTTGGAGCCTACTAATGAACTACCATTCGATGGAACAGGCGGTGGCTGTTCACATGAAGGAGTTCGATTTATCACGCGCCCAATCTTACCGCGATTTAAAGTCTGCTGTTAACCTCTTTGGAAATGTAACTAAAACGGAGAAAGAAGGCCGTCGCTATGTTCTTTATGAATATAGCATGAAGGTTTTCCAGTTAGCCTTAAAGAAAGGTGATTTAGAAACCGCTGGCCGAATGATTGAACGCATGAGTAAATTGATGCGCTTAGATTCTGCCGAAGATGAAATCGTGAATCCCGAAAAACTAGAGGCAAGCGAATATAAAATTCAGCTTCCTAAAGAAATTCGTGATCAATTGGTGATGATGGTGAATAAAGGTTTTGTAGATCTGAATGAAAGTGCTGAAGACATCGACTTTGAAGAATTAGGCCGTTCAAATGAAGACTAAGAAGGTACAACTCAACCTTCCGCAGATGCTTGCTATTATGAGTACGCAAAAGCAGAAGCATTTAGAATGGGGCCGTGGAACTGGGAAGTCAACAATTCTCGGCTGGTTTATGAAGGAGTTTGTTCGCCAAATGCCAAGAGCTACTTTCTTTCTCGTTGGAGAGACCTATACACAAATTCTCAACCGTACCCTCCCCTCTACCAAAGAGGGATTAGAAATGTGGGGGCTTTACGAAAATGTTGATTATGTAATCAACAATCAAACGCCACCTAAACACTTTGAGCGCCCTTTTCAAGCCCCTACTAACTATAAAAACTTTATTCTATTTGCCAATGGAGCAGGATTTCACTTGGTAAGTCAAGATGTACCAGGAACTGGCCGTGGACTAAATACCTACGGTGGTATTGGTGACGAAGCCGCCTTGCTGGACAAAGTGAAGCTCTTTAATGATGTGCAAACCACCAACCGTGCTAAAAAGGCCCGCTTTGCAAAGTCACCTCTATTAAATGCCGAAATCTACGCAAGTACAACGCCTATGACTAAATCGGGCCGTTGGTTTATTGAGCAGGAGAAAGTCGCCAAGCGCGAGCCTTCGCAGGTGTTTTTCTCTCGTGCCAATGCCCTTGCCAATAAAGGCAACCTTTCGGCAGATTGGTTTCGACGGATGAAGCGTGAAAGCCCTTCTGAAATGCACTACAATGCGGAAGTACTCAATATCAGACCAAAGGAAATTACTAATGGTTTCTATGCTCAACTTAATGCAGACCGACATTACTACACAGCTAAGTATGATTACAGTCGCATAAAAAACTATAGTAGTGAGGAAGGTGGTGAGATTGCTACTTCCTTAGACTGTACTACCGATATGGATCTCGACCATACCGAGGAGCTTATTGTCTCGGTAGACTGGGGAGCTGCTATCAACTCTATGGTGGTGGCCCAGTACATCAAGGGTGACTACAAGGTGCTGAAGAGCTTCTTCGTGAAGTCGCCCAAGATCCTCGACCACCTATGGCTAGAGGAGTTCCTTCCCTATTACCGTAACCATGGCAAGAAGGTTATCAAGTTCTACTACGATAGAAACGGTAACAGCCGTGTAGCCAACGCGAACAAGACCTATGCTGAACAAGCCATGACCTTGATGCGCGATGCAGGCTGGCGCGTACATCAAATGACGCAGGGACTGGACCCTTACCACAATGATAAGTATCTAGTCATTAACAAGCTATTACTGCATGATCAGTCTGATCTGCCCAATATCCTAATCAATAAGAATAACAACCCGGACTTGATTATTGCCTTAGAGAACGCCGAGGCTAAGGATGGTCGTCGTGGAATTGAAAAGGATAAGCGAAGTGAATCTCGTAAAACTGTACGTGATGAACATGCAACGCATCTAACGGATGCCTTCGACATTCCTATCTACTCCCTGTTCAAAGGGAAGATTCGTCACAAGATCAATAGCAGCTGGCACATCGACGTGTAAACCTTTCTTTTATTTGAATCTGCAGGTTCTTCTAACCAGGAGAGCCTGCTTTCATATTTCCGTCACATCAACGGTTACATCAGTCATTCGGCGGTAGGGCGTGGCGTGGAGCCGCTGCGCGCTGTGATACTGAGAAAAGTTTTTAAAGCTTCAAATATTTGGCTCACAATTTATTGGAGACTTTATTTTGAGACTAGACCCTGAAAGAATTGCTTTAAAACTAGAGTTTGCCTGTCCTTTTTTAAGAATAAGTATTGGTCCATCTTCGAAATATGGAAGTTATCACTCGAAAAGAAATGCTTCGGAAGATGAACGAAAAGGATGATCGTGGTAATCCAATTCCTTTTTCATTTTCCTATATCACTTGGAATGCTAATTCTAAGACTGGCGGAGCGGAAAGGCATTATGACAATGCGGAGCTCGCTACATCGTCTGGGACTAACGAAAAGGCGTACGAGAAAACGACCAAACGGACGAATAATCATTCTGAAAATTCTACTCGTAACATTTTCGTAGGAGACAAACACCCAAAGACCTTTCACGTGAATGCCATCGTAAGGTTTAACAATATTAAAGTAGTTTACTAATGACCGATATCAGTAAGCATGGGGATATAACCATAATGCAAGGCCCTGGTTATGTGGCCGCAGTTGAATTTTCTGGTGTTTACAAGCCTGAGAGCCTTGCTGAGCCCAACGAGCCAACCTTGGTAAAGAGCTTTAATAAAGAAAGTCAAAATTCTACTGTTGTTTTTTGGGGTGATAATAACACTTACCCTCAACAAGTTCTTGCCGCAGTAGAAAAAAACGGAGCTGCCGAGCGTGCTTTAGAAATTCGCATCGGTGCGCATTATGGCAACGGACCAATTTTCTTTAAGCAGAATTATGAAGATGGTAAAAAGAGTATTTCTTTAGTTGATACACTTGATCTTCCTGAAGAACTAAGGAAATTCAATAAAGACTCACGCATCAATAAGTTTTGGAAGGAATGTATTACTGATCTTGAGTTATTCTCTATTGCTTTTCCCGAGTATATCCTTTCTGCTGACTATCGAAAAATAACTAAAGTAAAAAGGCAACAAGCTGCTCATTGTCGCTATCAAGAAATGGAAGACGATGGTTCTATTGGCCACATCTACATAAGTACCAAGTGGGATGAGGGTGTTTTACCATCTAATGAAGAAGGGGTGAATAGTAAGTATATGGGTAAAACTGCGTACATCGATCCATATCTGAGCACCGAAGATGTAAGGGATTACTGCAAGAAGCGTAAAATTCGCAAGTTCATTCGTCCTACGCTGCGTCCACTAAAAGGTTCGTCTTACTACCCCACTACCGCATGGCATTCGGTATTTAAAAATGGTTGGATCGGACTCTCTTCTATGGTGGCTGACTTGAAGAAGTCCATGTTTAAAAATCAGAGCATCATTCTTTATCACATTGAAGTGACGATTGATTACTTCGAGAATAAGTATAAGGATAAGTGGCACGAGATGACCGCCAAGGAGCAGGACGAAAAGCGTGATGAACTGCTCACTTCCTTGAATGAGAAATTGACCGACGTTAAGAACACCCATAAATCATTAATGACCATTCGCTATAAAGACGAAATGGGAAATTATGTGGAAGGAGTAACTATTAAGGCGGTTGATAATAAAATTAAAGATGGTAGCTACCTGCCCGAAGCAAGTGCGGGTAACTCGGAGGTTCTTTTTGCCTTTGGCGTGGATCCTACTTTAATTGGACACGGAGTGCCAGGGGGTAAACTGGGCGGCGGTGGCGGTAGCGATAAGCGCGAAGCCTTCACTATTCTTAATGCGCTTATGAAAACCCCAAGAGAAACCACCTTAGAAATTTGGGACTTCATAAAGGAATACAACGGCTATGAGGAAGATTTAATGGCGGGCTTTGAAAGCACCATTTTAACGACTCTCGATAAGAATCCTACCGGACAAGAAAACACTACTGGAGCATGATACTATTTAGCACCATCGACGAACTGAAGGAATACATCTCCTTATCGGGAGATATGGATTTTAATGATTTGAAAGCTAGCCTTAAGCAAGCGGGGCGAAAGAGAATTACTCCTCTTATTGATTCTACAGTAGCCGATAGCTTGGTAACGTATTACAATGAGGGAAACCCTGATACTTCGGAAGCTAATCTTAAAAAGTATAAGCTCCTCCAGCTCACGCAAGAAGCGCTAGCCTATTTTGGTTTAGAAACCTATGTACCGGAAGGCAATGTGATGGTTTCAGGACAAGGAATTAATGTGCAGGAAAGTGAACATTCCAAGGCTGCTGAGTGGTGGCAGGTGAAGGACTTGATTCGCAAGTATGCAAAAGCGGGAGAGGAAGCATTAGAAGAGGTGCTTATCTATCTTGAAAAGGAAGACCCTTTTGGAAACTGGGCGGATTCAGTAGCGCGGAAGGAACTAAAAACGCTACACATTCAAAGTGCCACAGCCTTTCAGAAGTATTTTAATATTGGTAGCAACCGCAGCACTTTTCTTGCTTTACAGCCCATTATTCGTGATGTGCAAAATATGTACTTGGAGCCAACTTTGAGCCAAGAAATTCTTGACTTGTTTCTCAATTACAACTCAGATTCTTCTACAGAGGAAAAGCGCGCGAATGATTTACTGAAACATGCCCTTGCCAATATTACCATCGGGCGTGCCTGCCGAACCAACCTATTCGAGGTGAATGCAGATGGCTTTAAAAAGCGCAGCACTTCCACCAACAACAGTTTTATCGATAAGCTAAGCGATGCTTCACGCGAAGAGTTAAACCGAGTGGAGTTGGAAACGATGAAGACAGGAAATGCCTATCTGCAGAAGCTCACCGACTACCTTAATGCCAAGGCAAGTGATACGGTATTTACAGCATGGAAAGCCTCGGATAAGTATGTTGACCCAGCTACCGAAGTGGATAAACCTGCGGTAAGTGGCGAGGGGGGAATAATTAGTTTTTAAGAATGAATTGCCGATGCCTAACCAATAAAGCAGAAAGCCGTTGCCGTCATTACCGCGCTAATACTTGCTGCAAAACTGAGGATGAATTAGAACTCAATAAACTAGAAGATGAACGTAAGCATTCCACAAAACTGGGGGGAGATTAAACCCAAGCAACTGATTAACATCGCGCCGCTTCTCCATGAGGAAACCATAAACCTTGTGAAGGTCTTTTTTGCGCTGCTTCTTCTCAAATGGTACAAACCTAAAGATTGGTTGATTTTGTTCAGGCTGAGCAATGTGCCAGCTTCAGAACTTAGCTTTCATGTGCATTGGCTATTGGAGGACAAACCGCCTAAACGCTGGATGCTGCAAAAGTTTAAAGGCCTAGTGGGGCCTGATCTGTTTTGGCAAAATGTGTCTTGGCTAGAGTTTACCGTGGCCGATAGTCTTTTTTGCCGCTACCACGAAACCAAAGACCTAAGCTATGCCCGCGCTTTAACCGCCACTCTCTTCCGAAAAAAGGGATTGGGATCTGTTCACGATCCTAAGCATGCTGATTTTACAGGCGATGAACGCAGAGCCTTCAATACTCATATTACCGCTAAGCTAGAAAAGCAAATTTATGATTGGCCCGATGCTTTTCATTATGCCGTGGTTCTGAATTATGCGGGCGTGCGCAGAAAAATAGAGTTTGAATTTGGAAGGGTATTTAACCAGGACAATGAAGGATCCGTAATTGATGCGCCTAAAGGTTGGAAGCCTGTGACGCTTTCCGTATCGGGTGAGAAGTTTGGCAATTTGAAAGAAACGGAACGTAGCCCTTTTCGAGAGGTGTTGCGTCACTTAGAAATGAACGCCTACGAGATTGAACGCTTAAAAGAGAACCATGGCCGCGATTAATTACCAAACCATCAACGCTTATTTTGACGACCTGCAGCAGAAGCATGTAGATTTAAAGAGCTTCTTTCGTTTCGACTTGAGCGAGATTATGGGGAAAATGCGCAATGGTGTAGAATACCCCGCCCTTTTATTAGAAGACACTGCCTTAAGCCTAGCTGATAATGGCGCGCAGAACAAAAGCGAGAGTTTTGAAGTAAGCTTCTTAGTTTTAAAAACTTCGAAGCCGAAAGAATACGATTTGACAGAGCTGGCTTTAGCCGATTGCCTAGAAATAGCTAAGGAGATAGAGCGCCGCTTGCAAGCCGATGCCGAAAACCCGAGCCATTGGCTTTACAATCGTTACGATCAAAGTCAAACTAACTTCCACAAAGTAGGACCCATTTTCGCCGACACCTGTTGGGGCTACCGCTGTTCTATTATTCTTACTAATACCGATGTACAACGCCTGCCTACGGCAGCCAAATGGAGTGATTTATAATGCTAAATGTTGACCCTGAAATTATAGCCAAAGAGAAAGCGGCTGGACAAAAAGCGAGACGCAAGCTGAGGGAAACCAATAAACGCTTGATGTATCAGATGGTCGCGATTGGGGAAACCAAAAACAAACGTCCAGGCGAAAAAAGCTTAAGCGAAACCACAGTGAAAGTTTTAATGGATGTATCGGGTTTAGATGCACTGCGCATAGATATACCTCGCCACGGATTAATTCACCAACACGGTGTGCGGTTTAAAAAATATGGTGGAGCTATGACAAAAAGGACCTTCCCGTATTTAATGCAAACGCTGTATGACAATAGGATCGTAGAAGAGCTGGCGGATAACCTTGCTGATATCCGAGGTGGGGCAATAACTGATTTAATGGTAAAAGGTTTTCCAAATAAATTATAATGAGCGGTACTACTGAAAACAGAAAGGTTTACATCTCCATTAATGGAAAGGAGGTTAAAAACACCTATCGAGGTATAAAAGCGGAAGTTCTAGCGCTTACAGGACAACTAACTAACACCACACGTGGTACTAAGGAGTTTGAGCAGGCAACGAAGAAATTAGATAACGCTAAGAAACAGTTTGAAAAGGTTAAAACCGAAGTCGGTTTCACTAGAAAAGGTATTAGTGGTTTAAACGACAACTTCAACGCGCTGAAAAACACATTTATAGTGGTAGCCGCTATTAATGTTTTTGGTAAAATCCTTAAAGATGCTTTTGAGCTTCGCAAAGAAATGGGAAAGCTTGAAGCGGTATTAAAAAATGCTTTAGGCGATGATCTGTTAGCAGAAGGTGCAATTACCATGATTGAAGACTTCGCTACGGAAACCCCATTTTCAGTTCAGCAACTTACCGAAAGTTTTGTAAAACTCGTGAATCGTGGTATTATCCCCACAAGAGAGGAAATGAGAAAAATGGGAGACTTCTCATCTGCCACAGGAAAAAGTTTTGATCAATTAGCGGAGGCTATCCTTGATGCGCAAACAGGAGAATTTGAGCGATTGAAGGAGTTTGGCATTATGGCTCGAAGAGAGGGCGATGGAGTAGCCATGACTTTTAAAGGTCAAAGAACTCAAATCGCGATGACTAAAGATGCTATTACTGAGTACATCTACAGTTTAGGAGATTTAGAAGGCGTAAGTGGGTCTATGGCGGCTATTAGTAATGAGCTGGCGGGAGCTACTAGTAATTTAGGTGATGCTTATGATACCTTATTAAATACCATTTTTAAGAATGACACCGCTTTAACTAGGTTCATGAAGACCATGACAACTTCCTTACAAGTTTTAAAGGAAAGTATTCGCGCTGGAGGTGTTTTAGGGGTGGATGAAGTAGCAGAAATAAATGCAGAAGCAGAGGAAAACTTAAAACGTTCGTTAGATCGGATTAAAAAAGAAGCGGGAACTAATAAAGAAGTTTGGAAAGATTGGGAAGGTCGCGTGAAAACCGCTATTACCAGCGTTGATGAAAGGTTGAAAAAAGATAATTATACGCCTGCAGCTCGCTTACGGTTAATCAAAGTCCGTGAAAACTATCTCCAAATTTTATCATCGATTAAAGAGGTGTTAACCGTAGATAGTGAGTCCAACGCTAAACTGATTAAAGAGCGCGCAGAAGCGCAAAAGAAAATAGAAGCGCTTTTACTTAAAGCAGCAGGTTCTGAAGAGGACATTATTCGTGCGAAATACGAAGAGTTAATTGCTTTAGCTAAAAAGTATAAGATTGATCTGGTTGATGATTTAACCGAACAAATGAATAGCGAGTTAATTGATGCAATTCAAGAGCAGGCTCTTAAAGAAATTGATGCCGAAAATAAAAAGCAGCAAGAAAAACTAAAGGCAGAGGAAGAGTTTCAGAGAGAAAGGCGCGAGGCTTTAGAACGCTATGAGCTATTAGATGATAATGAGCGGCATCAAATGGCTTTAGATGCCTTAGATGTTGTTTATGAAAAGAAGCTTTTATCCTTAGAGGAATATTTAGAGGCGAAGAAGTTTTTAGAGGATGAACATGCTAATGGACAAACGGAAAAACAGCAGGAGGCCTTTAAAAAGTGGGTTGAGGAATTAGAGGCAAAACTTGAAAAGCAGCAAGCCTTTACTAATGCCTTTTCTAACTTGGTTAATACCATGGTGGAAACGGAAATGCAGGGCATTAGAACCGTTGAACAAGAAGATTATGAGGTAAACCAAAGAAGAGGGGAAAGCGATGAGGCTTTTCAGAAAAGAAAGGCAGAAGCTGAAAAAAAATATACTGCGGCTAAAAAAGAAGAGGAACGTGAACGCCATGCCATTTCTAAAAAGTACGCCTTTTTACAGGCTATGGCGAATGTGGCACAGATAGGCAGTGAGACTGCTTTAGCAATTGTGAAAGCACTGGCTGACTTAGGTCCCATTGCGGGGCCGATTGCAGCCGCAATAATTGGAACTACTGGTGTACTGCAGGCGGGTATCGCCTTACAAAATGCTAATAAAATTCAAGGATACGCCACTGGTGGTTTCACCGATAACGCTACTGGACCTGTGGATGAAACAGGCTTTCGCCAAGCGGGTATTGTTCACGAAGAGGAGTGGGTGGCACCGCGCTGGATGCGCAAGTCGCCTCGCTACGCTTCTACCATTAATGCATTAGAATATGCTCGCGCCAATAATGTAGGGCGTTATGGTAACACATCTACGCCAGTGGCCATCTCATCTACCCCGAGTGGACCAGTGCAGGCAACTTTAGATACGGGCAATTTTAACAAAGCTGTATTAATGCTGAGTGAAACCGTGGATAAACTTGTGGAAAGAGGTGTTTTAGCGGTGGCCGACGATGATTTTGAGCGAGCTATGAAGGAAAAGCGGGAACGCGATGAACTGATTATAAATAATAGCAGAATATGAGTTTGACCCTACTAAAAAGCCCAGGAAATCAAAATTTATTGAAAAATCCGGTAGTTTATGAGCTAAGCTCTAATAATACGCTTTCTACAGTTGGAACAGCCGTAAACCAGACTATTGAGTTAAATGCTATTCCATCTAATGGCGACACCCTTCGTTTACAATGGCTTAATGGGGCAAGAGATATTACTTTCACCTTTACCAATAGCCCCGATGATAGTGGTTTACAACTTGATAGAAGCGGCGCACATGCTAATGTAGCGGCCTACATTAATAATTTACTTATAAGTGAATTAGAGAGTAATTACCTCATAAATAAAGACTTTGAGCTAAGCTACAACGATGTAAATAAGATTCTATTTATTGCCCGCGAACCAGGAACTGCGTATGCATTTACTTTAAGCAAAACAGGTGTTTATAATCCTACCTTAGATGTTTTTCAAAGCGGGGTAGATTCCGTTTCCCGTCCCAACTTTAGAGTAATTAGCGAGCTAGAAGCGCGCTATTTAGGCGATGCTGAATGGGAAAAGGTAGAGTTAGAACTTTTGCCGATTGAGGAAAAGGTACTTTTCGATTTTTCGAGTGTCTTGAAGTCTTTTGATAAACTTATTCTGCCTTTGCTTAGCAGTAGCACCCCCCTAAATTGTAGTGCGCAAGTGGTAGAATTTAAAGCACGCTTTGGAGAAGCTTTTGGTACCACTTTAGCCATTCAGCGCATGGCGCAACAGGCGACGATTTATGGGGTATTTGGCGGTTTAAGTTTAAAAGACCGCCTTGGCTTTAGTTTCGAATCTGCTATTCTTCCCGAATTTTTAAGCCACCGAAATAGTACGGTAATCCGAGAGGGACAACCTTATTTTGTGAGCTTTTGGAATGATAGTACCAATCGCAGTCCTGCTACTATTAAGGCAGCACTAACCTATACCGATGGGAGTACCGCCACCAAAAACTTATACACCCAAGCCATGACGGCTTATCAGTTGTTTTGTATGCCAGTGTCCCATACTCTATTATCTTCTGTGGCTGATGCTGGAAAGACGGTATCCCGAGCGCGAATTTATATTGATGGCCTTAATACAGGAGTTACCTTAAATGTAGACCGCAAACCAGTTAAGGCCGAAACCTATATTGCTTACCGTAATGGCTTTGGAGTTATAGAAACTGAGTGTTTTACCGGAGAAGTGTTAAAGACCTTTGAAACCGAGGCCGATAAAGCCGAGTTATGGAAGCGCTTTGACGCTAATTACCAAGAAGCTAGACAAATAAGCTATAATAACCGCCAGACCTACGGACTAGAAATAAATAGCGGGTTTTTTAGCGTGGATAGAGCCGAGTTACTGGGAGACTTACTGAGCAGCGACCGCCATTACCTTGTGCTTAATAATAAGTATTTGCCTGTGTTTCTAGAAGCCGATAGTTTTGAAGTTAAACAAACCCAGCGCGGCAGTTTTAATAGTTTTCGATTAAGCCTACTCTTTTTAACCGATAATAATTACAGTGATGTTGGAGATAGAATTGGCTGATGGCAGCGGAAGATTGGATTTGTTTCCTAAAGAAGGAATTCCATTCGAGCAAAGTTTTAATCTTTACGATTTTGAGCATATTGAAGGCACTAAATCGTGGAGTTTTAAATTACCAAAGACGGCTAATAATGTTAAAAATTGTGGCTGGATTAATGTAAGTAACCTTCGGACTGATTTTAAGAATAGCTACAGGGTTAATGTTTACTTATTTGGCGACTTGTGGAAAATCGGGCTTTTATACTTTTTAGAAGATTATCCAACCTATTGGTCTGTTCATTTTGCAGGCGAAGCTGGTTTGTTGAAACAACTTTTTGATGATAAAGAGCTGGTAGACTTTTCATTTCCTAAAATAACCAGTATTGCAGATACTTATGCTCATGCCAAATTAGCCGCCGAAGAAGGACCTAGCGAGCACCCTTATACTTTTGCTGAAGTATATATTCCTAACGCGCAAAATGATGGACTAATACCCAGTTATTTAAATCCAAATAAGTATAATTTTTCTACAGGTATTTGGGAAGGCTTTATAAGTAATGTAGGTGGTGGATTTGCGCCTCTTTGTCCTTTCCCTTATGTTAAACAAGTTCTGGAGGTTATTGGTAATGAACTAGGGGTTCATTTTGCGGGAGAATTATGGAATGATACGGAGTTTGAACGATTGGTGTTTTTTAATACACAATGTCTAAATACCTTAGTAGATGATGTACCAGAAGGAGCACCTGTAGATAGTATTGACGTGAATAATCATGTGCCTAAAGTAAAGGTAACAGATCTATTAATTAATATTTGCCAGTTTTTTAATCAATTAATTGAGTACGATGATACGGTAGGTACAATAACCTTTATTTCGAGGAAAACTGTTTTTTCATCGACTTTAGTTAATGATTTTAGGTACAAGATATCTTCTAGCCGCCGATTATATAAAGAAAAAAGGGATTTTAGTTTAAAGTATGAATATCTGCAAGAGGATTTAGATGTTGCTAAGTACTTTGGCACATTAAGCGATTTAACGGGTATAAACGGTGGAGCTGCTGCCACCGAATTAAACGTTAAATTTAGTACTATTCCCACCTTAGATTATGGCTACCCTTATGACACCGTTCCTGTTTCTAGCTTAGAGATAAACGCGGAAAATCCTTATCAGTTTTTGTTTTTTAGAGGGTTTAAACTAGCTCCTGAAATATTCTCAGCTCCTAATATACCTGAGGTACCCTATGTTAGTTGCGATTTAAACTACACCCCTGCCCCAGGTTATACTTTAGATAAGTATGCCCTCACATGGAAGGGAACTAATGGTTTGCACGAAACATGGTGGGCAGAATTTTTAAGTGTCCTTCGATTAGGGCGTGTGCTAGAGGTAGAGTTAGTGTTGAATGCTAAAGACCTATTAACTTTCCAGTATTTAAAAAGGCATAGTTTAATGGAAGATGTGGTGATTTTCGAGGAAATGAAAGCGACAATTAAAAATGAGCAATTAAAAGTAAAGGGACAAGTTTTGAAGTTTTAGTACTTTGGCGGAAAAACTATTATGATCTACTTTACTTTATTAGCAGTATTTCTGCAACAGTTATCTTCATTTACCGGTTATTTAGTGGCTACACCTGAAGGATGGAGGAATTCTTACGATGAAAAACCATATATCGTTTTTTCTAATCCTGATTTAACGAGCCAAGGATTGTATGAGAAAGCAAATCGATTTATTGCTTACAACTATAAGCATGGGGAAGATGTAATTAAAGCTAATGTTTCGAATGAAATGATAAGGTTTAATTCTGGACATGAGTTTATGGTGCCAAATGGTTTTATATCCTTAAAGTGCAGAGTCATTTTTGAAATTGAATTGCTTTTTAAAGATGGCAAAATAAAATTTACCGTTTTAGATCAAAAAGCATGGATGGAAGATAATCCTTTTGATCCTTTTTATAAAGGTTGGGCTACATGGGGAATTTTCTATAAAAGCGGTAAGGTAAAGCATGAAAAGTTTAAGTACCTATTTGAACAGGAATTGAAAAGTGTAGTTGATGAGCTTAATAAATTCGTACTTGAATTAGAAGTTGAGAAAGAAGATTGGTAAAACACATTTTATCGGCTCAGATTCGAACCGATAAAAAAGCCCCCAGTCGAAATGGCTGGGGGCTTTTTCTCTAGTGATTATTGAAATCTTCATTGTCTAACATGGACATCTGCCTTGACTTCCACTCCTCAAAAGTTAAGGAGCGTATTTTCTTAAGGCTACCCTCCGCGTTTTTGAGTTTAGACCTAGCACTAGAAAAATCCCTTTTAGCATTTTCTACATGTTCTAGTTCTGCTTCAAGCATACGTTCTTTCTGTTTTAGAAAAATTTTGCTCTCGGCAAAGTGCTCCCATAAAACATCGTAGACCTTTCTGCGATATTGAATTAAAACTTCGGCCGCCTCAGGCTTTACTTTTTTGGGGCTAATGGTAAACAGCCAGCCAAAGACATATTTAATGGGTAAACATTGCATTGAGTAGTTTTTTCCATCACTTCCAGTTGTGGTCTTAGAGACCACAACTGAACCTAAAATTTCATCCTTTTTTAGGTCTCTAATTTGAACCGAGTGGTCAATTCCTAATCCTTGACAGATTGGTTTAATCGCCACAAACTCATTTTCCGCATCGCAGATTAGTAGTTTGCTTAATTGAATTTCATTTTCCATAATAAATAGGTATTAAATACAAAAACCCCCTCTTCGTAAGCCCGCCAAGGATTGGTGAAGAAGGGGTTTTTAAGAATGTTGTATTTCGTGTGTGGCGGTCTTACGCGAACAAATATAGTATAAATACCCTATTTGCGAACTAATATTTCGCTTTACCTTTGTTGGGCGAACAAAATTTACCTTGTGTATCAAGTAATTAGCTGGTATTTTAGCAACGTTCAATACCGAGGTTAGTATCCTCTTGATATATAATGCTTACAATACTCCCGGGTGGGTTGGAAATATCCAATACCGACCGCATTTAGTATCGTTTCGACGATCTCGGTGTTGAACACACCCGGGTTTTATTAATTTTTTAATTCTTTAAGGTTATGTTCAACACCGAAGAAAAAAAAACAAAAGCCAAGGCTCAGGCTCAAAAAGCAGCCCCCACCGCTCCCAAGCGCAGCGAAAATGAAAACATTTTAGATGCCTTGGATTATTACAAACTCGATTATTGGGATATTGTCCTCTTAGGCGATTTAAAAGAAAAAGGCCGCGCGCGCATTATAAATGAAGCGCAAGACTGGTTAAGCGCTTTTCAAAACGCAGGCTTAGATGTGGATGAACATAAAATTCACATGGTAAACCTATTGTTAGAACTGGCTAAAACCGCACCCGAAACCCCCGAGGAAGATCTTATAGGTTAAGTTTAGCGACTTAAACCAGGGCAAAGCCCCCAACCAAAATGGCTGGGGGCTTTTTCTTTTAGGATACCTTTTTAAGTAATCCATTATTTCTAATTACCAAATGCGAAATAAGCGCTGTGAATTGTCGCAGATCTTCTCCTACTAATAAACTTCCATTATCCTTTTGTAGTAAATCAAGCAAGATTAAAGTAAGATTGCTTAATTGATCAGGGCTTAAATCATTAAATTCATCATACATAAGCGAAGTTGTTTTAGTTTATAGTGAAAAAACTAAAATATAATTCTGCTAGTATTAGTGAATTACTCAATTAATTTATCAAAATTGGATATCTGCTCATTCTTTCGCTTATCTCCGATGTGAGTATAAATCATAGTAAGTTCAATTTTACTATGCCCCATCAAGTTTTGAAGAACTTCTACTGACCCACCCAGCTCTAGAAATATAGTAGCAAAAGTATGGCGACTAACATGGTAACTTAAGTTTTTACGGGTTCCTATGTAGGCAGCAATCTTCTTTAAATTGGCATTCATCTTTTGATTACTAATAATTTCGCCCAATGGATTTAATCGATCACGGCTTAATAGCTGCTCGGCAACAGAATTTATAGGAATCTTGATATACTTTCCGTTCCGCTTTGTTTTCTCTGGTAAAACCAATAGGTACTGCCCGATAATTTGATCGGGCCTTAAATTCTTGATATCGCCATAGCGCAATCCTGTAAAACAGGAAAAAAGAAAACAGCGTAAGGTCTTTTGTAAATTGGGCGGCAAATAGCCTTCCTTATATAAATGAATGGCTCGTTTTAGCTCATCGTGCGAAAGTGCTTCCTTCTTCCCCTGGGCACTCATACCCTTTAAAGACTTATGGGGAAATTCAAACTCTAATCCGTCATCTTTAGCAAAATTCAGATATACTTTGATAATCTTGACTTTATTGCCGATGGTATTAGTACTATTACCTCTTGCCTTTAAGGTCGCTTTAAAACTGTTAAAGAAATTATCACTAATGAGACTAAAAGGAATTGGGCTGCGCCACTCCGATAGGATCTTATAGGTACTGCGGTGCTGCCGATAAGTATTATAGGCAATGTCTGATTTCCGTTGTTCGATCTTCCACTTCATATAGGCTAAGAAATCGATACTTAAACTGCTTTCGGTTACAAAGTCCTTTAATACTTGAGGATTCAGCTTCAGCTTCCCTAATCTCGACTTTACCCGTAACTCATGAATTCGGGCTATCATTCCATTTATAAGCAAATTATAATCGTCGGCGAGATCGCACTTACCATTAACTATTTGCTTGGCTTTATTAAAATGAGAGGGCTTAACCGATAAACCAGTAGGAATTCTGATTTGGACTCCGTCTAGAAAGCATTGTAGGTAAATCGAAGATGTCCCGTCTTTTCTGACGTGATCATCTTTGATTTTAACCTTGTGTGTTAGATCGCTGCCCACTTTATTTGGTGGGCAGTTTTGTGGGCAGTTTACCTGCCTTAAGAGAATTTGGGTAACTTGCATAACTGTTTGTAATTAAACCAATTACAGTTACCCTGATTATACCTGAGTCGCTAGACAATGGTATTTTGTGACCTCGGAAGGAGTCGAACCTTCAACCGCTTGATTCGTAGTCAAGTACTCTATCCAGTTGAGCTACGAGGCCATTTTCGTATTAAGAACTAATCCCTTTCTAAGGGGCTGCAAAGATAAACAGAATATTTACTCTGCCAAGGAAAAATTAAAAATTACATAATTTCTACACTCAAGCCCCTTTGCAATAAGGTAGAACAGCGTGGTTCTAGGTCGGAATAAGCGCCCGACTTAACCACACACTTGCCTTTATAATGGGTTAATACGGCGCACTGCTCGGCCTGCTCGGCACTGTGCTCGCATACTTCCATTAAACTAGCTATTACCCAATCAAAACTATTTACCTCATCATTAAAGAGAACAATCTTTAAAAGGTCTTCCTGTTGTTCCAACACGGCCGTATCCTGCTCGGTGGCCGGGTTTAGGTCATAATTAATGCTCATGTCGGTTTTTTCTTTGAAAATTAACTTTGGCTTCTTCGCCTCGCAATAGTCTACGTAAGTTTTTGCGATGGGTAATTACTACTAAAAGCGCAATGGCGAAACTAAATATTATTAATACCTGCGATGGCTCCTGAAAACGGTAAATTAACCAAAAGGGTAAGGACATCGCCGCCGTCATACTCGACACCGAAACGATACGTGTAATCAATAAGCTAGCTATAAAAACTCCCATTGCCATCAAGGCCGCTCCACTGTGTAAGGCTATTACCACTCCTAATAATGTGGCAATCCCCTTCCCGCCTCTAAAGTCGGCAAACAAAGGGAACAAATGCCCTAGTACGGCAATAAAACCTACCAAGAGAAGGATACTAACCTTATCTGCATAAAGCGGACTAAGGCTAACTAATTTTACCGCGACAAAACCTTTCAGGGCGTCTAGGATTAATACTAGGGTTCCAGCCTGAGCCCCTAAAACGCGATAGGTATTGGTTGCTCCGGCATTGCCGCTTCCAAAATCGCGCACGTCTGTCTTATAAAACCATTTACCAATCCAAACGCTCCAACACATGGAACCGAGGAGATAGGCAGAAAGGATGTATAGAGCTAAAATCATAGGGCAAAAATACAAATCCTTTAAAGATAAAATAAAAAAAGGGGTAAACCACTGGCTCACCCCTTTTTACGATTAAAAATTACCGCTTATTTCATTTTATCACCTAAGGCATTATCGTAAATTTCGGCATAGTCGCTCACCATTCCCCACTCTACATCATCAATGCGAATAGAACCTTTGGTTACGTGCCCTACTAAATCGAACTCTACGCCATTTAGCATCATTAGGTCAATAAAAGCATCTTCGTTTTCGGGATTTACCGAAACAACCACTCTACTTTGACTTTCACCAAATAAATAGGCATCGCTGCGGATAGCCGAATCGGTGGTAATATCAAACCCTAAATCGTTCACCATCGAACTTTCCATTAAAGCTACGAATAAGCCACCTTCTGATACATCGTGAGCAGAAGCTAAAAGTCCTTTGCGGATTAACATTTTAATCTGCTCTTGATTAGCATACTCTTCTTCTAAACTAAAGAAAGGCGCTGAACTTGCCTGTACGCCGTGAATATTTACTAAATATTGGGATGAAGAAATATCATTGCGGTTTTCACCGATCATGTAAATTAAATCACCCTTCTGCTTAAAGCCTAATGAGGTAATGTGCCTCTTATCTTCAATAATCCCAATCATACCAATAGTAGGCGTAGGGAATACCGGCTCTGTTTTACCTTTAGAAACGGTTTGGTTGTAAAAACTAACGTTTCCACCTGTTACCGGCGTTTGAAATTTTTCGCAAGCTTTGCCCATCCCTTTAATGGCATTAACAAACTGCCAATATACTTCGGGCTGATAAGGGTTTCCGAAGTTTAAGCAATTGGTAATAGCAGAGGGAACGCCCCCACTTACAACAATATTTCGGGCGGCTTCTGCCACTGCTATCATAGTTCCTTTTTCAGGGTCGGCATGCACATAACGAGCATTACAATCTACCGTCATCGCTAAAGCGCGATTAGTTCCCTTTAAGTTAACAATAGCCGCATCTGAAGGATTATTGGTACTCATATTTACCGTTCCTACCATGCTATCGTACTGCTCGTACACAAAGCGTTTGGAGGCGATATTGGGGTGAGCCATCATTTCTTTGGCCGTAGCCTGAAGATCTTCGGGAACGGTAATACTATTAATATCAAATTCTTGATACTCCTTAAAATAAGCTGGCTCTTTGTGCTCGCGATAATAAACGGGAGCACCACCACCTAAAACTAAAGGATGGGCGGGAGTTTCAGCAATTAATTCACCGTGCCAATAATACGATAAACGGTCTTCGGCAATTACTTCACCAATCTGCGCACAAGGTAAATCCCACTTATCAAAAATCGCTAAAACCTCCGCTTCGCGACCTTTATCAATTACCGCCAGCATGCGTTCTTGGCTTTCGGAAAGTAAAATTTCCCAAGGTTTCATATCATCTTGACGAGTTGGAACTTTATCCAAATGGATAATCATCCCTAAACCACCACCGGCACTCATTTCGGAAGTAGAACAGGTAATTCCTGCTGCGCCCATATCTTGCATACCTACAATAGCACCCGTCTGTGCTAATTCCATGGTAGCTTCTAATAATTTCTTTTCTTGGAAAGGATCACCCACTTGCACCGATGGAATGTCATCTGCGGAAGCGTCGGTTAAATCTTTCGAAGCAAAAGCTGCTCCCGCAATACCATCTTTACCGGTATAAGAACCAATAATAAAAACGGGATTACCTGGGCCGCCACTTTTAGCGCTAATCATTTTATCCTTTTCGGTATTTAAGATACCGGCCGAAAAAGCATTTACTAAAGGGTTTTGCTCGTAGCAAGGATCGAAATACACTTCGCCGCCTACGGTAGGCACGCCAAAGGAATTACCATAATCGCCAATTCCTTTGGTTACTCCTTTTAAAAGCCATTTGGTTCTTTCGCTATCGGCCGAACCGAAACGCAAGGAATTCAATTGTGCAATGGGACGCGCGCCCATGGTGAATATATCACGGTTAATACCCCCTACTCCGGTAGCCGCTCCTTGATAAGGCTCCAAGGCCGATGGGTGATTATGACTTTCAATCTTAAAAGCGCAAGCCAAACCATCGCCAATATCTACCAATCCCGCATTTTCTTCCCCTGCTTTCACAAGCATGTGGGGACCATCTTTGGGTAAGGTTTTTAACCAAACAATGGAATTTTTATACGAGCAGTGCTCACTCCACATTACGGAGTAAATACTCAGCTCGTTGAAGTTAGGCACACGTCCTAAAATTTCGTTGATTTTTTCAAACTCTTCGGGCAGTAAGCCCAATTCTTTGGCGGTTTCTACCGTGGTGGGTTGCAAACTTTGGTCCATGAGGATTTTCAAAAATGAAGCGCAAAGATAAGGCGAATAATAAAGAAAGGAGCTACTAATTGCACTAGAGAATCGTGCTTTTTACTTACTTCGCGCTGTGATTTGGTCGAAGAAAAAATTTAACATCCTCGTGCTTGGCTCGGGGCGAGGCGGTACATCGCTTATCGCTTCGCTGCTAGATGCGCATCCCCAATTGGAAATTGCGCTCGAAGCTCATGCCCAAAAGCATTTGGTTTTTTCGGCTCAGGGGCCAGATGAGCAGGAATTAAATAGTCGACTAAAAAGCTTTATTAAGGCCTGTGAAAAAGACGCGAAACAATCGCATTTTCCCAGCTGGGGCAACAAAATCACCACCGAGCAATTGGGCTTTCTCGAAGCGCTCGCTCCGCCACTCAAAGCACGTGAGCAGGTTTATGCCAAACTCTTAGGGGGCAAAAAAATTATCTTCATTACTCGTGATGGTCGCACTTGCATACAGTCTAAAATGCGCCGCACCCACTGCGATTTAAATACCGCCGTTAACTATTGGAAACACAGCGTTAACTATTTGGCGTTTTTACGCTCGCGAGCAGATGCGCAATTAATCACCCTAAAGTTCGAAGATTTACTGCTGCAACCTGAAATAGAGTTGACGAAAGTTTGCCAGTTTCTCGACCTAGATTATCACCCCCAAATGCTTACTGGTACCGCTAGTAATCGTATTCACAGCGATTATCGTCAAGATGAAATTAACAAACAAAAGGTGCTTTTGGACGCCGAAGCCCTCGCCATCGGTCAACACATTGCCGAGGAACTAAACTACCTTGGCTACACTTTAACATTCGGTTAATAATTTCGAAGGATTTTTTAAAGGGCCGAATCGTACCTTCGCGCCACAAAACTCTGGAGATGAAACATTTTTACTTTTTAGCCTTTTTATTAAGCTTTTTCGCTAGTGAGGCTCAAGTCTTTAACATGACCCGCAACAGCAGTGATACCAGTACTCTTTGTAATGGTACTCTGTACGATCATGGCGGTCCTACCGGAAGTTACTTCAATAGCTCCAACGACTACTTTTATATCAACCCTCCAGGAAGTGGCACTCTAACTATCACTTTTACCAGTTTTAGTACTGAGAATTGCTGCGACAGAGTTTGGATTTATGACGGTCAAGACTTTAGTAACCTAGTAAATTTCTACCGCGGTTCTGCCTTGCCCAACGGTGGGCTACCAATTACCCTAAGTTCCGGTTCTGCGATTGTTAGATTTTCATCCGATGGTTCCGTAACTAGTTCTGGTTTTAGCCTTACTTGGTCTGCCGGAAGCAATCTAACGCCAACCGCATCCTTTACTACTAGTACAGCAAACCCTGCTTTAAAACAGCCCGTTACTTTTATCTCCACCTCTCTAAACTCGGGACAAAATATCTGGGATTTTGGCGATGGTAATTTTGGGGCGGGCGACACGGTTACACATGCCTACCAAACTGCAGGCAGCTACACGGCTAAACTTGTAGCAAGTAGCTGCAGTAACAGCGATTCCACTACGACTAACATTACCGTGCAAAATGCGGCCTTGCTTAGTATAACTCCAGATACCATTAACGGCACCATTCCTTGTGGCCAAAACTTTACCGATACTATTTACTTTCAGAACACAGGAGGTGGAGCAGCTTATGCAGATCTGTCCGTTTCTAGTTTAAGCGATCAAACTCATTTTAGCGCCGGTTTCGAGACCGGACTTAGTCCTTTTGGGCCAAGTACCACCAGTACTCTACACACTGGGAATGCGGTGCTAGGAAACGCTGCTGTGGGCAATGGCTCTTTAAGCCTTTCTGGCAATGGTAGTTTTAGTAATAACATGGAAGCAAATTTTAGCAACAATAACGCTAATTACTTCAGTTTCTATGTAAATGCTAGCGCCTCTAATTCGCGTTCTTACATTAGTTTAGGTGAAGAAATTGGTTTCAGTTTTTATGAGGCCATACCTATGGAGGTTTTTTTTGGAACTTTCCGCTTCTTTACGGGTGGAGTTATGTATCCTTATTCCTTAACCATCGGCACTTGGCATCATATTGAGTTTAAAAACATTGACTTCATAAATAAAAGTTTCGATATTTATATTGATGGTGTAGCCTTAACTACTGGGGCCGCATTTAACAATAATTTCGCAAGTAATTTTAACCATATACGCGTATACAACATTGGCAACGCACCCTCTACTAATTACGATCAAATTGAGTTAAAAACACTGGGAGACAATTCAAACTTTGTGCTAGCGAATACCTCGGCCATTACTACCAGTATGCTTGCCATACCATTCTCAGTGAATTTAAGCAATTCAACCGCGGGCTTAAAACAGTATTTGGTTAATATTCGCACCAATGCTATCGGCAGTGACTCATTAATAACTGTGCCCGTTAACCTTAATGTTACCGGAGCACCCGCTTTTAGCGCAACTCAATCTTGTATTAATTTCGATACGCTATTTGTAAACCAAAGTGCCACCGATTCTATTTGGATTGCGAATACCGGTTGCGATAGCCTCGATTTTAGCAGTATTAGCGCTAGCAGTGCGATGTACAGCTTAACTCAATCAAGCCTAATTATTGCTCCTGGCGATAGTGCCCTGCTCTTTGTTAGTTATAACGCTTCCAGCGCGGGTACTTTTAACGACACCCTCCATTTAGTTGGAAACCTCGATACTATTATATGCCTATCTGCAGCAGCCTCAACCGCGCCAAGTATCGCCGTTGATAGCGCCAGTTATACGGTAAACAGCTATGGTTGTAATGATTCGATTCCTATCAACTTAACCTTATACAATAATGGTACGGGTAGCATTCCTTTAAATTGGTCTATCGGCGCTTCTTCTTCTCTTTTCGATGATTTTGAAGGAGGATCTGCTCCTAACCCAGCTATTTGGTCGACTATCGGTTCTAACCAAATATTTAATGGCTGCTACGAAAGATCAGGTATATATGCCTTATCAATGATGGGAACCAATCGTATTGCGGAAACAGTTTCATTAAATATAAACGCAGGCGACTCCGTTGCCATGTGGGTCTTCCCTGGCAACGGTGGCGGTAGTGGTTGTGAGAATCCTGATGGCGGTGAAGATTTATTTGTACAATATCGCCTTAATGGCGCCAGCTCTTGGACCACCATAGGTACTATTTACAATTATTTCACCGGATCTCAGCGTTTTAGCTTTGCAATTCCGCAAAGCGGCACTATGCAAGTACGACTTTATCAATCCAATTACACGGGCAGTACTTTCGACCATTATCGTGTTGACGACTTTGAAATAATTTCGAATAGTGCTGGTAGCTTCATCCCTACTTCGGGTAGCTTAACTTCCGGCGATTCTATCCAAACTACTGGTTACCTTTCTACCGCCGGTTTAGTTAGTGGTTCTTATTCTCGTAACATTCTTATCAATTCGAATGATCCTTTTTACCCAGACACGATTATCAATGTTACCTTAAATGTATTTGGTGATCCTTTGTTAATGCAGTCTGCCGCTTGTTTAGCTTTCGACACACTTTATACCGGCGCTAGCCAACTAGATTCAGTTTTGGTATGGAATGATGGCTGTGATTCGCTTCATGCAACCGCTTTAAACTTTATTGGGACTCAATTTTCTACCACTTTAAGCTCCTTTAGCTTAGGTTTAGAAGACTCACTTTGGATTCCTATCAGCTTTAATCCTAGTGCTGGAAATTTAGGTGCACAAAATGATACCCTTTCCATCATCAGTAATGATAGCCTGCGCAATATCTGCCTGAGTGGTTTTGCTATTGGAGCGCCTTCAGGAAGTTTTAATCCAGATTCCTTATCTATCAACATCACCAACTGTGGCGATTCCATTAGTATTCCCGTTTATTTGCGAAATACAGGTCTTAGTAGTTTAAATTACCTCCTACCGCAAGCAGGTAATACTAATAACGGATCTAATAGTAAAATCAAAGTGCTACACCTCGGCACTAGCGCTTATACCAGTGAAAGAATAAATATCGGGAATATCCTAAGTTCACGCTCTGATGTAGATTATCAATTAATCTTCCCTACCACCGCTGCCGATATAAAAGCATATTTAGACACATCAGATGTTATCGTTCTTCAAGAAATGTCGAGCACTTTCTACGCAAGTATCTTCAGTCCTGAACTACAAATTTTCGCCAATAATGGTGGAACTATCATCATGACCTACAATGGTACGGCGCGTATGAATGCCTTTAACATCATGCCTTTATTAAACACGTTTGGCGCTGCTTCTACTATTAGTATCGATGAGCCCAATCATCCGCTTATGGCAGGCTTGCCCAGTACAGGGCTTGCAAACTTAAGCGCCACCCTAGTTGCACAGTTTACCAATACTACCAATTTAACTCTTATTGCAGGGAAGAGTGGTAACGATCAGGCAGTAGTAGCTGCTCAGCCTTATGGCGATGGACAAGCTATTTTTATTGGTTACGATTATTTCCAAACCAATGCCGATATCATTCAACTAATGAACAATGCGATCGATTGGTCCGAAGCCCTACAAGGTCCACCCGACTTTATTAGTGCGACTCCCGATTCAGGAGCAGTTGCGGTAAATGATTCGGTTCTAATTAATATTGGCATCAATACTACTGGTATTCCCAATGGCACCTATGATTACATCCTCAACTGGAGCACCAACGATCCTTTAAATCCCATCCTAGAACTACCCATTCATTTAGTGATTAATGGGTCCGCAAAACTAGCGCTGGTCGATAGCTCATGTATCAATTTTAGTGGCATTCGCCAAGGATCTACTGCTACCGACACGTTTAGAGTTGCTAATGATGGCTGCGACACACTAAATATCACCAGTTTTACGAGTACCAACAGCATTTTCAGCCTAAGTAATTTACCGCAGTCTGTTGCTCCGGGCGACACCGCCGATTTAATAGTAAGCTTTGCTCCCTTAACAGTAAGCAGCTATAACGATACAATAGCTGTAAGCACGAACGACACAAGTTTTAGCATCTGCCTAAGCGGAACTTCGATTGGAGCACCAATTTTAGATTTACCCAAAGACACCCTTTCGTTTACCCTTAATAAGTGTAAAGTAATTGGTACCAAGAATTTTAAAATTCGTAATCCAGGACAAGGGTCTTTAAACTTCGACATGCAAATTGGTCGTTATAGCGACTCAAGTCAAGTGAGTTACAACACCACCGGCGCCACCACTTTCCATAATTTCACTGGATTACCCAATAGTGCGGATAGTATCAAACTTCGCATTATTATTATTGGCGATTATGACGCCTTTAGTGAACGTATGACATTATACCTCGATGGTGCTTATAGCCAAATTATTTATGATAATAACCGCTATTACCAACTCGATACCATTGATATATTTATTGTTGGTGCGCAAGTGGCAACCTTACTAAGCGATGGTATTTTAGATGTTGGCTTATATAACACCTCTAGTGTAGATGGCCTTGCTGGTTCTTTCCATCGCGTAGAATTAGAAGTGGTTCAAAATATAAACTGGGTATCGGTTTTAGGTGCTAACACAGGAACCGTGCAGCCTTTAGATAGCGTTAACCGCAACTTCATTTTTAATGCGGCTACTTTGCCTGTTGGTATTCATACCAGTACATTAATAATTAATAATAATGCTCCGGGAGCAAACCCAACCACGGTGCCTATTATATTTAATGTGATTTCGGAACCCGAAATGCTACTTTCTGATACTTGTGCATACTTTACCCTCACTCCACTGGGTGATACCACTACCCGCAGTATTACCATTTATAATGATGGTTGTCAACCCTTGGTAATCTCAAGTATGACCAGCACCTCGAATCAGTTTAAAATTTATCAATCGGCTACGAGTATCCCTGTAGGTGATAGCTTGGTTTTAGATATCGATTTCATTCCTACTTCAGTGGGTAACTTTAATGCTTCGATATTTATAATAAGCAATGATACGAACCGGACCATTTGCTTGGTAGGTCAAAGTGGTGCACAACCCTTGGCCGACTTTAGTTTTAGTGATGAGAATATCTGTTTAGGTGAGGTACGATTTACTAATAACTCCACTTATTTCAATACGCTATTATGGGATTTCGGTGATGGTATTTCAAGCAATCAAACCACGCCAACCCACGCCTATGCTTTACCAGGGACTTATACGGTTACCCTTAGAGCCAGCAATTCTATTGGTTTTGATACAATCTCTAAACAAGTTACTGTAAACCCATTAATTGCGAAATTTGGAATAAGTCAAGACACTTTACAACTTAATGATACCGCTTACTTTAGCGATAGTACATTAGGTTCGGTTACCTGGATTTGGGATTTCGGCGACGGCAATAGCTCTACGCAGCAAAATCCTACGCACGTTTATACCGCGCAAGGAATTTTCACCGTACGCCTTACCGTTATTGATGGAAGAAGCTGCAGCCGTAGCACTACCAAACAGGTTCGCGTAGAAAATAAAATTTCTTTGCAGGAGATAGATTGGCTTAAAAATTACCAGCTCTACCCCAACCCTTCTCGCGAAAGCTTTAAACTGCAAAGTCCCAATATGGATTGGTCTAACTTCCGTTTCACTTTGGTAGATGCGCAAGGAAGATTGGTCTTAGACCAAAACGGAAATAAAAATGCCCAACAAGAGTTTAGTACCTCTAAACTGGCGGCAGGTATTTATCGCTTTATGATTTATCAAGGCTCCGAACTTATTGCGGTTGAAAAAATTGCAGTGAGTCAAAACTAGATTTATCTAAAACAAACCTATTAAAAGCAGCTCTAAAACGGAGCTGCTTTTTTTTTAGATACTGGACTGATCTGAGATGTGGGATTCGAGATCACTGTCAACGCTTTAATTCGCGTTTCCTTAAAACCCACTAATTACAAAAAGTCTGAGGCCTAATTTTACGCCGAAATTAGATTAAAACCAACAGCTACCGCAGCTTTATTAAAAACAAAGGCTCTACCCTCTCTACAAATCCAGATGGCCATTTTAAGATTGAACCTTGTTACTCGCGATGAATCGCGCCTCTACTAGATGAACGAATTCCTACAGAATTTCCTCTCCACAATCCGCTTCCTTTCCAACTGAATTACAACTGAATTCCTTTACAATCAAACAAACACCATCACCAGCGTAAGCACGATTCCCGCCAAGGCGAAATACATACCCTTCTTAAAAATAGGCATAGCGGGACTGTACATCCAAAAAGCCGAAAACACGAAAAACAGTAAAGAAACCCCGAAAAAAATGTTAAGTATATACAGTGGACTATCCGTAGTGGCTTTGTGCATGTGCTCCATTTTATCCAATAAAAAGGGCAGCTCCATTTTTCGCATCTCGGCTTGACCACTTAGTTTATTATAAGTACCACCTTTAAAAATAATTAGATCTCCTTCTACTTTAGCATCCTTAATTTTCGACTGCAACAGCGGCCCTAATTGTTCCGCTTCTAAATTGGGCTCTAATTGCTTTTCAATGATGATTTCATTTTTCAAAAAATCGGTGTTTCTAAAAACCATCAAAATTCCACTGAGGGCATAAACCGCCATAATGCCAGACAAAAAGAATCCGAGATAACGGTGTACGGTGCGAAATTTCAGAGATAAGGGAGTTTTACGTTTTGACATCATGGGTGATTTTATAAGGTGCAAGTTAGAATCTATTCGGTGCATAAAGACCAAATGATTCTTAAGAAATGCTAAAGGTTTGAAAGGCGAAAACGCTTTGAAACCATAATTTGATGGTAAAAAAAGCTATCCAGTTTTTAGTTTTCGTTATTGGTACTATCTTCTGTTTTCGGTTCATCACTTGCGGCCGCTTGATCGATCAACACCTGCTCCTCTCGTGTGAAAATTACGCCTCCATCACGACGCATCACCAAAGTTTCTGCCACCCGCTCCGAGTTGCTGAGGTAAAAATACCACATGCCTAATAGCAACGCTTGAATTGTGTAGATAAACCAAATACTGGTTTCCCAAGATGAGGTGATAAATTGCAAAATCAGGTGAAATAAGCCAGTCATGATTACGGTTATCAAAAGCTGAATTTTAAGCACTTGAATGGCGCTACTTCTGCGTTTAAACAATAAGATCAGGGCATGAAGAGAGTAAATAAATAGTAACAATTGATACAGTTTCTTACCAAATACACTTAAAGCCAAGGCCCCACTGGTTTTTTCACTGAACAAGTCAATAAAACTAACCGCTTCTTGGTTGAAAGTAAAAATTTGTGCAAAAATGGACAGCACCCCAAGTACCTGTAAAATGGTAAAGAGAAGTAACCATCCACCGAGGGCCTTGCGTGGTTTTTGAACCCAAGAATCTGGCGCGGGATCAAATTTTGCCAGTCGCTTAGAAAGTAAAAGGTTAAAGATAAATGCTATCGCAATCATGATCAAAATATAGATCACTTGAAAAAGTCCATGCTTTATCTCTACAGTAGTATTTTCATTTACTCCATCATCTTCTTTTGCGCTGAAAGATGAAAAACTTAATCCCTTAGGCTTACTGAGTTCGTAAGAAACTTGAGCCAGCATTTTATCATGGTCGCGAACAAAACGATCGTAATCTTCGGCCGCAATTTCATTAGTTTTAGTTTCATAAACCATACGCACCACCACCTTGCGATTATTGTCAAAGGCTTTTTCGTTATAACTAAAACGATACTCATTGGCCTCAATTAAATCGGTATTAGGGTTTAAACCCCAAGATGAGGGTAAGATTAAAATTCGATTATAAATAAAACGTTGCGGATAGGCTAGGTAAAGAGGCGCATTGCGATTTTTATCATCGCTGTAACTCAATATTCCTCTTAATTGGGTATTTACAAAACTAGCCCGCCAAGTATCCTCATCTAAAACCCATAAACTGTCAATTTCGTAGCCTTCCCTTACCTTAATAATATTGGCTTCGCGATCGTCTTCAATCTCTAAGAGGCCAGTACTTTTAATATGGGGATAGGTAAAGGCGTAGTACTTTTCATAATCTTTGGTAATTACATCAATACTATTTCCTGCAAAGTAGGAGCGCATATTATCGGCTTCGATTCCTTCAAAACTAGTAGTTACTTCTAATTTAGTGGGTTCTGAAGCACCCGTTTCACTTACCGTAAACTCTTCGCTTATTTCTACCTTGCCTTCATTTAACTGCTTAATGGTATAAAGATTTTTGGTGCCCTTGGCGATAATCAGTCCTTTCCCATAAGTAGGGAAACTCATCTCTAAAAACTGATTCCCCATATTGCTAATCGTAGGATCTACAAAGGCGGTATCTCCTTCATAAGCTAGCACCACCACGCAATGATTAAAGAAAAAGGGTGAAACTTCTTCCTCTTTTAAGCTAGCCCTTAAATTTGTGTTCACCAACATCGGCGCGGCATCCACCCCGATTCCTTTTAAAAGCCCGACCAATAATAGACTTTTATCTTTACAGTCGCCGTAGCGACTTTCATATACCTCTACACTCGAATGTGGTTTAAAAGCATTTATACCGTTTTCGAAACCGAGGTAGCGCACATCATCTTGCACGAAACGACTCAAACGTGTTATTTTCGCGGCTATACTTTCGTCGCCCGAAGTTAGCTCCAAAGCCACACTGCGCAAATATTCTTCGTCATCCCGAGGGATGGTATACCATGGCAAAAGTTTTTGATTTAATTTTTCCCAGCTGCGGTAATTACTAATTACTACGCTTAGGCGACCATCGTACCAAGTAGGCTCATTTTGATAATATTCGTAGGGCTTACTTTCCTCAATTACCCAACGCATTTCCGTAACATTACCAGTTCCAATTATTTTTGGAGAAGGCGCATCATTAGCCAAATAATACTGTGGCATTTTTTGGGTCGGGGCCAAGATGCGAAAGAGACTGAGACCAATAAGACTAGGCTTTTCGAAATACTCGGTCGCAAAATAATGACCTTTAAAAAGCGGGTTTATACCCTTACGGGTGAAGGAATATTCTAAAATATCTCCCGGTCTAACATCATTAAGGTTAAAAATAACAGCTAAGGTACTATCGTATAAAAGACGATCTCTGCTAGATTCTTTGCGTATCTCTTTGGGAATTTGTTGATCTAAAACCGAAATCAGCTCCTTACCTCGATGCACTACTATTTTATGAAAAAACAATTGCTCATAGGAGGGGTCGTAACTAACCTCAATATTACTTAAAGTACTTACCGCCTCTGGTGTTTCTAGTTTAAATGCATAATGAAAGTAGTCTTCCTCGGTGGAGAAATTAATCTGCCTATCGTACAATAACCACTGAAAACCATCAATCTGCCACTCACTATTCTCCGCTGGAAAGGCTTGCTTAATAGTCCAATTCGGACGAGCAGATTGATAATTTGTTTGCGCTTTTAAAGGGCCACAAAACAATAGTATGGACAGAGAAATTAACAGAATACGAAGCATAGCGAAAAAATTTCGCTGCAAGATAGGCCCTTAAGCGGTAAATTAAAATCTTGCCTTTGGGATATTATAAAAAAGAGGAATACGCAAAAAGGCAAGAGCAACTAAGTCGTTTCTTATTTTAATAGAAGAGTAAGAAATAGGCGATACAGGGCTATAAAACAGAAGCAAAAAAAGAATCTGTTCTCGGCCACATCTCAACCTAAGTTCGATGTAAAGCTCAATTCCGCGCTCCACCGTGCCAATTAGACTAATTATGTATGCTCCACTCTAGATTATTCTTTGCATGATTAACAGACCATTACCACCCTAAAAAAAGCATCTTGTACATTTCGCTTTTCTGTTTACCTTCGGTAGCCTCTTAAAAATGCATTTTTGAATAAATATATCTCCCTTTGGAGCGGCCCGCGTAATGTGTCTACCGCCCTTATGTATTCTTTTGCCCAAAGGTCGGATATCCAGGTGGTTGACGAACCTTTTTTCGGAGTATTCTTAAATCGATATCCCCATTTATACCGACCTTCGCGCGCTGAAGTAATGAATAGTATGCCTCTTCAAGAAACCGAGGTTTTAGCACAATTACAGCAAAAAGAGCAGCCCGCAGCACAGCTTTTCCTTAAAAATATGGTTAACCATTGGCCCTTGGTAAATTGGGAGAAAAAGAAAGAATGGCAGCATGTTTTCCTTTTCAGAGATCCGCAGGCCGTAATTGAGAGTTTTAGCAAACAAGTTGAAGAACCGCAACTTTTTGACCTCGGTTATGCCGAACAATTAAATGCCATAATGGAACTAGAACAAGCGGAAATCCCCTTCTACCTCTTGCAGTCGGAAGCGATTCTTAAAAACCCTGAAGCAGAACTCGCTAAACTTTGTGATTTTTTAAATATCCCCTTTAAACCCGCCATGCTTTCGTGGCCCGCTCAGGCTAGAAGTGAAGATGGTCCCTGGGCGAAATACTGGTATCATAATGTGCATCAAAGTACTGGTTTTGCGCCTTACACCGAAAAAAAATATAAACTCTCTCCTCAATTCCAGGCTTTAGCTGATGAAGCCACGATGCATTATCAAAAAATACTTTCCTACCTATGAGCAAATTAAACTTACCCGATCCTCGCAATGAAGATACCCTGGTTTATGTAAATGGCCTTGTTCCCCGATCCGAAGCTAAAGTGTCTGTGCTTGATAGTGCCGTACAAGGCGGCGATGCTGTTTGGGAAGGCTTGCGCGTTTATCAAGGCAAAATCTACCAACTAGAAGAGCATCTCGACCGCCTATTAAATTCGGCGCATATTCTCGCCTTTAAAAATATTCCTAGTCGTGAAGAAGTACGCAATGCCATTTTCGGCACTTTAAGAGCCAACGGCATGAGCGATGGCGTGCACATACGTCTCACCCTTACGCGCGGACTAAAAAGCACTTCGGGTATGAACCCCGATTTAAATACTTTTGGCTGTACCCTCATTGTACTGGCCGAATACAAAGGTTTTGTGTACGGTGAAGATGGACTCAATCTTATCACATCTTCCGTAAGGAGAAACCCGCCCTATAGCCTCGATTCGAAAATTCATCACAATAATCTCCTGAATAATATTCTCGCTAAAATTGAAGCCAATCACGCGCAAGCGGACGATGCCGTAATGCTCGACCAAAGTGGCTTCCTCTCTGAGACCAATGCTACTAATCTATTTTTAGTTAAAAAGGGTGTGCTTTATACTCCCTTCGCAAACAGCTGTTTACCCGGCCTCACACGTGCCAGGGTTATCGAAATTGCCGCAGAATTAGGCATCTCCTGTAAAGAAAAAGACCTAAGTATAGCTGAAATGTACACTGCCGATGAGATGTTTACCACCGGTACTATGGGTGCACTAAGTTGGGTAAAATCGGTAGACGGGCGCCTTATTGGTCAAGCCAAGAAAGGTCCGATTTGCAGTCAGTTACAAGAATATTACCTTAGTAAAGTAGACGAATTAGCGGTTCTAATTCCCTAAATTTTATAATTCCCCATCCATATAGACCAACACAAATTCAAATGAATACCAAGCATCTCTCTTGGCTAAGTATATTAGCCCTCAGCCTAAGTATAGGCCCTATTTCCGCTCAGGACGCATCTGCAGAAGCGGACAGCAGTAAAACCAAAAAAGCCACTAAGGAACTACCGCTAGAGCCAGCGCGCGCGTTTAAACAAATTACCAAGGAGGCTACTTGGCTTTCGCTAGATGTGAGCCCCGACGGAAAGGAGCTGGTTTTTGATATTCTTGGCGATTTATACCGCATGCCCATTAGTGGTGGTAAATCCGAAGCCATCAGCCAAGGAATGCCCTATGATGTGCACCCCCGCTACAGTCCCGATGGAAAATCACTGGTTTTTATATCTGACCAAAGTGGCTCTGATAATGTTTGGATTATGGATTTAGCCAGCAAAGAAAGAAGACAAATTACTGAGGATAAAAATCAGAATTATTTTTCGGCCGATTGGTCAACCGACGGCGAATATATTGTGGCCGCCAAAGGTCGCAGAAGTATTAAACTCCACCTCTACCACCAAAAAAGAGGCAGCGGTGCACAATTAATCGATAAACCCGCGGCTTTAAAATGCATCGACCCCGTTTTTAGTGCCGATGGAAAAGCGATTTACTTTTCGAAACGCAAAGGTGCCTGGGACTATAATGCGCAGTTACCGCAGTATCAAGTGGGCATTTATGATATGGAAAAAGGTGAGGTGAAGTCTTTCACTTCGCGCTATGGCTCTGCCTTTACCCCTACACCATCGCCCGATGGTAAGTGGCTGGTTTACGGAAGCCGCTTTGAAGATGAAACTGGACTGATTCTTCACAATTTAAAAAATGGCGATGAAAAATGGTTGGCTTATCCAGTACAACGTGATGAGCAAGAGTCCATTGCACCTTTGGGTGTTTTGCCCGGCATGAGTTTCGATCCAAGTAGTGAAAATCTTTATGCCAGCTACGGTGGGAAAATTTACCGTATCAATTTGGCCAGTGGTAAAGCGAGTGAAATTCCTTTTGAAGCGGAATTAAACTTAGAGCTTGGGCCACAACTCGATTTTAAATTTCCCATAAAAGATGATGAAGAGGTTTTTGCCAACCAAATTCGCGATGCCAAGCCGTCACCCAATGGTGAGTATTTAGTATTTACTGCTCTCAATCGCCTTTACACTTATACTATTAAAAGTGGTAGCCTCAAAAGCCTGACTGAAGCTCAGTTTACCCAGGCTATGCCGGTTTGGTCGCCCGATGGAAAATCGATTGCCTATGTTAGCTGGGAGGGAGAGGAAGGTCATATCTACTCCATCTCCGCCAAGGGTGGCAAGCCTAAAAAGCTTACGCAAGAAGGCGGATACTATACCGACCTCGCTTGGGACGGCACTTTAAACCGTTTGGTGTTTATTAAAGGGACTGCGCAGTCTTACCGCGATGCCTATTCACCTTTCGTTTCATCACCTAAGCAATTAGTTTGGATGAGTGCCCAAGGTGGCGCCATCAATTTTATTGACGAGGGCAATGCCTATAGCAATCCCCATTTTACCGCTGTAGACGATCGCATTTACCTGAACCAAGGTGAGGGCACATTAATTTCCCTGCGTTATGATGGCCTCGATAAAAAAGAGCATTTGAAACTTAGTGGCATTACTACTTTTGGCTCCTCTTTAGAAGAGTTTCACGACCATAGTAATGGCGACCACGAGCACAGTCTTTTACCTGCTGCTGAGGATGCTTGGCGCGAAAAAACGAAACCTTCCACCGCTAGCATTATTTTAATTTCGCCCAATGGTAAAGAAGTACTCGCTCAAATAAACAATGACATTTACCAAGTATTTTTGCCTCAGTACGGCCAAAAAGCGGAAATTTCTCTTGCTGATGCTTCTGCTGCAAGTTTCCCCGCTCGGAAACTAACTATCATGGGCGGCGAATTCCCCGCTTGGAGTGGCGATAGTAAATTTATCCATTGGTCATTAGGGGCTGCACATTTCATTTTTGATTTAGAAAAAGCCCAGGTCTTTGACGACAGTATAGCTGCGGTTAAAAAAGCGGAAAAAGAAGCGAAAGAGGCAGCTAAAAAAGAAAGCACCGCCGATAGCACCAAGGAAAAAGTAAGCGAAGATGCCAAAGACAAAAAGAAGGAAAAGAAAAAGGAGGAACCCAAATTTGAAGCGCAGGAGCTAAAGATTAAAGTTCCCTATACCAAAGACATTCCTAAAGGGGCGGTGCTTATTACTGGGGCACGCATTATTACGATGGGCGAAAAAGGCGTGATTGAAAAAGGAGATATACTCATTATCAACAATCGCATCACAGCCGTGGGGGAAAGCGGTTCTTTACCCATTCCTAAAAATGCGCAGATCATTGATGCCAGTGGTAAAACGGTTTCGCCTGGCTTTGTCGATACGCATGCACACATGTGGCCAAACTGGGGATTGCATAAAAATCAGTCGTGGATTTATGCCGCTAATTTAGCTTATGGCGTAACCACCACGCGCGATCCGCAAACTGCTACCACCGACGTATTAACCTACGGTGATATGGTTGAAGCCGGTATGATGGCCGGACCAAGAATTTACAGTACTGGTCCTGGTGTTGGATATTGGTCCTATAAAATCAAATCCCTCGAGCATGCCCGCGAAGTATTAAAGCAATACAGCGAATACTACGACACTAAAACCATTAAAATGTATCTCACGGGTAACCGTCAACAGCGCCAATGGATTATTATGGCCTGCAAAGAATTAGGTTTAAAACCTACCACCGAAGGCGGCTTGGATTACAAATTAAATATGACCCAAATTTTAGATGGTTATCCGGGTCACGAGCATGCCTTGCCCATTTACCCCATCTACAATGAAGTCGTTTCCATGATTGCCGAATCGCATACTACGGTAACACCTACTATGCTGGTGGCTTACGGCGGACCCTTTGCAGAGAATTACTTCTACGCCACCGAAGATGTATACCATAATCCCAAATTGCAATACTTCACACCTTACGAAGAGTTGGCTTCCAAATCGCGTCGTGTAAGCGGCTGGTTTATGCCCGAAGAACATGTGTTTCACAAGCATGCTGAGTTTATTAATAACTTAGTGTTGGCTGGGGGATTAGCAGGGGTAGGCAGCCACGGGCAATTGCAAGGTTTGGGTTATCATTGGGAACTTTGGGCGATGAGTAGCGGCGGCTTATCAAATCTAAATGCCCTAAAAGTAGCCACTATCCTTGGCGCCGAATCGCTGGGGCTAGATGGCGATTTAGGTAGTATTGAAGCCGGTAAATTGGCTGATTTAGTGCTTTTTGATGAAAATCCACTCGAAGATATTCGCCATACTAATAGCATTAGCCATGTAATTAAAAACGGTAGAGTTTACTTGGCTGAAGATCTTAGTGAAGTGGCACCCCAACAAAAACCCGCGCCAAATCCTAATTGGCAAAGCGCGAAACCAGAGGCTTTACCTGGTATTGTGAAATAGAAATAAATAGTTACACATTGCAAAGGATGAGTGAATGTTAAAATTCGCTCATCCTTTTTTTTTACCATGAAAGCTTAGAGCAAGAAACCGAACCTTAACATTTACAATGGTTCTGACACCAAGTTTTACGGCATGCTCAGGTTTTAAACCTGTGATTGACTTATAAATTTGAGTTTCAGATTTTCAATAAATCAAAAAGACAAGGCTGTGAACTGAAGCTGTAGCGGGCTACAGCAAAGGGAGAAGGCGAAGTATTTTTCGGTTTATTGGAAACCAATCAAAACCTTATCACATATTAAGAACCTCTGCTTACAATCTTTTTACTAGGCCCTACTTTTATTTTCCTTCTTTTTGCAAACCTTAACATTTACAATGGTTCTGACACCAAGTTTTAT
>TARA_R110001592_G_scaffold204617_2_pt1 | contig 61723 bp, 50 predicted proteins | sample TARA_R110001592 | Tara Oceans TARA_R110001592 (sample SAMEA4398387) | marine metagenome | biome: Polar Biome; feature: [SRF] surface water layer (ENVO:00010504); material: water (ENVO:00002006), including particulate matter (ENVO:01000060) such as... | depth 5 m | reverse complement strand
GCTTTACAAATAAAAATAATAACTAATTTATGCTCTTATTAATATGTAGGGTCTAAATTTATTATTTACAATTCATTCACTAAGCATAAAATGTTTTAAAAATATCGATGAATGGTATGAATATCAGTCAAAAAACGTTTTTTGTTATAAAAACATGCTAAAATTAAAATTTATAACGTTATTTTGACCATAAATAATGTATTATGAGAAAGATTATAGCCCCAATTCTTACAATTCTATTAATGAGTTGTCAGAGTGATGATTTAAAACCCAATGTAGATCCAACAGCAGCTATTGAAACCTTAAACGAGTTTGCTTTAGTAAATCAAATTTATCAAGATGTTGGTAATAATAGTGGAGATGCTGTTTTAAGTTCCGAAACTTCGGCTACAGGAAAATCAAGTATAACGAAAACTGATGGACCAATAATAACTATTGAACCATTGGATTTTACAACGTTTCCAAAAACTATTACTATCGATTATCAATCGGGTGTACTCGGTCAAGATGGAGTTACTCGCAAAGGTGTGGTCACCGTTGTTTCTACCAATTGGTATGGTAACAAAGACAGTGAACATACAACGACCTTTAACAACTACTACCATAACGATTATAAAGTTGAAGGAACACATTATGTTAAAAATCTAGGAACAAATCAAGATAATAATTTAAAATTTGGTGTAACCGTTGGCAATGGAAAAATTACCACAAAAACAGGTGGAACCATTAGCTATACCGAAAATTCGACTAGAACATGGGTAGCAGGTTCTAGTACGCCTTTAAATATTTGGGATGATGAATATCTGTTAGATGGCACACAATCTGGAATAAGTTCGAAAAGTATTGAATACACGTTAACTGTTGAAGAACCTTTACATTTTGTGTTATTGCCAAGAAATATAAAATCTGGTATTCTTAATGTTGATATTGGTCTTTTGAAAGATATAAAATTGAATTATACTAATTCTACAATTACCATATTAGGTGTAACATATCCTTTGATTAACAATTAACCCGTTGGGTGTCATTCAAATTTTTTCATCATTAAACTGCCACTTTCATATCATGTTTCAGCTAATTGTTCCGAAATGTCAGTCTGAGATTGTCGAAGACCTTCTAAATAAACACTTCGACAAGCTCAGTGTGACAAAAAGATATGATTTTACAAATAAAAGCAATTACACCCAACGGGTTAACAATTAGTTTATCATAATTGCTCATTTAGTTTGCTCTAATTAAAAAACCTCAATTAGTTGTTAATTATTTTTCCATCAACCATAACCAGTTTTCTATCTGCTAAATTGGCCAGTTCTTCATTGTGTGTTACAATAACAAAGGTTTGTCCAAACTGATCACGCAATTTAAAAAATAAACTATGTAAATTCTCTGCAGATTCACTATCGAGATTCCCAGAAGGTTCATCGGCATAAATTAAATCCGGGTTATTAATTAAGGCTCTGGCAACAGCAACTCGTTGTTGTTCTCCACCAGATAATTCGTTTGGTTTATGATGATGACGATGCGATAGTCCCAAAAAATCCAAAAGCTCAATAGCACGTTGTTCAGCTTCATGTTTTTTAGTGCCTTTAATAAAGGCAGGAATACAAACATTTTCCATTGCCGTAAATTCTGGCAACAATTGATGAAACTGAAATATAAACCCAATATGTTCATTTCTGAATTTTGCTAAGCCTTTTTCGTTAAGGGTTTTGATGTTTATATCATTAATTATAAGTTCAAAATCTTCTTTTTTAGAAGCTTTATCAAGCGTGCCCAATATTTGTAACAACGTGGTTTTTCCAGCACCCGATGCACCAACAATAGATACAATTTCGCCTTTCTTTACGTGAATATTAACACCTTTTAAAACGTGTAAATCATCGTAATATTTATGAATGTTTTTTGCTTGAATCATGATAGTAAATAATTGTGGTGAATTTACTACTTTAATGTTTTATGCACAATTAAGAATTGCTTTTCTTCTAAAGTTCATTTTTTATACCAACATAATCAATAAAATATTAGATGCCTAAAGAAATGCACTTTGAATAGGTTGGTTGAAACGGGTTTTTAAACTGTTACCATAAGGTTCTGTTTAGGGTGTTATCATAATTGAACAATTGATTGCGAAATAAAACTGTTAAAATACTCATTAATGTAAGGTTTTAACAATGTCTGCAACTAATATTTCCTTAACTTTAAAATCTATGATTGATAACTTACAATTAGCCACATTTGCAGGAGGCTGTTTTTGGTGTACCGAAGCAGTTTTTTTAAAATTGGAAGGAGTTACAAAAGTAATTTCCGGATATACAGGAGGTCATATAAAGAACCCAGCTTATAGAGAAATTTGTACGGGTAGAACAGGTCATGCCGAAGCCATTCAAATAACGTTCGATGACACGAAAATAAGTTTTACTGAATTGCTTGAGGTTTTTTTTGCCACACATAGTCCAACTACTTTAAATAGACAAGGTAATGATGTGGGGACTCAATATCGGTCAGCTATTTTTTACAATAACGAAACACAGAAGGTTAAAGCCGAAGAATTTATATCGTTTCTAAAAAAGGAAAAGGTTTTTGAGAATCCTATAGTTACCGAAATTACTCCGTTAGAATCATTTTATCTAGCAGAAGAAGAGCATCAAAATTATTATAATTTAAATAAAGAACAACCTTATTGTCAATTTATTATCCAACCGAAACTAAAGAAATTGTCACAAAATTATAGTGAAAAACTAAAGAAAAAATAACATGCCATATAAACAATTTGAAGAAGATAACCTTCAAGTCACAGATGATGTTAAAAACAGGTACAAAAATATCATTTTGGATTTGGGCGAAGACATTTCGCGAGATGGTTTAGAAAAAACACCAGAACGCGCGGCAAAGGCGATGCAGTTTTTAACACAAGGGTATCATCAAGACCCGGTTGAAATACTTAAAAGTGCCATGTTTAAAGAATCTTATAATGAAATGGTCATTGTAAAAGACATTGAGTTATATTCACTTTGCGAACATCATATTTTACCGTTTTTTGGAAAAGCACATATCGCCTATATTCCAAATGGATATATTGTAGGCTTGAGTAAACTCCCCCGGATTGTAGATGTATTTGCACGCCGACTTCAAGTGCAAGAACGGCTAACAGAACAAATATTAGACTGCATCAATGACACACTAAAGCCTCAGGGAGTTGCTGTGGTTATTGAAGCGGCACATTTGTGTATGATGATGCGAGGTGTCCAAAAACAAAATTCAATAACTACGACATCTGGATTTAGAGGTCAGTTTGAAAAAATTGAAACCAGAAATGAATTTTTAAAATTGATAGGTAAATAGTTTTGGTATATTTCTTGATTTTAAGCGGTTGTTAATTATTGAATTGAATGTCCGTATTCATTCATATTACCATTTTTGTCATTCAGAATGGAGTGAAACGAAATGAAGAACCTATTGAAAATCAATGCGGTTCCTCCTTTGTCGGAATGACAAAATTATTATATTCTCAGACTTATGACAAATTACGGACATTCAATTATTGAACATGAATAAATACAAAAAACTAGCCTTAGGAATTTTATTTGATGCCTTGGGATATGCGTCTTTTATAATTCCTGGGATTGGAGAGTTTTCGGATATCATTTGGGCACCACTTGCTGCTTGGTTAATGATAAAACTTTACAAGGGTAAATCAGGAAAAATTGCAGCTGTAGTGAGTTTTATTGAAGAGGCATTACCAGGTTTTGATGTGATACCAACCTTTACAATTATGTGGTTGTATACCTATGTTTTGATTAGAAAAAAATAAAATTAAATATTGCACTTGCTAAATGCAATACTTAACAAGTGCTATTTAGTTAATTGAATGTCCGTATTCATTCATAATACCATTTTTGTCATTCAGAATGGAGTGAAACGAAATGAAGAATCTGTTGAAAATCAATGAGATTCCTCCTTTGTCGGAATGACAAAATTATTATATTTCCAGACTTATGACAAATTACGGACATTCAATTAGTTAAAGGTAAAAGGTGAATCCAACACTAATATTTCTTCCTATATTATAAATGTTATCGGGTTTTAATCGGGATAAATGATCTATATAGGTTTTATCGGTTAAGTTATTTCCGGAGACACTAATGTTCAAGTCGTTTTTTAAGAATTGAATCGTGCCACCAATACCGGCACTTAGCAAATTATAGCCTGGTGAACTTGTTTCAAAAGTGCTCACTTTATTCTGGCTAAAAGTTGATTTGATTTTTATAAAAGCATATCCTTTTGAAATCCATTTACCATCCAACTCGGTTCTAAGAACATTACTTATTGAATTTGCGGGAATTAATGGCAGAAATGTATTATTGTTTTGTTTGCCAGTTACCGTTTCAAAACTAGATTCAAAATGAAGCCAATCCAATGGATGCGGATGAAGGTGAAAGCCTAATTCTCCACCATATAATTTAGCATCATCTTGAAGATACACAAACATAGGGTTATTATCTATAGTGATACCGTTTGGTGATAAAAATATATAGTTGTTTACTTTGTTATAAAAGGCATTGGCAAAAAATTCAACATGTTCATTTTTATATTCTAATGCTAAATCAGTTTGAAAATTTTGTTCATTTTGTAAATTAATATTTCCTTTTTCATAACGATTGGTGCCTTCATGAACACCATCGGAAGTAAGTTCGGCTAAATTAGGTGCCCTAAATCCACTAGCTAAATTTAAACGTGCCGTAATATGATTAAAAATATTAATTTTCACTCCTGCAGCGCCATTAAAACTATTAAAGTTTTTATTGGCTCCAGATACTATATTGATAGATCTGTTATCATAGCGCGCACCAAGTTGAACATCGGCTTTTTCAAAATGAATATGTGAAACTGCCAGAAATCCTATGTCATTAGTTGTAGCATCCGGTATTAATTCTTCAGGGCCATAATTAGTATTTACCTGATTCATTCCTTGCGTGCCCACAATAGTCTCAAATTTACCTAGTTTAGGCAGATTATATTTAACATCATAATTAAAGGTTTTTAGTTTTAAATGCAATTCGGCTTCTGGTTTAAAACCTATTTTGGGTACTGTGCCAAATTCTTTTCTGTCGTTATAAATATATCCTAAATTAACATCTAAACTGGAATTGTTAAAATACACATTGGATTTTGAACTAAATATATGATTGGTAATTTCCTGAAATGAAAATAAAGGCGTTTTATTAGTGGACTGCTCGCCTAAACCATCGGGTATTCCCAGTTTTGAATTATTGACGTTATATCTAAATTCCGTTTTAAATTGTGTTGCTTGATATCCTAGACCAGCTTTAAAATCCTGTTCTCTAAAACGAGTATTCGTTACGCGATAGTCTTTGGTTTTATAGTCGGAATGTTCAGCAAGACTTCCCCTAAATAAAAATTTGAATTTATCATTGGATGTCCGAACGCCTGCTCCAGTATTATAGCCAAGGGTATTACTGAAATAATTCGCACTAAAATCACTTTTAGTTGTATTTTCCATAGCAAACTTCTCAGGATTCAAATATAAAACACCACCAAGTGCATCGCTTCCATATAGCAAGGAAGCAGGACCTTTAATTACCTCCACACTTTCTATACCACTATCATTAATACCAAGTCCATGATCGTCAGCGAATTGCTGATTTTCTAACCTTACGCCTTGCGTATAGACCAATACCCTGTTGGAACTTAACCCTCTAATAACGGGTTTGCCAATACTTAAGCCTGTTGAAACACTTTCCACACCGGCAATGTTGGTAATGCCATCAGCTAATGTAACGGAGCCATTGGCTTTTAAATCGGCAACTTTTTTTTGTTCCACTTTCATGACGTTCTCACTTTGCAATTTATGAAAAGGTGTTGAAATGATAATATCTTCCATTTCAATCGCCGAGGCTTTTAAATTGAAATTTAATGGCTCTTTTGTTGGAATTGAAATGGTTAATGATTTTGTTTCGTAACCAAGTATTGAAGCAATAATCGTATAAGTCCCAGAAGGGATATCCAATATAATAAATGAGCCATCATCAATGGTACTGGCTCCTTTCTCAAGGTTTGGGATATATATATTAACAAAAGACAGGCCTTCTTTTGTATCGTAATCTAAAACAGTTCCTTGAAGTGAGTTTTGGGCCGGTAAAAATGTTGATGCTAAAAATAGCGAAAGGATTAAAAGGTGTTTCATCTAAATTTGTTTAATGATTATGAATACTGAAAATACAGTCAGTTTTATTTAACGGAAATTAAACTAAAGATGGTGGTGGGCCACGAAGTGTAAAATGTTGTTGTTGGTAACTATTTACAAAAGAATACCGTGAAACAATTTCAAGCTGTTTTTCATCAGGTGAAAGAACATTGAAATCATAAAAATTCAATATAAAATTGCCACTGAATTTAAATTGATAAAACTTACAATCTAAATCTAATTTATGTAAGTGAGTTGTTGTTTTTCCTAAACATACTTCATGCTTGTAATGATTAAAAACATGTGTAAATTTTACTGCACTGGGTAAGAGGAGTGTTAGCGCCAAGGTGATGGCAAAAATTTTGCAAATAATATGGGCTCTTAAAAAATGCATTAATCTAAAAAGCGTTTAAAACCTATTCTACATAACATCTTTTTCTCAAATTTCCAGAAAAACCGGAATTGTCCAAAAAACCAACCAATCAATACCAGTAATATTTGATAAAAAATAAATCCAATAATAATATATAGAGCCCAATAAGCAATTAGGTTTAAGTTTTCTTTAGTAATTCCAATGAGTTTTATAATAGGTTTTGCTACGTAAATTGATGAGGTTCCTGTTACGGCAAATACCAGAAAAACACTTATATATTCCCATCGATATCTTAAATTCCATTTTTTCTCCAGTTTTTTAAATAAAAACAAAGTGAGTTTTAAAAGTATCAAACAGATTACAATACTAATTAGGATGATGAAAGAAATATCTATCTTTTTAAAAATTGCATATGTTAATTTATAAGAACTGTATCCTAATACAAGAATACCCAAAAAAGGAAAGATAAGTTGCCAATCGTGTTTTATTTCCCAATGTTCTTTAAAATTTTCCACTTAAATAATTTGAACAACAAAAATAATGAAATAGACCTAAATTCTAGGAACAAATCCGGCTAATTGTTGTTTGTATGTTAGTTGAAAATAGATAAAATAGTAATATAGCTTGTAGTTTACTTCATAACCATAATCTATATTTGGCTGATAGTCAATTTGTATTTCATACAAATCCGGATCATACATTTGTGGTTGAAGAACCCTATTGTTCCATTCTGTGACATAGATATAATTTTTGTTTTCCAAATAGATTTGGGAATAATAACCTTCGGGTTTCGCTATACTGGCTAACCAAAAATTAAAACCTGGTTCAAAAATGATGATTCTATATTCCAAAGAATCGTTGGCTATACTCACGGTATCGCTATAGACGGCATTATCAATTTTCTGGGAAGTATTGTTAGAGGGTACCCTTCTTGATGTATTGCAACCAACAAGAAAACTTAAAACAAGGAGTATATAAATGAATGTTTTCACGAGGTTAAAAATTAATCTATAATATACGAAATTTTTAAGTGCTTATATTTGAACTCATCTTGACTTTTAGTTTTTAACCGAAAATGAGATGACATTTGTTCAGATGAGGCACTTTTTGCGGTATATAGCAGATCTACACACAAGAAAAGTAACGAAATATGGGCGAATTTCAATCATTTTTTAGGAAATAGAAAAAGTCAAGATGAGTTCTTTATAAATTGAATTGTTTTATCTCTTTAAAGGGGCTTGTTTTTAGTTTTTCCATTATTTCTTGATATGGTTTCCATTGCTCATTAAAGAACGAATTGGTTTTTATCAAGGCGTCTTCAAGTGATGATTTAGCATTATTTATTAATGTTGTCTCTGTTAATGTGATCCCTGTTTGTCTAGATTTAACATAACTGGATGCTAAATTTAAACGCTGGCCAACATAAAAGTCTTTATTACGTATTAAACCTTGGCGCTTGTCTTCTTTTCCAAGGTACATATCTAAAAGATCATCAATTTGTTTCATAATGTCTGTTGAGGCTTTTAATTCTTCTTTATAACCTTCTTTGTCTAAAAGTTTTAGGTCTTTTTTGAATTTTTCGGCAATGCCTTTGCTTTGTACAAGTTGATTTACAGCATCAACCATGGTTTGTTCCATACTTTCTAATTTTTTCAAGGTGTTATATACCTCAACAACATTAGCTTCGTTTTTGTTTAAGCGAGGATCATTTTTAACTCTAACCATTTGCTCTGATTTTTGGTCACCAAAGCTCATAATTGCTTTATACGATCCAGGTTTAACTTTAACACCTCTTGGTTCGGTTTTTTGAGTTTCAATAGTTCTAGATGGATTATCAATTCCTGCTTCATCCATTTGCCATGACCACTTATAAATACCAGTTGAATCTGGGGCTTTTTGTTTTAAGGTTCTAATAAGTCTATCGGCATCATAAACTTGCAAAGTAATAGAATCCCATTTTATTACAGATTTATCTTGAATTGAAACCTCATCTTCATCTTTATCATCTTCATCTTCATCTTCATCTTTTTCTTTAGGCTTTAATTTTTCATCAATTTTTACATAATATGAAAGTAAAGCACCACTCTTTCTGTTTTCACCATTGTAAAGAGCATCAGCGCCAAACCGACTTCCCGTTGGTTGTTGGTAAGATGCCAAATAAGCTGTTGGTGGTTCAAATAATTGCAATGTTTTATTTAATATGTCGCGGTTTTTGGCAATCGCTCTCAAAGGGCCAATATCATCTAAAACCCAAGCGGCTCTTCCAAAAGTCCCTATAATTAAATCGTTTTCCCGTGGATGAATAACTAAGTCTTTAACAGGTACAGTTGGAAATCCTTGAGCCCATTTTTTCCAAGTATTACCAGCATTTAAAGACATATATAATCCATCATCTGTTCCTAAAAACATGAGGTTGGGTTCTTCAATATCTTCAATAATAGATAATGTATAGCTTTTTACATCATTTTCATCAACAATACGTTCCCATGTTTTGCCATAATTTTTAGTTCTGTAGGCGTAAGGTGTATAGTTAAACCGTCTGTAATCGTTGGCAATTAAAAGTGCTTCGCCCTTATTTTTATTAGAGGCTTTAATTTGAGGGATCCAACTACCTAATGGCAGGTCTTTTATGTTTTTTGTTATATCTGTCCAAGTTGCTCCATCATTTTGAGTAAAATGAACACGACCATCGTCAGTTCCAACCCATATCATACCTTTTTCAATTGGTGAAGGTTCTATAACTAGAATAGTACAATAATTTTCCGCACCTGTCGCGTCTATGGTTAATCCACCACTATCACTTTGTTTTAACTTGTTAGGGTCATTTGTGGTTAAATCTTCCGAAATTATTTCCCATGTTAATCCTTTGTCTGTTGATTTATGTACAAATTGACTTCCAAAATAAATGGTATTGTTATCAAAAGGATCTATGTTAATAGCGGCATTCCAATTAAATCTTAATTCAATATTTGGATCAGGGTGCGTTGGTTTTACACTAAAATTATTACCAGTTTCAGAGTCATAATAACTTACATGGCCCTGTTGACTCATACACCAACCAAATCGTGAATTATCTTTATCAGGAATGGCGTCAAACCCATCGCCAAAACCAATTTCCTGCCAGTAAGAATTTCTAATACCTTGAACTTTCCATACGTATGCCGGCCCTTTCCAGGATCCATTATCTTGCATACCACCGTAAATATTATAAGGGATGTTGTTATCAACATTTATATGATAAAACTGACCAATAGGTAAGTTTCCAATGAAGCGCCACGTTTTACCACCATCTTTTGTAATGTTTAATCCTCCATCATTGCCATCAATCATAAAGTTTCCATTCTCGGGATGAATCCAAAACGCATGATGATCTGGATGGACACCATTATCAGCACCATAAGAAGGCATGAGCTGAGTGAATTTTTTGCCGCCATCAATGCTTACATTTATATAAGTAAATACGGAGTAAACACGGTTTTCATTTTGTGGATCAACGTATATTTCAGAATAATAGAAAGGCCGGTCTCCAATATCCTTATTATCATTTATTTTAACCCATTTAAATCCACCATCTTCACTTTTATATAATGCATTCTTTTTTGATTCAACAAGAGCATATATCATGTTTGGTTTATTGGAAGCTATTGCAACACCAATTCTACCTAAATTTCCTTTAGGAAATCCTTCTTTCTCCGTTACTTTTACCCATGTTTTACCAGCGTTGTGTGTTATATACAATCCAGAACCTTCACCACCAGAATTAAAAAACCATGGGTCTCTTTTATGTTCCCACATGGACGCAATTAACTTGTTTGGGTTTTTTGGATCCATTACTAAATCTGCTGCTCCAGATTTATTATTGGTAAATAATATTTTGTTCCAGGTTTGTCCACCATCAGTAGTCTTAAAAATGCCTCTTTCAGGATATTCGCCCCAAGGGGAACCAATGGCCGCAGCATAAACAATGTCAGGATTTGTAGGATCTATAATAATACGGTAAATATGACGTGTTTTTTCAAGTCCCATAGACATCCAGTGTTTACCACCATCTAGAGATTTGTAAATTCCATAACCACCATTTAGGCTATTTCTAGGATTGCCTTCGCCGGTACCTGCCCAAACCACACTTGGGTTAGATTGTTGTATAGCCACAGCACCAATGGATGCCGTTACTTCATGCTCAAAAATGGGGTTCCATTTAATGCCTCCAGATGTCGATTTCCATAAGCCACCAGAAGCCGTTCCAACGTATATGATGTCGGGATTACTATAAACCACATCAATAGAAGTAACGCGGCCAGACATACCCCCTGGGCCAATATTTCTAGGGGTGACATCTTTAAATAAATCAACAGAAAAATCTTGTGCAAAAAAAGATTGTGTTATAATAAAAATGAATATAAAAAGGATATTTTTCATAAAAAAAAATTTAAACTCAAAAATAATGAAAACTTATCGTTTTATTCTTAAAAATGATACTATTGTCCCAAATTTTAGAATTAAAAGTATTATTTTTATACAGCTATGACAAAAAAAAGATTTCAAAAAAAAGGCTTTGTTTTTAAAACCTACGAATCACCAAATATATCTCTATTTGAAAAACTCTTTGATATTTTTAAAGAGCTAATCACTCATACGTCTGGCGATTTTGATGAGGCAATAGAGTGGTTAAGAGAACTAGATAAGGAATACAAATTAACAACACCCGAATATACCGTCGATGACTTTATAGAAGACCTGAAAAAGAAAGGTTATATACGAGAAGAAATTAATCCCGACGGCAAAGGGGGTATGACAATAACAGCAAAAACCGAACGTGCCATCAGGCAGCAAGCGTTAGATCAAATTTTTGGAAGTATTAAACGAAGTGGCCAAGGAGATCATAAAAGTAAAAGTCCAGGAATAGGCGATGAGCATACAGGTGATTTTAGAGCGTATCAATTTGGAGATGCTTTGGATAAAGTCTCTATGACAGAAAGTTTAAAGAATGCTCAAATTAACCATGGCATAGGAAATTTTAGTATAACAGAAGACGACTTAGTGGTTGAAGAAACCCTACATAAATCTCAAATGAGCACTGTGTTGATGATTGATATTAGCCATAGTATGATTTTGTATGGCGAAGACAGAATTACACCTGCAAAAAAAGTGGCCATGGCCTTGGCAGAACTTATAACAACACGTTACCCAAAAGATACCTTGGATATTTTAGTATTTGGAAATGATGCATGGCAAATTGAAATTAAGGATTTACCCTATTTAAAAGTGGGGCCTTACCATACGAATACGGTTGCAGGATTGCAGTTAGCTATGGATTTGCTCCGTAGAAAGCGCAATACCAACAAACAAATTTTTATGATTACCGATGGAAAACCAAGTTGTTTGCGTTTGCCAGACGGACAGTATTATAAAAACAGTAATGGTTTGGACAGACATATAGTTAATAAATGCTATGCTATGGCACAACAGGCAAGACGTTTGCATATTCCAATTACAACTTTTATGATTGCACAAGATTCTTATTTGATGCAATTCGTTAGAGAGTTTACTTATGCAAATCAAGGAAAGGCCTTTTATACAGGACTAAAAGGATTAGGAGAAATGATTTTTGAAGATTACGAAACCAATAGAAAAAAAAGAATTAGAGGATAAAAACCATATGAAAATAGAAACAATAAAATCTTTAGGAGCCTTAAAAAAAGCAGGTTATCAACCAAAATCTATTAAGGATGAATTGCGTGATAACTTAATCGTAAAAATAAAAAATAAAGAGACCGCTTTTGAAGGCGTTCATGGTTATGAGAGTACGGTAATTCCAGAATTAGAACGTGCTATTTTATCGCGTCATAATATCAATTTGTTAGGCTTACGTGGTCAAGCTAAAACCCGTTTAGCACGATTAATGATAAATTTATTAGATGAATACATTCCCTATGTTGAAGGATCTGAAGTTAATGACGATCCGTTCCAACCTATTTCAAGATTTGCGATTGAATTAATAAGGGAAAAAGGAGAAGATACCCCAATTGCTTGGTTGCACAGAAGTGAGCGCTTTGCAGAAAAGTTGGCAACTCCAGATGTAACTGTAGCTGATATTATTGGCGATGTGGATCCTATAAAAGCCGCAAATTTAAAATTGAGTTATGCAGACGACAGAGTGATTCATTATGGGATGATACCGAGAGCGAATCGCTGTATTTTTGTTATTAATGAGTTGCCAGATTTACAAGCAAGAATTCAAGTGGCTTTATTTAATATTTTACAAGAAGGGGATATTCAAATACGAGGTTTTAAAGTTAGATTACCTTTAGATATTCAGTTTTTATTTACTGCAAACCCCGAAGATTATACCAATAGAGGAAGTATAGTAACACCTTTAAAAGATAGAATTGGGTCGCAAATATTAACCCATTATCCTGTTGATATTGAAACGGCTAGATTGATTACAGAACAAGAGGCTAGAGTAGTGGAAGGTCAGAAAGATATGGTGGTGGTTCCAGATTTGGCAAGAGATTTATTGGAACAAATAGTTTTTGAAGCACGTGAAAGTGATTTTATTGATGCTAAAAGCGGTGTAAGTGCTCGATTGGGGATTACCGCTTTAGAAAATCTATTAAGTACAGCTGAGCGCAGAGCCTTGAAAGCTGGAGATGAAAAAACAATGGTACGGTTAAGTGATTTTATTGGAATTATCCCATCAATTACAGGTAAGGTGGAATTGGTTTATGAAGGAGAGCAAGAAGGAGCGGCAGTGGTTGCTTATAATTTAATTGGTGAAGCCGTAAAAAGCTTATTTGAAGAGTTTTTCCCAAAAATAGAAAAATTAAAAGCTCAAGATGAAGAATCAGCTTATGATGATGTGGTGTCTTGGTTTTTCAATAAAAAAGAAGGGTTTGAATTACTGGATGATTTAAGAGAGAAAGAATATAAAAGTTTGTTAGATGCTATTTCACCTTTAGACGATTTATTGGGTGAATACCAACCTAAAACAGTAAAAGAAGATAGTTATTTTGTAAAGGAATTTGTGCTTTGGGCTTTAGTAGAATATAAACAATTAAGTAAATATCGTTTTTCGGAAGGGACTCAGTTTAAAGATCCCTATGGTAGTTTTATAAGTGGTATTTAAGATAAATAAAAATAAAACAGTAAAGTGCTAAAAATTCAATGTTTGAATTTTTAGCACTTTTATCATATTCTCTCCAAACTAATGTTCAAATTTCATAATTCATCCTCAGTATTATAGATAATTATATTTTCCATAAAATCAACCTTAAAAAATAGGCTTTTCAAAGTGTTTTTGGCCATCTAGACCATTTTTCATTTTAACCATTTTTTAAATTTTTTGTAACTTAGTTCAATAAGTAAGGGCTTTTTTAAAGTTTTCGCACATTTTTTTGAATATCACTTTAATTTATTTAATGGAAAAACAAAATAACCAAACAGATCAGATAAAGCTTTTATCTTTTGATATTGATAATACACTAATAGATTTTCATACACTAAAAAGTAATTTTACTAAGATTTGGAACAAATACAGACCAGACACCAAAATTTTACTAACATATAATACAGGTAGATTAATAGACGATGTTCTTAATTTAATTGAAAAAAAGATTTTACCAAAACCAGATTACATTATTGCAGGTGTTGGCACCCTTATTTACGACCATAAAAACAAATGCGTTGTTAAAGAATTTAACGATGTGCTTGATGACGGTTGGGATTTAAAAGCTGTTGAAAACATTATCCAAAGCATTGATCATCCAATTAGTGAACAGCCAATTAGATTTCAACATTCTTATAAAAGAAGCTATTTCTTTTATGATGCAAGCCCTGATCTCATTTCAAGCATAGAACAAGATTTTGTTAGGTCAAATATGCATGTGAATGTGGTTTATTCAGGCGAAAAGTTTTTGGACATTCTTCCTAAATGGGCCAATAAGGGCAATGCTTTACAATGGTTATTAAAGAAACTCAATTTAACATCCAGTAATGTTTTGGTAGCTGGTGATAGCGGAAATGATTCGGCTATGTTCAATATGGATAATGTCAAAGGAATTGTAGTGGCCAACGCACATGAAGAACTATACAAGTTTACAAAGTATCGTCAAATATATCATGCAGAGGGCATACATGGTGACGGAGTTATAGAAGGTTTGGTTTATTATAATATCTTACCTAAAGATGCAGGTATTAGTGCAGATAAAGATTATGCTGATGACTTTTTTATTCAACAAGAGTTAAGCAGTATAGCTGAAGAAAATGAAGACGAAAAAATAGCTTTAATCAGAAAAGGTTATGATAAAGCGGTTGAAGCATTAAGAAAAAACATAACACCACTTGGTTTTTCGGCTTGTTCTATCAATGATAATATTCCTAACGGTACAGATGAAAACTATCATAGTGTTTGGGCAAGAGATGGTGCTATAACTGTTATTGGGTCTTTACCGCTCATTCATGATAAAGAAATTCATCAATGTCAGCGTCAAACACTTTTAACTTTGTTTGAACATATTTCGCGTAACGGACAAGTACCCTCTAATGTGCGTGTTAAAGACAATGTGCCAGATTATTCTGGAGTAGGAGGTATCTGTTCCATTGATAGTGGTATTTGGGTTGTTATAGCTTTTTACGAATATGTTAATGTAACTAAGGATATGGAGTTTCTTAGAGATCATATTAACAATATTAAAGAAACAATGAGATGGTTAGGAGCTCATGATAGTAATAATGATGCCCTGTTGGAAATACCAGAAGCAGGTGATTGGACCGATTTATTTGGAAGAAGTTACAACATTCTTTACGATGAAATTCTTTGGTATCGTGCTAATGTGTGTTTTGGACGAATGCTGGAAATGTTGGGTGATTATGAACAAGCTGGAGAATATATTAGGTGGTCTCAAGTTATTAAAAAAGAAATTTTAGAAAACTTTTGGCCATCAACACAACAGAAATTATTTTCAGGGATTTCTTTTGCAGAACGCCAGTTTACTTTAGGAGATACATCTTATTTAATTGCACAAACCACACCATTTGATTTTAGTTGGCGTTGTGACACACTAGGAAACATTCTAGCCTTTTTACATGGTGCAGTAGACTCAAAAAAAGCGCATCAAACCTTTCGTTTTATGTTAGGTGTAGGAGTTAATGACCCTTTTCCAGTAGCAAATGTTTATCCAGTGGTAAGTCCTGGCGATCCAGATTGGCGCCCTTATTATACGGTTAACCTTCTAAACTTACCAAACCATTATCATAACGGAGGTATATGGCCTTTTGTGGGAGGTTTCTGGGTAAAATTTATACATAAATTAGGTCTTAAAGAAGTAGCAACTTCAGAACTGTATAAACTAGCACTTATAAATAGAGAAGGAATAAACGAAGAATGGGAGTTTACTGAATGGGCACATGGTACCACAGGAAAACCAATGGGTAAATCATATCAAGCTTGGTCTGCCTCACAATATATTTCTGCTTGTCATGATTTAAAAATAATTAATAAATAACTAAAATATAAATATTATGAAATCGATTTTGATGATCTCTTTGCATGGATATGTTGGAGCTAATGCTGAACTAGGAAAACCAGATACAGGAGGACAAGTTGTTTATGTTTTAGAGTTAGCTGAACGTTTTAGTAGATTGGGTAAACGTGTAGATTTAGTAACTAGGCAATTTGAAGATCAACCAGAATATGATTATGTAGATGAAAATTATAGTATTTGGAGAATTCCTTTTGGTGGTAAAAAGTTTATTCGCAAAGAAGATATGCATGATCATTTAAAAAAGTTTGTAACTAATTGCCTTGCAGCCATAGCAAAGGAGCGAAAAAAATACGATATTGTTTATACCCATTATTGGGATGCTGGATGGGCAGGACAAAAGATAGCCGAAGAGTTGGGTATTTCCCACGTGCACACGCCACATTCATTAGGATGGTGGAAAAGACATTCTATGGGAAGTGATATGGATGAAAAGGAAATGGAGAAAACGTATCGTTTTAAAGAGCGTATTCGAAAAGAATATTTTGTTTATCAAATGTGTAATTATATTATTGCTACTACTTTACCACAGGTAGATTTACTTACTAAACAATATGATGTGTTACCTCGTAATTGCAGTATGATTCCACCTGGAATTAATGAAAATCGATTTTATCCTGTACCGTCCAAAGAAAATGATAAGATTCGTGCAAAATATGATATTCATCCTACTGATATTTTAGCTCTTGGCCGTATGGCACATAATAAAGGCTATGATTTGCTTTTAAAAGCATTACCAACTGTTTTTGAACTTTGTCCTGAGGCAAGGTTAGTTGCTGCCATTGGAGGCGATCAATCAAAACAAGACGATAATGGTGTTGCAGGATTGAAAAAGCTTGCTGGAGAATTAGGGGTTTTAGAAAAAATTACTTGGAAAAGTTATATCGCTGATGAAGATTTAGCCAACGTGTATAGATCTGCTAATATTTTTACAATGCCATCAAGGTATGAACCTTTTGGGATGGTTGCAATTGAGGCAATGGCTTGTGGAACTCCAAGTATTGTTACAGTACATGGAGGTTTGTATGATTTGATTGATTTTGGAAATCAGGCATTATTTGCAGATCCGCATCGCCCTTTAGAGTTTGGAGCAATGATGTCCATGCCACTTTTGTACCCTAAATTAAGAAATGAAATGTCTGTTGAGGGAGCTCGTTTTGCTAGACGTAATTTTGGATGGACTGGTATAGCAAAGAGAATGATTGAAGTATTCAAAAGTTCTATTAATCAAAGAACCTCGGAGTCTAATATTTTTTATTAAATATGCATTTAATCGAATTAAGTTTAAATGAGTTCGGTATTAAAAATACAGTATCATGTCTAATATTGTTTGTCATGGAGAAGTCCTTTGGGATGTTTTTACAAACCAAAAAAAAATGGAGGTGCACCATTAAATGTTGCTATTCGCTCCAAATCATTTAATCATTACAACAGTGGTTATAAAGTAAAAGTGGCTGATACAGTTGGTGCTGGCGATTCGTTTTTAGGATCATTTATAAGTCAGTTAGTAAAATCATGTCAACCCTCAAGAAGCTATTAATTTTGCTTGTGCCGTTGGAGCATTAGTGGCACAAAGTGAAGGTGCTAATCCTAATTTATACCATAAAGATATTGTTGCATTTATGGATTCTTGAAATACTATTTTTAAAAACTAATTTTTGTAAACATGGCTAATATCTTTAGGCGTTTTCATTTTTAATATTAAAACCTATAACCTAGCATTTTACTGCCTGATAAGGTGCTGATTTGATGTAAGGGAATGCCCTGAATCTGAAATGCCTTCAACCTCAATAATATATTCGCTTATATCCAAGATTGCGTAATGAATTATCGGTTGAAGGAGCTCGATTTGCACGGCGTAATTTTGGTTGGACCGGTATAGCCAAGCGTATGCTTCAAATATTTAAGAATTCTATCAATCAGCAAACTATAGAGCCGAATATTTATGCAAATTAGAAGGAAATCTATTTTAGCCTACCAATTACTTCTGGATTTTTTATTATTTGCACATAACTCAATGATTTCCTTGATTCGTTTTTGTCTTGTAGCTTCTCGTTTTGCATGATTTAGCCAGTATAAATAACTTTTTCTATATGATGGGGCAAAGCTTTGGTAATTGTTAAAGGCAATTTGATTTTTATCAAACTCTCTTTGTAAATCTTTTGGAATAATACCATTTTCAACATCATCTAGCGCTGCCCAACACTTATTTTGTTTAGCGATTTCAATTTTTTCTAGACCCGAACTATGCATTAAACCTAAGGAGATTAACTCTTCAATATATTTTTTGTTTAAGGCACTCCAGACACTTTTGTGATTGCGTGGTGTAAAGTATTGTTTTCGTTTTCCGTCTCCTAAACTTTTAACCGTAGAATCAATCCATCCATAACATAGGGCAACTTTCACAGCTTCCTCCCAACGCATACTGTCATTTTCATGGGTAACTTTAAAAAAAATTAAATAAACTCCTTGTGACGACTCATGGTTATCATGCAACCATTTCCTCCAGTCTTCATCTTTTTTAAAATATAATTCTGAAATTTCCTCTGCCATTTATATTCTATGTTCATCAATATAAAAATCTCTATCAATTTTAAAATCTACTGTATTGGATTTTAAAGGGATGGTTTTCCATTCAGCAGTTGGGAATAACCATTGTTTTTTGTTGTTAATGGTTACTTGTACTGGCATATCGAAATTGTTTACTATATGTGTATAGCGGTATTTTAGTTCTTTGTTTTCAATTTTATATTCTAAGGTTGGAATTTCTGTATTCCTTAAATATTGATTGAAAAATTCGGTTAAATCAATGCCTGTTTCTTTCGATAAATATTCCTCTATTTGTTTTGTAGTAACGGTTTGATGATAAAAAGTTCTGTTTAAACCACGTAAAATTTGTCGCCATTTCTCATCATCTTCAATAAGCTGTCTCAAGGTATGCAACATATTGGCCCCTTTATAATACATGTCTCCTGAGCCTTTATTATTAACATTGTAATAACCAATAATGGGTTTATCATTTCGTATATTTTTTCTGGTACCAATCACATAATCTGCCGAAGCATCTTTTCCATAATAATAGTCTAAAAATAAATTTTCTGAATAGGCTGTAAACCCTTCATGAATCCACATATCGGCAATATCCTTATAGGTTATATTGTTGGCAAACCATTCGTGACCAGATTCATGAATTATTATGAAATCGAATTTTAAACCCCAGCCAGTTCCAGATAAATCATGTCCCAAATAACCTACTTGATAATGATTACCATAAGTGACCGAGCTTTGGTGTTCCATACCAAGGTAAGGCACTTCTACCAGTTTGTAACCATCTTCGTAAAAAGGGTAAGGACCAAACCAATATTCAAATGCTTTCATCATTCTTGGTGCATCTTTAAAATGTTCTTTTGCTTTTTCTAGATTGTCCTTTAATACATAATAATCCATATCTAAAGGGCCTTTTTCACCTTGATAAACTTCATAAAAATGGACATAGTCGCCAATATTCACATTCACTCCATAATTATTGATGGGATTTTTTACAAACCAATTATAGGTTGTTGTGTCACCATGTTGTTCTATACTTCTTAGCCTACCGTTAGAAATATCCATTAAGTTTTTGGGTACGTTAACGCTTATCAGCATGCTATCTACTTCATCATACATATGGTCTTTATTTGGCCACCATACACTGGCTCCTAGACCTTGACAGGATGTGGCTACAAGATCATTGCCATTGTTGTCTTTTTTCCATGAAAAACCACCATCCCAAGGCGCATTAACGGCTTCTTTGGGGTTCCCTTCATAAAAGACGTCAAGCGTTTGAACACTTCCAATGTTTTGTATATTCTTAAGTTTTATAAAATGCGCTTTCCCTTCATGTCTTACTTGAAGTTTCTCACCATCTTGAATAACTTTAGTTATTTTTAATGGTGGCTGCAAATCAATTTGTAAATCTTTTTGTGAGCCAATCACTTTATATTGAATCGTGTTAGTTCCAGAAATATATTTTAAATTAGGGTCAACCTTAATGTTTAAATGATAATAAGTTAAATCCCACCACGCACGTTCTGGTGTAATGGATCCTCTAAGCGTGTCTTGGTGTGTGAAATTATTTTTTTCTGTTAATAGGTCTTGTGCTTGAAGGAAGGTACTTCCTATTATAACAAAGCTGACGATTATTATGAGCTTTTTTAACATTTAATAAATATTAGTTTTTTATTGTTTTATTGGGAAATACCACGGGGCTTTCATAGCCATTTTTCCCAACAGAAGCAATGCCAAAGAAATAATTATCAATAACAATACCATTAAGCATGAATTCTGAAACATCACCAACAAAGCGACTATTATCCCAGATTGGAGACGTCGTGTCTCGCCAATATATTTTATAACCAATGGCACCGTCAACCTTGTCCCATTCAAATTTTACTGAGGGTTCTACAATACCACCAATTGCCACATTTTTTGGAGCTGGTGGCGCCCAAGCTAGACTAGCTAAATTGATAGCATTAACTGCAGTGAGTTTTTTAGCATAATCAAAATTGACATGTTGAATAACATCACCATATTTAATGCCATTTTCTTCTCTAACATCTTGATGCTGTTGTGTATAATTTTCGTGAGCCTCCATAATTCTAATTCCTGCAAAACCTAAGTCATTAAATGGACGATGATGTCCACCACGACCAAAACGATCTAATCTGTACACCATCATAGGGTTCATTTCAGGCATGTATATTTTTACAGTTTTATGTACATATCTTGCTAACTGACGAGAGATACCATCCACTTCACCTCCATAAAAACGCCGCATTTGCCGTTCGTGTTCAGTTTCTGTTGGTGGTACTGGTTCTGAAAAAATCCTAAAGGATCTATTATCTATTACTCCATCAACACCTTTAATGTTTCCAATCATATCATTGTTTAAAATTCCAATAATATCCCAACCCTTATCTTGAGCATATTTAGCTAATCCTGCACCTCCAAAAAGCCCTTGTTCTTCACCTGAAAGTCCAACATAAAGAATGCTATTCTCAAAGGTGTATTTTGATAAAACCCTGGCTGCTTCAATAGTGCCGGCCATACCTGATGCATTATCATTGGCTCCAGGGGCATCTGTTGTAAAATCCATTGTGTCGCTAGCCCTTGAGTCGATATCACCACTCATGATAATATATCTATTAGGGTATTTAGTGCCTTTTTGAATAGCTATCACATTAACTACCCAAGCATTATGAGGAACGCGAGCATTTCCTTCTTTAGTAACAAAATCCTTTTGATAAAATACGTTTAGACATTGGTCACAACCTTTAGAGATGGATTCAAATTCAGATTTAATCCAACGTCTTGCAGCCCCAATACCATGAGTGTTTGAAATGGTATCACTAAAGGTATTCCTTGTTCCAAAATCAACAAGGGTCTGTATGTTTTTTTTAATTTTTTGTGGAGATATACTATCAATAATTTGATAGAGTTCTACTTGTGTTTGTGCTATTATGGTTTGAAAGGAAAAGAGAAGGGCAAACGTCAATAATTTTTTCATGATATATTTTTCACTAAAATAATAAAAAAACGCCTCGAATAAGAATTCGAAGCGCTTTTCAATTTGAATTAGTCACTAGTTATTAAAAACAATATTTGTTTTCGGCTTTTACCTTTTCGGCTATATCCCTACGTAAATCTACAATATCTGGATAGTTGGCATATTTTACAAAGCGTTTAAGACCCATAAGCAACATACGCTGTTCATCGCCTTCTGCAAACGATATAATACTTTCTTTTCCGTTTTTTTCAACCGTTGAAACAGCATTATATAAATATAATTTTGCCATTGCTATTTGTACTTTTTGAGCGTCTTCTCCAAAACGTTTTACGTTTTTCTCAGTTCTTAATATGGTAGACTCTGCCATGTAAATTTCAATAAGAATATCGGAGGCAGCTATTAACAGCTGTTGATGGCTATCTAAATCTGGCCCAAATTTTTGGACTGCCGCACCAGCAACCATTAAAAATATTTTTTTAAGTTTTGCTATCATGTCTTTTTCTTCAGAAAACAACTCAGAATAATCTGGTGTGTCGAAAGAAGGAATTCCCATGAGTTCATTAGCTACTGCTGTTGCTGGTCCTAATAAATCGACATGACCTTTCATAGCTTTTTTAACTAACATTCCAACAGATAACATTCTGTTAATCTCATTGGTGCCTTCATAAATACGTGCAATTCTGGCATCTCTCCAAGCAGCTTCCATTGGTGTGTCTTCTGAAAAGCCCATTCCACCAAATATTTGGATACCTTCGTCTGCACAATTTTGAACATCCTCAGATACAGCCACTTTTAAAATAGAACATTCAATAGCGTATTCTTCAACGCCTTTAAGTTCAGCTTCCTGATGTGTATTTCCTGCAGCAACACGAAGTGCAATGCGGTCTTCGATGTTTTTAGCTGCTCTATAACAAGCAGATTCTCCAGCGTAGGTACTAGCAGACATTTCAGCAAGTTTGTATTTAATAGCACCAAAATCTGCAATTGGTGTTTTAAATTGCTTTCTTTCATTGGCATATTGAACAGCTGTCGTTGTAATGCGTCTTTGAGAATCAAGACAAGCGGCGGCCAATTTTATACGGCCAACGTTTAAAGCATTCATGGCAATTTTAAACCCGTTGCCTCTTTCAGAAAGCATATTTTCTACAGGAACAAGGGTGTCCGTAAAGAATACTTGGCGTGTTGAAGAGGAGCGAATACCTAATTTATGCTCTTCTTCACCTAAGGTAATTCCGTTTGGCTTGTTTTTATCAAATTCTACAATAAAACCAGTGATGTTTTTATCATTTTCAATACGGGCAAATACAATCATTAATTTACAAAAACCTGCATTGGAAATCCACATTTTTTGTCCGTTGATTTTATAGCTTTTCCCATCTTTAGATAGGGTCGCAGTTGTTTTGCCTGAATTGGCATCACTTCCTGCGCCAGGCTCCGTTAAACAATAGGATCCAAACCATTCGCCGGTTGCCAGTTTTGGGATATATTTTTGCTTTTGTTCTTCGGTTCCATATAAAATTATTGGCAATGTACCAATACCGGTATGAGCACCAAAGGCAGTACTAAAAGATCCCGTTCCACTAGAGATGTAGTCACATGTTAACAATGTTGAAACAAAACCCATACCCAAACCACCATAAGCTTCAGGAACTGCAACACTTAAAAAGCCAAGATCACCTGCTTTTTTCATACAAGCTTCTGTTAAGGCATAATCCTTTGCTTCAAACCTTGGTTTGTTTGGAATAATTTCACGGTCGTTAAATTCCATGACTGCTTCCTTCATCATTTTTTGTTCTTCCGAAAAATCTTCAGGAGTAAATACATCCTCGCATTTGGTTTCTTTTACCAGGAATTGACCGCCTCTTAATAATTCTTTTTCTGTTGTTTCCATTGTTTTTTAGATTCTAGACAGCTAGATACTGGATTCTAGACTGTGTTTTGTTAATTTATTTATATTTTTTAAGTCTAGATTCTAGACTCTATTTATCTATTTTCTTAACTCAAAAACTCAAATATGCCACAGGCGCCTTGTCCAGTTCCTACACACATGGTGACTGCACCATATTTGTTTTTCATGTTTTGTTTACGCATTTCATCAAAAAGCTGTACCGATAATTTAGTGCCAGTACATCCAAGGGGGTGTCCAAGGGCAATAGCTCCTCCATTCACATTGACGATGTTAGAATTTAGACCTAATTCTCTTATAACTGCTATAGATTGTGAAGCAAAGGCTTCATTTAATTCAATTAATGATAGATCACTTTGTTTTAAACCAGCTTGTTTTAGGGCCTTTGGAATGGCTTTCACTGGGCCAATTCCCATAATTCGTGGTTCTACACCTGCCGCCGCATAATTCACTAATCGTGCAATAGGTTCTAGATTTAATTCTTTTACCATCGCTTCACTCATTACCATGACAAAAGCGGCACCATCGCTCATTTGTGATGAATTTCCTGCAGTGACACTACCATTCGCTGCAAATACGGGACGTAATTTTGCTAAAGCTTCTAAACTAGTTCCGGCCCTTGGACCTTCATCCTTAGTGACCGTGTATTTTTTTGTTGCTTTTTTACCGTTTTCGTTAATATATGTCTGTTCTACATTAATGGGTACAATTTGATCTTGAAAACGATTTTCGGCTAGAGCTTTAAGCGCTTTCATATGTGAATTATAAGCAAATTCGTCTTGGTCTTCACGAGAAACCTTAAATTGATTGGCAACCGCTTCAGCCGTATTTCCCATGCCCCAATAATAGTCTTCATGGCCAGCTTTAACGGTGTCGTAATTTAATTCTGGTTTAAAACCTGTCATAGGAACGGAACTCATACTTTCTGCCCCACCTGCAATAATGCAATCTGCCATGCCTGCTTGAATTTTAGCTGCTGCAATTGCAATGGTTTCAATGCCTGAAGAACAAAAACGATTGACCGTTACTCCAGGAACATCAACGCTATTCAATCCTATTAAAGAGATAAATCGCGCCATATTTAATCCTTGAGCACCTTCCGGCATGGCATTACCAACAATCACGTCATCAATTCGTGCAACATCTAAATTTGGTAATTCTTTCATCATGTACTGAATGGTTTCCGCACCCAATTCATCGGTTCTTTTAAAACGGAATGCACCTTTAGGAGCTTTACCTACGGCTGTTCTATATGCTTTTACTATATATGCTTGTTTCATTTTTTTATTTCCCTAGCCCTTTCCAAAGGAAAGGGAATTCTTATGGGTATTTAAATGTTATACTTCATTTTATGATTTGCCTCTTTAATTTCTCCCCTTTGGGGAGATACCGTTAGGCAGAGGGGATTTTAATTACGTAACGGTTTACCTGTTTTTAACATGTGTTGAATGCGCTCCAAGGTTTTACGTTCTGTACATAAACTTAAAAAAGCTTCGCGCTCTAGATCTAACAAGTATTGTTCACTAACTAATGTTGGTTCAGATAAATCTCCACCAGCCATGACATAGGCTAATTTATTAGCTATTTTGTGGTCGTGCTCACTAATATATTTGCTCGCTTCCATAGCATCTGTTCCTACTAAAAACATCCCTAGAGCTTGTTTTCCAAGAACTTTAACATCTGTACGTTTTATGGGTTGTGTATACCCTTGTTCAGCCATTAATTTTGCATATGCTTTAGCTGTTGCAATTTGTCTGTCTCTATTCACAACAACAATATCCTTTCCTTTTTGAAGAATGCCATAATCAAAAGCTTCATAAGCAGAGGTTGCTACTTTTGCCATTCCTATGGTTAAGAAATGCTCTTGCAACACATTCAACTCCACGTCATCTTTTCTAAACGTATCGGAAGCCCTTAACGCCATTTCTTTTGATCCGCCACCACCAGGAATGACACCAACTCCAAATTCCACCAAACCGATGTATGTTTCGGCTGCGGCAACAACTTTGTCTGAATGCATCGATAATTCGCAGCCACCTCCAAGGGCCATGCCATGAGGAGCGGCAACGGTTGGTATTGCGGAATAACGCATACGCATCATCGTGTCTTGGAAATATTTTATGGCCATATTAAGCTCATCGTATTCTTGTTCGGCGGCCATCATGAAAATCATTCCAATATTGGCGCCTACCGAGAAATTTGCCCCTTGATTCCCTATAACCAATCCTTGAAAATCTTTTTCAGCTAAATCCACCGCTTTGTTTAGACCGGCCAACACGTCACCACCAATGGTGTTCATTTTAGACTGGAACTCACAGTTAAGGATACCATCACCTAAATCTTCAATGACAACACCTGAGTTTTTCCAAACCTCATTTGATTTTCTGATATTATCTAGAATGATAAAAGCATCCTGTCCTGGTATTTTTTCTTGTGTTTTTTTCTGAATATTATAAAAACAACTTGCACCATCTTTAATCGTATAGAACGATTTGCTTCCTGATGTTAGCATATCATTTACCCAACTGGCAGGTTGTTTGCCTTCGGCTTTCATGAGAGCAATACCTTTTTCAACACCAATAGCATCCCATATTTGAAACGGACCATGTTCCCATCCAAAACCAGCTTTCATGGCATCATCTATTTTGTAAAGGTCATCTGAAATTTCAGGGATTCTATTTGAAACATATTCAAACATTGCCGCGAAATTTTTTCTATAAAAATCGCCTGCTTTATCTTTTCCTGAAACCAATACTTTAAAACGATCGATAACTTTATCGATTGTTTTGGTAAGCTCTAAAGTGGCAAAATTTGCTTTTTTACTATCACGATATTCTAAAGTGTTTAAATCGAGCACTTTGATTTCCTTACCTTCCTTTTTATAAAACCCTTGGCCCGTTTTACTTCCTAACCATTTGTTTTCCATCATTGTATGGATGAAGCCTGGTAATTTGAACAATTCGTGCGCTTCGTCCTTCGGGCAATTTTCATAAATACCATTCGCCACATGAACTAAAGTATCTAGTCCCACAACATCAACTGTCCTAAAAGTCGCAGATTTAGGACGGCCAATAACGGGGCCGGTTAGTTTATCGATATCTTCAACCGTTAATCCTAATGATTTAACTTGATGAAACAAACTCTGAATTCCAAAAATACCGATTCTATTTCCTATAAAGGCCGGTGTATCTTTTGCAACCACCGATGTTTTACCTAGAAATTGTTCTCCATAACCATTTAAAAAATCCAATACAGAAGTATCCGTTTTTGGGCCAGGAATGATTTCAAAGAGTTTTAGATATCGTGCGGGATTAAAAAAGTGTGTTCCGCAGAAATGTTTTTGAAAGTCTTCACTACGTCCTTCACTCATAAAATGAATAGGAATTCCTGAAGTGTTTGATGTAATTAAGGTGCCTGGAGTTCTGTGTTTTTCTAATTTCTCAAAGACTAGTTTTTTAATGTCCAAGCGTTCTACAACAACTTCCATTATCCAATCAACATCTTTCACCTTTGCAATATCGTCTTCTAAATTACCGGTAGTAATTCTGCTTGCAAAACGTTGATGATAAATGGGTGAAGGTTTAGATTTTAAAGAAGTTGCTAATGAATCATTTACTAAACGATTTCTTACCAGTTTACTTTCAAGGGTTAACCCTTTGGCTTTTTCGGCGTCATTTAATTCTCTTGGAACAATGTCCAGTAATAGTACATCTACACCAATATTGGCAAAATGACAAGCAATACCGCTTCCCATAATTCCAGAACCAATAACTGCTATTTTTTTTATTCTACGTTTATTCATTATCTAATAACCTAATTATTTATTTTGATTGTAAATTTTTTTGTTCGTGACCATTTCATTAATCAATTCTGCCACTTCATAAAAATGATTTAATTTTTCTGCTGAAATATTATTTCTAATAGCTTCATTAAAAGTGAGAACTTTTTGTTTTGAATAGGCTCTTTTTTCTCTTCCAAATTCGGTTAAATAAATGAGCACACTTCGACCGTCTTCAGGATTTGCTCGTCGTTCAATTAAACCATGTTTTTCCATGGTTTTTAATATTCTTGATAAACTAGTGGCTTCCATTCCCATTTTTGGGCCTAAAGCTGTCGAGGGTGTTCCTTTTTCTTGATCAATGCTTAACAAAGTTAGTCCAGTAGCCATGGTACTGTCAAATTTAGCCGCTTCTTCATTATACATTTTTGAAACGGTTAACCAGCTGGTTCTTAGAACATAATCAATGGTTTTATCCTTCATGGATTATTTTTTCAAAATCAAATATACAAAAATTTATTATGCACGCATAATAAATTTATTTTTTTTGGAAAGATTTAGGCATAAAAAAAACGTCCTATCGAGACGTTTTTATTAATCCTACTATTTATATAAGATAATTTTTAACCCATTTTACCGTTCACAAAACCTATGATAGCTCCTGTAATAGCAGTCATTACAATTGAGATTCCTAAATCTGTTGCAAACATTTGATAAGAGGCATCGGAATTCATTGCCATTCCAAAAAAATTATAGAATAACGAAATGAAAAGACCGATAACCGCACCGGCTTTTGCTCCAGAAGTTACAGTAGAAATTTGAGCCCATTTTGTAAAAATATAGGCAATAAACAAGCCAAATGTAAGAGAGCCTAATGCTATAAACATCATAGTATTTAAGCTTTCGTCTGGCTGAGGAAATGTGTCTTTAAAAATAATTCCATAAAAAAGCCAACCTAATAAAAAGTTAGCAATACCACCGGCAATACCGGAACCAAGAAAATTTTTTGTTTTCATTGTATAAAAGTTAATTAGTTAGTATTGTTAAATATATTAAAATATTGTGAATAAATTAAAATTTTATTATAATAATTACTAATTGCTTTAAATATTAGCTTGATATTTAATTTTTATTCAATAATTAAGGTCTATATATTTTTTCAATAAGGTCTTTGTAATGTGCCTTTATTGCTTTGCGTTTTAATTTAAGAGTGGGCGTTAGGAAACCTGTTTCTATTGACCAAATTTCGGAGGTAAGTTCAATTTTTTTCACTTGTTCCCAATTGCCAAATTTTAAATTGGCTTTATTTACATCCTTCTGGATGCGATCTTTTATGATTTGAGAAGTGGCTATGGATTCATTATCGGGTTTAATGTCTTTTCCTTTTCTGTCTATCCAGTGTTTGATAAATTCAAAATCAGGTTGAATAAGTGCAGCTGGCATTTTTTCGCCTTCACCAATTACCATTACTTGTTCGATAAAATGGGATTGTTTTAATTCATTTTCAATAAGTGCTGGTGCTACATATTTGCCTCCAGAGGTTTTAAACATTTCTTTTTTTCTATCGGTAATTTTTAAAAACCCATCAGAGCTCACCTCTCCAATATCTCCAGTATGAAAATAATTTCCAGTCATCACTTCGGCTGTTTTTGCGGGATCTTTGTAATATCCAAGCATAACATTTGGACCTTTTACCAATATTTCTCCATCTTCAGCTATTTTTACTTCCACATTATCAATAATTCTTCCCACAGTTCCTACTCTAAAACCACCATTACGCATATCATTAACAGATATAACGGGCGATGTTTCTGTTAATCCATAACCTTCCATAATAGGCATTTCTGCGGCCGCAAATGTTCGGGTTAATCTGGGTTGTAGTGCGGCACTTCCAGAAACCATTAGATCCAAATTACCTCCAAGACCTTCTTTCCATTTACTAAAAATTAATTTTCTAGCTAATTTTAATTGTAATTCATACCAAAAACCATTTTGCCCGTAAGGTTCGTACCTTAAACCTAAATCGATGGCCCAAAAGAATAAAGCGCGTTTAATACCGGTTAAATTAGCTCCCTTTTCTACAATTTTATCATATACTTTTTCATAAAGCCTCGGAACCGCTGTCATTACATTTGGTTTTATTTCTTTAATATTATCGCTCATTTTATCGATAGATTCAGCAAAATAAATACTGACACCACAATATTGATAGAGGTACAATATCATACGTTCAAAAACATGGCAAATAGGCAAAAAACTTAATGCTTTTGATTTTCCATATTCAAATGGAACGCGCTTTTCGCTATCGAGCACGTTTGATATTAAATTATTATGAGAAAGCATGACACCTTTGGGTTGCCCTGTAGTACCTGAGGTATAAATTATGGTGGCCAAATCATTGGGCTTTACGTTTTGCTTTCTTTCATTTACAACATTTTGATTGCTTTCATCTTCTCCTAAACTTACTACTTCTTTCCAATTATGTTCGCCAGCAACGTCATCAAACGTGTAAACTTCTTTCAGTTTAGTGTTCGATTTAATAGGGTTGAGTTTTTTTAAGATCTCAACATCCGAAACAAAACAGTAAATGGATTCGGAATGGTTTAATATATACTCATAGTCTTCTTTGGCAATAGTGGGATAAATAGGAACATTTTGGGCTCCAATTTGCAAAATGCCAATATCCAAGACACTCCATTCGGTTCTGTTCGTGCTTGAAATAACGGCAATCTTATCATTTGGCTGTACACCTAATCGAAGTAAGCCTCTACTAACAGCATTAGTTTGGCTGATGTACTCTTGAGATGAAATGGATGTCCATTCACCATTATATTTAGTGGTCAAAGCTTTATCCAAATGATATGTTTCAAGTTGATATTGGGGTATATCAAAAATTCTTGTAATCTTGGTCATAATGTATTAAAAAGTTTAGCGTCGTGCAAAATAGCAAATAAAAAGGATTTAACAGTGCAACTTAAAAAAAAGGAATCACATAAATTATAAGCCAAGATTATAAGCATCTCGAAATACCTCAAATTTCAATAAATAAAATTTTCATTATATGATTTATGTCATTGAATAGAACCTTTATACTATCTAATTTTGTTAACATTGAAAACTCAAAAAAAGTCATAAAACATAAGAATATGGAAACTTTAGAATCGGTGAAAACGAGAGTTTATAAATTCGGTAATAAATCGGCTGATGGTAATAGCAAGATGAAAAACCTATTGGGAGGTAAAGGAGCAAACCTAGCTGAAATGAGTTTAATTGGAATACCGGTTCCTCCTGGTTTCACAGTTACTACTGAAGTCTGTACAGAATATAATCTTCTTGGTCAAGATGCTGTTGTGGAAATGATACTACCAGAAGTACAAAAATCTATCGAAAATATCGAAACTATAATGGGTACCAAATTTGGAGACAAAGAAAATCCATTGTTGGTTTCCGTTCGTTCTGGTGCCAGAGTTTCTATGCCAGGTATGATGGATACTGTTTTAAATCTCGGTTTAAATGATGAAGTTGTCGTTGGATTGGCTAAAAAAACCAATAATGAACGTTTTGCATGGGATTCTTATAGACGATTTATTCAAATGTATGGCGATGTTGTTTTGGGCATGAAACCAGAATCGAAAGACGATATTGATCCTTTTGAAGAAATCATGGAAGCTCTTAAACATAAACGAGATATTAAATTGGATACCCAATTTACTGTTCAGGATTTAAAAGATTTAGTTTATGATTTTAAAGAGGCTGTTAAAAAACGTACAGGACACGATTTTCCAACGAATCCTTGGGATCAACTTTGGGGGGCGGTAGTAGCAGTATTTAACAGTTGGAATGGAGACAGAGCGGTTTATTACAGAAATATGAATGGATATCCGTCTGATTGGGGAACAGCAGTCAATGTTCAGGCCATGGTATATGGAAATATGGGTAATAATTCTGGTACTGGGGTTTGTTTTACTCGCGATGCCGGAACTGGTGAAGATTTGTTTAATGGCGAATATTTAATAGATGCTCAAGGTGAAGATGTGGTTGCAGGAACTAGAACACCACAACAAATAACTAAATTAGGGTCTCTTCGTTGGGCAGAATTAGCTAAAGTAGATGAAGATGATAGAGTTACAAACTATCCTTCTCTAGAGGAATTAATGCCTAAGATTTATAATGAATTAAATGGTTACCAAGAAAAGTTAGAAAATCACTACAGAGATATGCAAGACATGGAGTTTACTATGCAAGATGGTAAACTTTGGATATTACAAACCAGAAATGGTAAACGTACGGGGGCTGCAATGGTTAAAATTGCTGTTGATATGTTAAAACAGGGAATGATTAATGAAAAGGAAGCCTTACTACGTATTGAACCAAATAAACTAGATGAGTTATTACATCCGGTTTTTGATCCAAAAGCATTAAAAAAAGCACATGTAATAGCACAGGGTTTACCTGCGTCTCCAGGCGCTGCTACTGGGCAAATTGTTTTCTTTGCTGATGAGGCGAATAAATATAAATACTCCATTTTAACACGTATTGAAACCTCTCCTGAAGATTTAGAGGGAATGAACATTGCGCGTGGAATATTAACTGCTCGTGGAGGGATGACATCCCATGCCGCAGTTGTAGCTCGAGGTATGGGTAAATGTTGTATATCTGGAGCAGGAGCGTTAAAGATTAATTATAAAACACGCACGTTGACTGTAGATGGTAAAGAATATCATGAAGGCGATTGGATTTCACTAAATGGTTCAACAGGGAATATTATTGAAGGAAAAGTGGCAACTATTAAACCAGAATTAAGTGGTGAATTTGCCGAAATCATGAAATTATCCGATACGTATGCAACCATGCAAGTTCGAACAAATGCCGATACCCCAAAAGATGCCAGAATTGCTCGAAGTTTTGGAGCCCAAGGTATTGGTTTAACAAGAACGGAACATATGTTCTTTGAAGTGGATAGAATTAAGGCAATGCGTGAAATGATTCTAGCGGATACTGTAAAAGGAAGAAAACATGCTTTAGAATCATTATTGCCAATGCAACGTAGTGATTTTGAGGGTATTTTTGAAGCAATGCAAGGGCTCCCTGTAACTGTTCGTTTACTAGATCCTCCTTTGCATGAATTCGTGCCTCATCAATTAGAGACTCAACGAAGTTTAGCTGAAGATATGCACATTACCTTAGAGGCGGTAAAAAGTAAAGTATCGGAATTAGAAGAATTTAACCCAATGCTTGGTCATAGAGGTTGTAGATTAGGTATTACTTATCCCGAAATTACCGAAATGCAAGCTAGAGCTATTATTGAAGCGGCTCTTAATTTAAAAGCTAAAGGAATTGTTGCAATACCTGAAATTATGGTGCCATTAATTGGAACTGTTCAAGAATTTGAAATGCAGGAAGCCATTATAAGAAATACAGCTCAAAAAGTATTTGAAGAATACAATGATACGATTGACTTTTTAGTTGGAACAATGATTGAAATACCAAGGGCAGCCTTAACGGCTAATTTAATTGCTGAAAAAGCAGAGTTTTTCTCATTTGGAACTAACGATTTAACTCAAATGACTTTTGGATATTCAAGAGATGATGCTGGTAAATTTTTACCAATTTATATAGAAAAAGGTATCTTAAAAGTAGACCCATTTGAAGTACTTGATCAAGAAGGTGTTGGTCAATTAGTTAAAATGGGCACCGAAAGAGGTAGAAGTACAAAACCAAATTTAAAAGTTGGTATTTGTGGCGAACATGGTGGTGAACCAAGTTCGGTAGAATTCTGCTATAACACAGGAATGAACTACGTTAGTTGTTCTCCTTTTAGGGTTCCAATTGCCCGTATAGCTTCAGCACAAGCGGCCATTAAAAAAACCATGTAATTATTTGTTTTAAGTTGAAAACCCGAGATAAGACAATTGTCTTATCTCGGGTTTTTTTATTTTTAAAAGAGATAATTTATCTTTTCTCAATCCACAATCTAGCATTCACAAAAGCTTCTAGCCATGGTGATACTTCGTCTTTTCTTTCATTAGGATAATAAGCCCAGTTCCATTGGAATGTAGAACGCTCAATATGTGGCATGGTTACCAAATGTCTTCCAGTTTTATCGCACATCATGGCCGTATTAAAATTGGAGCCATTTGGATTATGTGGATATTCGGTATAACCATATTTAGCTACAATATTGTATTGGTCTTCACTATATGGTAACTTGAATTTGCCTTCGCCATGAGAAATCCAAACCCCTAAAGTTGACCCTGCCAAAGTGGATAACATGACTGAATTGTTCTTTTGGATTTTTACCGAAGTGAAAGCACTTTCGTGTTTATGAGAATCGTTATATGTTAGTTTTCCATGAACTTCATGTTCAGGATTGATGAGGTCTAACTCCATCCATAGCTGGCAACCATTACAAATTCCAACCGATAAGGTGTCGTTTCTTTTGAAGAAATCCTGAATCACTTTATTTGCTTTTTCGTTATATTTAATGGCTCCTGCCCAACCTTTTGCTGACCCCAAAACGTCGGAGTTACTAAATCCACCAACGGCCCCTAAAAACTGAATATCTTCTAAAGTTTCACGACCCGAAATTAAATCAGTCATATGAACATCTTTCACATCAAAACCGGCTAAATGCATGGCATTTGCCATTTCGCGCTCTGAGTTACTTCCTTTTTCTCTTAGGATGGCGGCTTTTGGGGCTCCTTCCCCTTTGGGGAAGGTTGGGATGGGGCTTTTTCCCGTAAAGTGTTTGGGAAATATATATTCTAAAGGTTGTTTTTTATAATTATTGTAACGGGTTTTAGCTAAATTATTAGCTGTCTGTTTTTGGTCCAACAAGAAAGACGTTTTATACCACATATCTCTTAATCGAGAAACAGTCATTGTAAACACATCAGTTCCATTAATGATACTTAATACATCACTTTCAGTAACTGTTCCAATATTGAAAAATTCAATATTGACGTGATTTAATATATTTTCAATTGAAGTGTCTTTTGACTGAATAACAATTCCTGTGTTTTCTGAAAACAATAATTTTAAAGAATCTTTTTCAGCTAAATCTGAAAGGTCTAACTCTGCACCAAGATTGTTATCAGCAAAACATAGTTCCAATAAAGTAGTGATTAAACCCCCAGAGGCCACATCGTGTCCGGCAACAATTTGTTCGTTTATTATTAAATTTTGAATGGTGTTAAAAACAGTCTTTACATAAGATGCATTTTTAACAGTTGGAGTATCATTTCCTATTTTATTTAAAACTTGAGCAAACGAGCTTCCTCCTAATTTAAAATTATCTTGAGAAATATTTATATAGTAAATATTACCCGCATTTTTTTGGAAAACAGGTTCAATTACATTGCTAACATCATTACAGTTTGCTGCTGCCGAAATAATAACAGTTCCTGGAGAAATAACGTCTTCATCAGGATATTTTTGCTTCATGGAAAGTGAATCTTTCCCGGTAGGAACATTGATTCCTAATTCAATTGAAAACTCTGAAACAGCTTTAACAGCTTCATATAAACGGGCATCTTCACCTTCGTTTTTACAAGGCCACATCCAGTTGGCAGATAATGAAACCGATTGCAATCCATCTATTAAAGGTGCCCAAATTAAATTGGTCAAAGCTTCGGTAATGGCATTTCTACTTCCTGCTTCGGGGTTTATTAATCCTGAAATAGGTGAGTGCCCAATAGAAGTAGCGATACCTTCTTTACCTTTATAATCTAGGGCCATGACGCCAAGATTATTAAGTGGCAATTGCAAAGGGCCAGCACATTGTTGTTTAGCCACTTTTCCGCCAACACAACGATCTACTTTATTTGTTAACCAATCTTTGCAAGCCACTGCTTCTAGTTGTAATACTTGATCTAAATACTCATGAAAATTATCAGGATTATAAGTAACATCGCTATAATTTATTTTGATGGTTTTATCTGTCATGATAGTTTTTGGTGAACTTCCAAACATGTCCTCCATATCTAAATCCATGGGTTTATTTCCCTTGGTTTTAGATACGAACGTAAATCTGTCGTTTCCAGTAACATCACCTACTGTGTACATTGGTGAACGCTCTCGTTCTGCAATACGTTGTAAGGTATCAATATGTTTTTCAGAAATCACCAATCCCATTCGTTCTTGAGATTCGTTACCAATAATTTCTTTATCAGAAAGGGTTGGATCACCAACTGGCAATTTATCCAGATCAATAATTCCACCTGTGTCTTCAACCAATTCACTCAAACAATTTAAATGGCCCCCAGCACCGTGGTCGTGAATTGAAACTATAAAATTTTCCTCACTTTCTACCATACCTCTTATGGCATTGGCTGCTCGTTTTTGCATTTCTGGATTGGAACGTTGTACTGCATTTAATTCAATGCCCGAAGCAAATTCACCAGTGTCTGCAGAGGAAACCGCAGCGCCACCCATACCAATACGGTAGTTTTCACCACCAAGAATCACTATTTTATCTCCCAGTTTAGGTTTGTCCTTTAAAGCTTGGTCTTTTTTGCCATATCCAATACCACCAGCTTGCATAATCACTTTATCGTAGCCTAGTTTTCGAGGTTGAGACGCTTCTACTTCACTCAGAGTGAGATAGTTTTTGCCCTCAAAAAAATCTGCAATGACGTCACTACTCTCATCATGCTCAAAGGTCAAAACAGAACCACAAATTAGTGGTTGTCCAAATTTATTACCAAAATCGGAAGCTCCATTACTTGCTTTTATTAAAATATCCATAGGGGTTTGGTATAGCCATTTGCGTTCTGGAAATGCTTTTTCCCATGGTCTGTTTTCTTCTAAACGAGAATATGATGTCATGTAAACCGCTGTTCCAGCTAATGGTAAAGATCCTTTTCCTCCAGCAAGTCTGTCTCTAATTTCGCCACCAGAACCAGTTGCAGCGCCATTAAATGGCTCAACAGTCGTTGGAAAATTATGAGTTTCTGCTTTTAAAGATATAACAGACTCAAAATTTTTGGTTTCGTAAAAACCTGGTTTATCTGCTGTTTTTGGCGCAAACTGCTCAACAACAGGGCCTTTAATAAACGCTACATTATCTTTATATGCAGAAACAATATTATTTGGATGTGTTTCAGATGTTTTTCTAATGAGTTTGAATAACGAAGTTGGTTTTTCTTTCCCGTCAATTACAAAGGTTCCATTGAAAATTTTATGGCGACAATGTTCACTATTAACCTGTGAAAAACCAAATACTTCTGAATCTGTTAAGGATCTATCAATTTTTTTTGCAACACTTTCTAAATAGGCAACCTCTTCATCGCTTAATGATAGCCCTTCTTGTTTATTATAAGCTGAGATGTCCTTAATATTTAAAATTGGTTTAGGTGTTATCTTTATGGTGAAAGATTCTTGGTGTAATCCATTAAACAATTCAGAAATCATCGGATCAAAATCCTTGAAATTTTTAGCCACAGCATCAAATGCTTCAATTCGTATAATGCCTTCAATACCCATATTTTGGGTAATCTCAACGGCATTGGTACTCCAAGGCGTAATCATAGCGGTACGTGGGCCAACAAAAAAAGCATCTAGTGATGCTTGTTCTAATTTAGGTTGGTTACCAAATAACCACACTAATTTTGAAATGGTTTCTGTTGCTAATTCTTTTGTTGTTTGAACAGCAAATATGTTACTGTTTACGTTTCCAAAGAAATGAATCATTGTATGTTTATTTGTGATGTTTTATAAAGTGCAAATTTAATTTTTTTAGTTTTAATATCTATTTAAAACGATACGTTAATTATAGAATTATTCACGATGTTTTAAACATCAATTAAAAAAACAAATCCTGAATTTGTTTCGGGTAATCTCTTTGTGTTAGTTACAAATAATTATGGTAAACTAAAATAAATTCAACAAGAACCTAAAAATTAAGAATTTCGTTCTAAAAGCGCCATATAAAACCCATCAAAACCAGATTTGTGGGCTAATACTTTTTTGTCTTTAACTAATGTAAAACCTTTACCAGCTTCCGATTTTAAAAACGACTCCACTTGTTTCTGGTTTTCAGATGGTAATATAGAACACGTTGCATAAACCAATTGTCCACCAACTTTAACCATTCTGGAATATTGTTGTAAAATATCTTGTTGTGTTTGTTTTATTTTCTCAATAAAATCGGGTTGTAATTTCCATTTTGCATCTGGATTTCTACGTAATACACCTAAACCCGAACATGGAGCATCAATTAAAACACGATCCGCTTTATCATATAATTTTTTAATGACTTTAGTAGATTCTATAGTACGAGTTTCTATGTTATGAGCACCATTTCGCTTTGCGCGTCGTTTTAATTCAAGAAGTTTGTTTCCGTAAATATCCAAGGCAATAATCTGGCCTTTATTTTCCATGAGTGACGCTATATGAAGCGTTTTACCACCCGCTCCGGCGCAAGCATCCACCACTCGCATACCGGGTTGTGCATTTAAAAATTCTGCCACTAATTGTGAGGAGGCATCTTGTACTTCAAATAAACCATTTTTAAATTGTTCTGTTTGAAATACATTAGCACGTTCTTTAAGTTTTAAGGCATTTGGGTACTCAGGCAAAAAGTTACATTCAATGTCTTGATCAAAAAGTTCAGCTTGTAATTTTTCTTTGGTGGTTTTTAAAGTATTGGCACGAAGAATAACATCGGCTTGCTCGTTTAGAGCAGCAATCTCTTTTGTCCAAATAGCTTTTCCTAATTCTTTTTCGCCAAGTTCATCCATCCAATCGGGAATGGATTCTTTAATTTTTCTGATTTTAGAAAGCTCGTCAAATTTACCTTTTATCTTTCTTGTCGGCGTATTTTCAAAATAGCTCCAATCGGGTAATTTTATCCCTTTTAAAGTTGCCCAAACGGCGAACATACGCCAAAGATTATCTCGGTCCAATGGTTCTTTTACATCTGCAATTTCAGCATACAATCGTTTCCATCGAACAATGTCATAGGTGGTTTCGGCAACAAAGGCACGATCACGAGCTCCCCAACGTGTATCGCGTTTTAAAAGTTGTTGAATGACTTTGTCGGCATAGTTTCCTTCATTAAAGATTAAGGTTAATCCATCAATAACCGAAAAGCATAAATTCCTGTGTAATCGCATGTTAAATAATTAAGTCCGCAAAGTTACACTTAATAGTTAATTAGTTTAATCGTTTATTCGATATTTTGTTTCACTTCACTATTTTTATTGAAATTTAAAATAACATGAAACAAATCTTTATTATTATTTCGTTGGTGTTTATGTTTGTTTCTTGTAGAAATAATGAAATATCTGTTCCAAGAAATTTTTCTTCTGTTATTGTAAAAACCATTTATTCTGATTCTTCGTTGAGTATTCGCGCCATAGAACTATTGAATGACAAAAGTTTAGCTTTTGCAGCCAATAACGGTGCTTTTGGACTCTATGATCCAATTAAAAATGGTTGGGTAGTTTCAAAGCAGGAATATGATAGTCTTAATGTACATTTTAGAGCCGTTGCCCATACATCAACTGATTTTTTTATGTTAAGTATTGAAAGTCCAGCCCTATTATATAAAACAGGTGATACAGGACAGATGGAATTGGTTTATAAAGAAGAAGGGCCAGGTGTTTTTTATGACGCTATGAGTTTTTGGAACGACCAGGAAGGGATAGCTATTGGTGATAGTAATAATGGTTGCTTAGCAATGATTATTACAAGAAATGGTGGACGTACTTGGAATAAAACAGTATGCAAGGATTTACCAATAGCATCAGAAAATGAAGGAGCATTTGCAGCGAGTAATACCAGTATTAAAATTATTGGCAATAAAACATGGATAGGAACAACAAATGGCACTATTTACTACTCTGAAGATAAAGGAATCACATGGAGCGTTTTTAAAACGCCAATCATAAAAGATAAACCTACAGAAGGCATTTATTCTATTGACTTTTATAACGAATTAAATGGGTTTGCTATTGGGGGAGATTATACTGTACCGGACAACAATGAAACTAATAAAATAATGACTCAAGATGGTGGAAAAACCTGGGAAGTTGTTGGTAAAAACAAAAATCCAGGTTACCGTAGTTGTGTGCAATATATACCCAATAAAGAAGGGAAGGAGCTAGTGGCGGTTGGATTTAAGGGCATAGATTTCTCAAATGATTCAGGGTATACCTGGAAACATTTAAGTGATGAAGGATTTTATACTATACGGTTTTTGAATGACTCTATTGCTTATGCCGCTGGAAAAGGCAGGATTTCTAAATTAATATTTAAGGAATAACAAAGAGATACGGAGTAGTTCCTATTTGTCTATTGCTTTTGACCGCGATTCATTTCGCGCCTATGTTTAAATTCGTCAAACATTTTCCGTTTAAAATCGTCTTCAATTTTATGTAAAAGAATAATTTTTTTTGCTGAAATCACTTTTGATAATCTATCTATAAAATCGTTTTCAAGCGACTGTCTTTTATTTTTATTTAAGCGAATATCTTTTAAAAGCTGATTGGCTTCTTCTTCTGAAATTGTATCAAAATTCACATCTTTTCTTGCGTCGTACGAGTCTCTTTTCAATTTTGAGTTTTCTTCTTGAAAGTTGTTGTAAATTGGCCAAAACTGTTGCGCTTCTTTTTCGCTTAAATTTAATTTTTCAGTTATGTATGCAATTTTTAAAGTCTTGATTTTGTCTTTATTTGATTGTCCAAATGTTAATAGCGAAAAGCTTATAATAAATAATATACTGGTAAGTGTTTTCATTTTGTTTTAATTTGTAGTAATATCGTCAATTTCTAAATTGTCAAACACGTAATTTTCTAGATTTTGTGAACTATAGCCATCATTTATCAAACTAACATTAGCTAAATCTTCTTTAGAAAAAAGTGAAGCAAATTCGTTAGTTTCTAAATCTTCATTTAAAATGTAATTTTCTATACTGGCCGTTTCAACACTATCCAATGTTAAGACCTCTTTTTTAGTAAAAAAAACATTAAACATGAGTATTAAGCTTGCCGCAATACTGGTTGCATAAGCTATTTTTTTCCATGAGAACAGATTAATGGCTTTGCCTTGTCTTTTCTCTACGACCAGATTGTGAATAGTTTGATCTAAAGATTCAAAATAACCTTTCGGAACATTAAAACCCGATGTATTGATTTTTTCTTTAAGTTTTATTTCACTTAACATATTCTGCTCAAAGGCATTAAAATAATTATCAGGAACTTTAAATCCGTTGTTTTTAATAGGTTCTATTCGTTGTTTTTCCATCTTATTTATAAGACTGTTTTTTTTGATAAAGGTTTAATTACTAGTTAAATACTGCTCAATTTTTTTTACTGCAATATGATAGGATGTTTTTAAAGATCCTTCGCTTGTTTCTAATATGTCGGACATGTCTTTAAATTTTAAGTTTTCAAAATATTTCATATTAAACACTAGCTGTTGTTTTTGTGGCAAGATTGCTATTGCTTTTTGCAGGGACAATTGAATATCGTCACCCTCAAAATAGACGTCTGCCGTTAGTTTTTCAATAGCCAGTTGTTGGATTTCCTCATTTGAGATCTGTAATCGTTTGGCTTTTTTATTAATGAATGTAATCGCCTCATTGGTGGCTATGCGATACATCCAAGAGAATAATTTACTATCTCCTTTAAATGAATTAATATTTTTATAAATCTTTATAAATGTATTTTGTAAAACATCGTCGGCATCGTCATGTGATTTAACAATATGACGTATATGCCAATACAATCGTTCTTTATAAAGCGTTACCAATTCCTTAAAGGCAAGTTCTATAGTGTCCGTTGATTTTAGTTGCTCTACTAACTGATATTCTGGAGTCACATACAATATTTGGTAATTAGACTGCTCAATATACTAAAAGTTTAAATGCAGGAAATGTTTTTTATTTTGAATTTGCAATTTAGGTGTTAAACATAAATAATTGATAAACAAGTATTTGTGTTATTTTAATCGATTAAGTGTAAAATAAATACGATTAAACGCATTTTTTCTTGCAAGGAAGTTTTTTTTAATATACTTTTACCCTATCAAAATCTACTTATGTTGTTAGATTGCCCCAAATCTAACTATGGACGAAAAAAAGGATAGAAGCCCAAATCTCTATCCTTTTTTAGTTCTAATTATTTTAGCTTTTTATTCGAAACTTTGCATATCCACAAGTTTTTTATAAATGCCATTTTTAGCAATAAGTTGTGTGTGTTTTCCTTTTTCAACAATTTCACCTTTGTTTAAAACAACAATTTCGTCTGCATTTTGAATGGTTGAAAGCCTATGGGCAATAACGATAGAAGTCCTGTTTTTCATCATATTTTCGAGCGCCACTTGAACCAATCGCTCGCTTTCGGTATCAAGAGCCGATGTGGCTTCATCTAAAACCATAATAGGAGGGCTTTTTAGAACGGCACGCGCAATGCTTAAGCGTTGTTTTTGTCCGCCCGATAATTTGTTTCCAGAATCACCAATATTGGTGTCTATGCCTTTGGGTAAATCTTTAACAAATTCCCAGGCATTGGCAACTTTTAATGCTTCAACTATTTCGGTATCGGTTGCGGTATCCTTTCCAAGTTTTAAATTGTTTTTAATACTATCGTTAAAAAGAATGGCATCTTGTGTTACAATACCTAATTGACCCCTAAGTGACGTGGTCGTTAAATCGCGAATATCTATTCCATCAATTAAAATATGTCCTTTATTGACATCGTAAAACCGTGTAATTAAATTTGCTATGGTAGATTTTCCACTTCCAGATTGCCCAACTAAGGCGACGGTTTTTCCTTTTGGAATGGTTAACGAAAAATCTTTTAAAACATATTCGTTTTCGTATTTAAAAGAAATGTTTTCAAATACTATTTCAGAGTCAAAGCCTGTTTTTACAATGGCATTTTCTTTATCCTTTAAAGGATTTTGTGCATCTAATATTTCCTGTATACGTTCGGCAGCAGCACTCCCTTCTTTAATATTATAAACCCCTCTTGAAATGGCTTTTGCAGGCACCAAAATGTTATAAGCCAATCCCATATAAGCAATAAAAGAACTTCCATCGAGCGATTGGTCCACCAAAACTAATTGGCCTCCATACCATAACAGAATGGAGATAACTAAAATACCTAAAAGTTCACTTGCAGGAGAAGCTAAATTCTGACGGTTTAATAATTTATTTGAAAAACCAAAAAACCGCGAGGTTGATTCGGTAAATCTAGAATAAAATTTATCTTGAGCATTAAAGCCTTTAATAATTCTAAGCCCTGTAAGTGTTTCTTCCAAGGTTGATAAAATAACGCCTTGTTCTTTTTGAACACGATCTGATTTGCGTTTTAAACTTTTTCCTATGCGAGAAATTACAATACCAGAAAGTGGAATAAAAATAAACACAAACAGTGTGAGTTTAACACTTATAACCAGCATCATAATAACCGTAAATATAATGCTTAACGGTTCTCTAACTACAAGTTCTAAAACAGGTAAAAGAGAATACTGTAAATTTGTAACATCGTTAGTAACACGTGCCATTATATCACCTTTTTTTTGCTCAGAAAAATAGGAAAGTGGTAACTCAATAGTTTTTTTATAAACGGCATTTCTTATATCCCTTACTACGCCGTTTCTTAAAAATACCATAAAGTAATTAGCTAAATAGCCAAAAATGTTTTTTAAAAAGAATAGAATAAATATAAAAAATATAACAAGGAGAAGCGCTTTGGATTTATCTTCGTGAGCATACAAATTAATTTGGTATGCCATGGTGTCTTTATAAAAAGAATTTAGATGTGTAAAACCTTCATAAACAGGTTTTTTTAAAACTTTTATAGATGAGTCTGTTTTAAACAGAACATCCAGCATAGGGATTAAAGCAATAAATGATAATGCCCCAAATAATGCATAAAAAATGTTTGAAATGACATGTCCTAAAGCAAGTCTCTTATAAGGTTTCGCGTACTTTAAAATATTGAAAAATTGATTCATTAAATAAGTTTCATGTCTTTTAAAATGGCATCTGCCTTGGCATCCAGTAAAGCTTCGGTTTTTTTAAACTCTGTAGCCGATTTTAATTTAGTATTAACACTCACATAGAATTTTATTTTTGGCTCGGTTCCACTCGGTCTTAAAGCAACTTGACTCCCATCTTCGAGATAATAAATTATCACATTGGATTTTGGAATGTCTATGGTAGTTTCTTTACCGGTTAGCATATGTTTTGATATAGACAATTCGTAATCTTCAATTTTTAATACTTTAGAACCATTGACTATTTTAAGTGGGTTTTCGCGCGCATCTACCATCATTTGAGTGATTTCTTGAGCCCCTTCAATCCCTTTTTTGGTTATGGACACTAATTTTTCTTTATAAAAACCATGTTCTAAATAAAGTTTAATAAGTTCACCGTAAAACGAACTATCACTAGATTTAGCCTGCGCTGCAATTTCACATGCCAATAAGGTAGATGTAACCGCATCTTTATCACGAACAAAATCACCAACCATAAAACCAAAACTTTCTTCACCACCACCTATAAAATCAAGTTGTGGAAAATCTTTAATTAGTTTTGCAATCCATTTAAAACCAGTTAACACTATTTTGCTTTCAACTTTGTAAGCTTCGGCAACTTTGTTTAACATTGGTGTGGATACTATGGTGGATGCAATAAATTCTTGTCCTTTAAGCTTTCCGTTTGCTTTCCATTGTTTTAATAAAAAAGCAGTCATCATTAGCATGGTTTGATTTCCGTTAAGAAGCTGCAGTTCATTATCAGAATTACGAACAGCAACACCTAACCTATCACCATCGGGATCGGTTCCAATAACAATGTCTGCATTTACTTTATCGGCTAATTCCAATGCCATTTTTAAAGCAGCTGGCTCTTCAGGGTTTGGAGATACTACAGTAGGAAAATCGCCGTTTGGCACTTCTTGTTCTTTTACAATGTGAACGTTGTTGTATCCCGCTTGTTTTAAGGTTTCAGGGACTAATGTAATTGAAGTTCCATGTAATGAAGTAAATGCAATCGTTAAGTTGTCTTTTGCCTTTTTATCGGTATTAAAACTTCCGTTTTTCACAGATGCATCAATAAAAACCTTGTCAACATCTTTCCCGATATAATGGATTAAAGAATCGTTTGCTTTAAATTTTATATTAGAATAAGGCGTGTTATTTATTTTATTCACAATAGCATCGTCCTGTGGTGGGACTAACTGCCCACCATCTTGCCAATACACTTTATAGCCATTATATTCTGGCGGATTATGGGATGCTGTTAATACTATTCCACAATGACAGTTTAAATGTTTTAAGGCAAATGAAAGCTCTGGGGTAGGGCGCAAGTCTTCAAATAAATAGACTTCTATTCCGTTGGCAGAAAATACATTTGCGACTACTTTAGCTAATGTTTTACTGTTATGTCTGCAATCATAGGCAATAGCAACTTTAGGTGTTTCTTTGGGAAAATAATTAAGCATATAATCGCTTAAGCCTTGTGTGCTTCGTCCAAGTGTGTATTTATTTATTCGGTTTGTGCCAACTCCCATAATACCGCGCATTCCTCCGGTACCAAATTCTAAATCCTTATAAAAGCTTTCTTTTAACCCGTCTGGATCGTATGCAATTAATTCTTTAATTTCTTTTTGGGTGCTTTCATCAAAAACAGGTGTTAACCACGTATTAACACGTTTTAAAAGTTCTGGTTCAATGTGTATCATAGCGTAATAAAATTATATGCAAATTTAACAATTAGAAAGCCTAAATTTAACGATTTAACTTATAAGTTTAATTCCGTTTTAATAGAATAGCGTTTTTTATCGGGTTTGGTTCTCAAAATTATTTCGCCCAAAAAACCGGCAACAAAAAATTGAGCACCAATAATCATGGTGGCTAATGAAATAAAAAATTGAGGGCGTTCCGTTATTAATCTTCCGTAAGGATTTAAAAATATTTTATCAATTCCTAAATATAAAGCAAAACCGAAACCAATCGTAAACATAATAACACCCCAAGTACCAAAGAGATGCATAGGTCGTTTGCCGAAGCGGGATAAAAACCAAATAGTGATCAAATCTAAAAAACCATTTATAAAACGGTCCATACCAAACTTGGTTTCGCCATACTTTCTGGCTTGGTGCTTTACTATTTTTTCGGTTATTTTATTAAAGCCTGCATTTTTGGATAGAACCGGAATATATCGATGCATTTCTCCATTAACATCAATATGTTTTACAACATCTAAACGATAGGCTTTGAGACCACAATTAAAATCGTGTAATTTAACTCCAGACGTTTTTCTAGCTGCCCAATTAAATAATTTGGAAGGCAAATTTTTGGATAAAATAGAATCGAAGCGTTTCTTTTTCCAACCAGACACCAAATCAAGTTCGCTATTAACAATCATATGATACAATTCTGGTATCTCATCGGGATTGTCTTGTAAATCGGCATCCATTGTAATAACAACATCGCCTTGGGCTTTTTCAAAACCTGCGTGAAGGGCTTGCGATTTACCAAAATTCCTGTAAAACCTTATCCCTTTAACCTGTTTATCTTGAGATGATAATTCTGTAATGACCTCCCATGAATTATCTGTACTGCCATCATCAATAAAAATGATTTCATACGAAAAATGATTGGATTGCATAACTTTAGCAATCCAATCATATAGTTCTGTTAATGAATCCTGTTCGTTAAGTAGTGGTATGACTACAGATATGTTCATCTGATTTTTCTTCAATAATTGAAGTTTCAAAAATACTCAAATAATATAAGTTTTTATTATTGTTCACGCTTCATTATTAATCCAGCAATAAAAGAATAGAATAAACCGGTGATAGCACTTAAGGCAATCCACAGAGTACTTCCAACAAACGGGTTAGTAAATATTTCTCTTATTTTTGCAGTTTGTTCAATCATTTCTTCAGTCATTTTGCCACTTTCCAGCATTCTATCTAATTCAGCTTTAACAGCTTGTTGCATAAATTCTGGGTCGATTACATAATTAAACAATAAATTGTAAACGGTATAAACCAAGGCGCTAATAACGGCAATGGCAAGACCTGTTTTTATAGCATCACTCAATGATAATATGTTGCCTTGTTTTTTTTTGTATTGATTTATGGCATAAATAATGACCACTGGGAAAAATACATAGTAGATATACATTGGCCATTGAACGCCTTCCAATTGCATGCCAGTAGCATACATTATAACGGCTATAAGAATTAAAATAAGTCCTAAGATTATTCCATAATTTCTGGCAAATTTACCTGGCGAAAGTTGTTGTGATTCCATATTGGTTTTAATTTAAAAATATGAGTTAATTAGTTTGTAAACAAATATAACAAAACGTTACAAAAAGGGGAGTAATAAAAAGTAATAAAAAAAATTGTTCATTTGTAAAAAATCCTTAAATTTGCACTTCCAAAATTGAAATGAATAAAAGTATTTAGCGATGAGAAAAGGTATACACCCAGAAAATTATAGAGTAGTGGCTTTCAAAGACATGTCCAATGAAGACGTGTTTTTAACAAAATCTACTGCCAATACAAGTGAAACGATTGATGTTGATGGAGTTGAATATCCTTTAATCAAAATGGAAATTTCAAGAACATCGCATCCCTATTATACAGGTAAATCTAAATTAGTTGATACTGCTGGTCGTATTGATAAGTTTAAAAATAAATACGCTAAGTTTAAAAAATAAATCTGGTGTTAATCATATATCTAAAAGCCTTTCATGTGTTGAAAGGCTTTTTTATTTTGTGCAATTAACCTACTTTTGATACTCCAAACAACAGTTTTAAGATGAGAGTGAAAAACTTTAAACTTTAAACTTTAAACTTTGAACTTAAAATGAACTATATTCTTTTTGACGGCCCATTTCGGAACAATTTATTGCCTCTTACCTTTACAAGACCTGTCGCTGAAATAAGAGTTGGCATTTTAACGATTCGTGAAAAATGGGAAGCCTATTTGGATTCTACAACAACAACGGTTACCGAGGATTATTTATCGGATAAATTTCCTATGGTGGAAATGGAAAACAATATTATGATTAATGCGTCCTTTCTTCCAAATTTCGAAGTGGTTGAAATGATTAAGAATCTTGAAGAGAACCAAGCCATTTTTAAAGATGAAAATGTGCTGGCATTTTACACAAATGACACGCAAGATGCTGTGGATTTTAAAACATATGATATTTTAGAATTCAATGATGATATTATAGGCATCGAGCATACCTGGGATATATTTTCCAAAAACGGAGAGGCTCTTCAGGATGATTTTAATTTAATTACAAAAGACAGAAAGTCTGAACCAATTCCTTCAAGCAACAACGTAATTTCCCCCGAGAATATTTTTATAGAAGAGGGTGCTACATTAGAGTTTACAACTCTTAATGCCACTAACGGACCAATTTATATTGGTAAAGATACGTTGATAATGGAGGGGGCTCTTATACGCGGGCCACTAGCCTTATGTGAAGGAGCGATAGTAAAACTTGGCGCTAAAATTTATGGACCAACAACCGTAGGCCCTTACTGTAAAGTTGGAGGTGAAATAAATAACTCCGTACTATTTGCCTATTCTAATAAGGGCCACGATGGTTTTCTGGGAAATGCTGTTTTAGGGGAATGGTGCAATATTGGTGCAGACTCGAATAATTCAAATCTTAAAAATGATTATTCCGAAGTTCGGTTATGGGATTATAATAGTGAAAGTTTTGCAAAAACAGGATTGCAATTTTGTGGGCTTATTATGGGCGATCACAGTAAGTGTGCTATTAATACCATGTTCAATACAGGAACTGTGGTTGGTGTAAATGCGAATATTTTCGGCAGTGGGTTTCCTAGAAACTTCATACCTAGTTTTACATGGGGAGGAAATAGCGGATTTACTACGTATTTACCTAAAAAAGCCTTTGACGTTGCTAAAACTGTCATGTTTAGAAGGCATATAGAATTTACCGAACAAGACGCGGCTATACTGGAACACATTTTTGAAGAAACCAAGAAATTTAGAAGAGACTAAATTACTTTTAGTAACTTTAATATAATTTATGCTAAAGTTATGAAGGGATTCTTATATTTTTTTTCTTTTTTATTGGGTTCGACAATCTTTTCTCAGACCAAACAGTATTCCGTCCAAAATTTAGCTATTAATGATGAGAAGCCACATTTTAGTTTATCCGTTAATAATGATAATGAGGTTTTATTTACATCTTGGCTTTTGAATAAAAACGGAAAAGTAAAGACTTATTTTGATGAAGGTATTCTAAGAATATATACAGGCACAAAAGATGTAAGTGGTAACATTATAAATGTAGAAGAATTAAGAATCGACAAAAAAGAAGATATTTTTAGTATTTCAAGTGCTGTTTATTCGCATAACAAAAAAAAATTATTTGTTACTACAAATTATATAAACAGAAAGAATAGGCCTAAAGGCAATTATAAGGAAACCAATTCTCATATTGAAGTTGCCGAGTATAAAGAAGGGGTGGGTTGGACAAATTTTAAGGTGTTGCCATTTTGTAAACCACGTTATTCGTATGCACATCCTGCTATTGGCCCAGATGGGAAAACCATGTACTTTACATCGAACTTACGGGGTGGTAAAGAAACGACTAAGGGGCCTTCGGATATTTTTAAAGTTGATATTCTTCAGAATAATACATATAGTGAGCCTAAAAATTTAGGGGCTAAAGTAAACTCGTATAGTGGCGAAATGTTTCCTTTTATGGCCGATGACAATACCTTATATTTTTCTTCTAATAGGCCTAATGGAATTGGTGGATATGATATTTATAAATGTGCATTAAACTCAAACGGAGCCTTTGAAACTGCAATAAATTTATCCGAACCAATTAATAGTAATCAGGATGATATCTGCTTTATTATCGATGCTGAAAATAAATCGGGCTATTTTTCGTCAAAGCGTTCAGAAGGCAATGGTGAGGATGATATTTATTATTTCACAGTGGACTAATTTTTTTTAACGCATTTTAAATCTAATAAGTTTATTGGGTTAATTCCCAATCCTGTAACTCCTTTTCTGGCAAAACGTATTACTTCGTCATAATACAAAGGTACCATAAACGATTTTTGCATGGCCAAAGAGTCCATTTTAGTATATAACTTTGCCCTTTCATTTAGGGTTGTAATAGAATAGGATTTATTGAAGAGGCTATCAAATTCAGCATTTTTGTAATGAAAATAATTGGAGCCTTTTGGGGCAAAATTTTCACTATAAAATAATGACAAATAATTTTCAGCATCGATATAATCTGCTATCCATCCAGACCTAAACATATCTAATTTTCCATTTCTTCTGGCGTCTCTCATAGTGGAAGGTGGCATCACATCAATTTGAATTATCAGACCTATTTTTTCCAGTTCATTTTGAATAAATTCACAATAGCTTAAATCATTACTAAAGGCAGTTAGTGTAATTTGAGGGTTTTTTATACCGCTTTCTTTTTTAAATTCTTCAACTAACTGTTGCGCCCTTTTGGGTTGGTATGTATAACCAATAGTCCCACTGTGTCCTGCTAATCCCATTGGTATAAAACCGCCATAAGCTGGTTTGCCAATGCCATTACGCAAATAAGTTAACATTTTTTGTCTGTCGAATCCATAATTAACGGCTTTCCTAATTAGTTCCGACTGCACTTCTGGTGTTTTAGAATCCAGGTAAAATCCTATATACTCGGTGTTTAAGTAGGGACCACGTATCATGTTAACATCTTTAGCATAAAGGTCTCTAAGTTTACCATCCGTGGTTAGCAGTTCATCTTTATAGCTATCGTATAAACTATTTAAAAAATCTAAATTGCCTTGGGCAAACTGTAAAAATTCACTTTGTTTATCAGGAAGAAAGGTAATAGCTACAGCTTCTAAATATGGCAATCGATTCCCCAGACTATCCTTTTCAAAATAATCAGGGTTTTTCCTAAAAACCAGTTTTATATTTTCTTCCCATCTCTTAAATTTAAAGGGACCGGTTCCGATAGGATTTTTTCTAAAATCATTGGCATAGTATTCAACTATTTCTTTAGGAACGACTGAGCAATATTTCATAGCTAATATTCCTAAAAACCCAGGGAAAGGTTGTTTTAAAATGACCTGAAAAATAGTGTCACTTACAACATTAAAATCTTTTACTTTGCTTAAAATCCAGCTTCCAGGTGAAGCTAATTTGCTGTTTTTAAGGCGGTTTAAACTATATTTAAGGTCTTCGGCCACCACCACACGTGTAGAATCTTTTCCAAATAACGGATGTTTATGAAAATGCACATCGTTTCGTAGCGCAAAACTATAAGTTAATCCATCTTCAGAGATGGTCCAGGATTTTGCAATGCATGGTAAAATATTCAAATCATCATCTATTTGTACTAATCCATTAAACAATTGATTAGATACCCATAATTCTGGCAATGTCAATGCAAACGCAGGGTCTAGCGAACGTATATTGGAGCTCTCATTATATCTAAAAGCCAAATGGTCTTTATTTGAATTGGCGTTTTTTCCGCATGAGAAAACAAACAGAACGATACAACTCATTGATAGATAGACAAGTATTTGTTTTTTAGGTGATAAAATCTGTTTTACCATATCAGTAATAAATTGTAAATTTGCAATCTTTTAAAGTAAGAAGGTAAATATAAACAGATTTCCTGCCAAGTGGAAGTTGACAATAAAATTAATGAGAAAAAAAGTAGCATTTTATACGTTGGGCTGTAAACTTAATTTTTCTGAAACATCTACCATTGCAAGAAGTTTCAATGATGAAGGATTTGATCGTGTTGATTTTTCGGAAGTTGCCGACATATATGTAATTAATACCTGCTCGGTCACAGAAAATGCTGATAAGCGTTTTAAAACCATTGTGAAACAAGCTCAAAAAGTTAATCCCGAAGCCTTTATTGCGGCAGTGGGTTGTTATGCCCAATTAAAGCCACATGAATTAGCAGATGTAGAAGGTGTCGATTTGGTTTTAGGAGCCACCGAAAAATTTAAAATAACAGATTATTTGAATGATTTGTCAAAAAACGATTTTGGTGAAGTGCATTCTTGTGAAATAGAGGATGCCGATTTTTATGTAGGATCGTATTCAATTGGCGATAGAACCCGTGCTTTTTTAAAGGTGCAAGATGGCTGCGATTATAAATGCACGTATTGTACCATTCCTTTAGCAAGAGGTATTTCCAGAAGTGATGCTTTAGAAAATGTAATTAAAAATGCCCATGAAATAGGGCAACAAAACATTAAAGAAATTGTACTAACAGGGGTTAATATTGGAGATTATGGAAAAGGCGAATTTGGTAACAAAAAACATGAACACACGTTTTTAGATTTAGTAACCGAATTAGATAAAGTTGACGCCATTGAGCGTATACGAATTTCATCAATTGAACCAAATCTTTTAAAAAATGAAACGATTGAATTGGTTTCTAAATCTCGCGCTTTTGTACCACATTTTCATATTCCCCTACAATCTGGAAGTGATGATATTTTAAAAAAAATGAAACGGCGTTATAGCCGTGAATTATATGTTAATCGTGTTGCAAAAATAAGAGACGTACTGCCAGATGCGTGCATTGGTGTTGATGTGATTGTTGGTTTTCCGGGTGAAACAGAGGGTTTGTTTTTAGAAACCTACCATTTTTTAAATGAACTCGATATTTCGTATTTACATGTGTTTACCTATTCTGAAAGAGATAACACCGAAGCGACACACATGGATAACGTTGTTCCAATGAAAGTACGAAATAAACGAAGTAAAATGTTACGCGGACTTTCCGTTAAGAAGCGTCGTGCCTTTTATGAAAGTCAATTAGGCACTAGAAGAACTGTTTTATTTGAAAGCGAAAATAAAAAAGGGTTTATTCATGGATTTACAGAAAACTATATTAAGGTTAAATCCCCTTGGAATCCTGACCTTGTAAACACCTTGCATGCTATAGAACTCTCAACTATTGATGGTGACGGTTTGGTGAGATTTGAATTTATAAAAGAATTTGCTTTGTAAATAAAAACGAGGCTGTCTAAAAAGTTAAAATTAGTCGTCATTACGAACGCAGTGAAGTAATCTGTTTATTGATTACTAGAAACTTAAAGATTGCTTCGTTCCTCGCAATGACATAAAACTAAACTTCTTAGACAGCCTCTTGTTATTATATAGGTTTTTAAGAATTAAATTCGTAATCCTACAGGAAGCATACGCTTATATTTTCGGTTCTTTCTAACAAATTTCGCTATTTCCGGACTTGTAGGAACAATACTTAAATTACGGTCTTCAATAGATTCAAAGACTGCAATTAAAAATTCGTTACTAAAATTGTCTTCTTTAATATCATCAGGAATCACGAGTTTTGTTAAAAAAATCTTTCGATCTTGTAACGAATACTCAATTTTAGCAAGATGGTCATCAATTTTAATTTCAAACTGGCGTAAGAAATCATTGTCTATTAATTCTGCAGCATCAATCATGGTACAATGTTTTATTTGAAAAGAAACTTATATAGTGAAGGCTATTTTGTATAGCTTTGCGGTGCAAATTTACGAAAAATAATCGTTATTATAACGATAAACGAAGGTTAATACCTTATGAATCAAGAAAGAATACACGTTTATTTAATGCCTGGAATGGCGGCAAGCCCTAAAATTTTTGAGCATATTAGCTTGCCTAAAGATCAATTTGAAATGCATTATCTTCAATGGGTTATTCCTTCTGAAAATGAGTCGCTTAGTGATTATGCATTGCGAGTTTCTAGAAATATTAAACATCCCAATTGTGTGCTTTTAGGAGTTTCCTTTGGAGGTGTTTTGGTGCAAGAAATGAGTAAACATATTAAGGTAAGAAAATTAATTATTGTGTCTAGTGTTAAGACCATGCACGAATTGCCAAAAAAAATGATTCTGGCAAAATCAACTAAAGCCTATAAGCTGTTACCTACTTCTTTAATTGGAAATATTGATTTATTCACTAAATATGCCTTTGGTACTAATGTAAAAAAACGATTAGAATTATATAAAAAATACTTATCAGTAAATGATAGCAAGTATTTAAGTTGGGCGATAGAGCAGATGGTTACCTGGAACCAAGAAACCAGTATAGAAAATATTATTCATATTCATGGGGAAAACGATGCCGTGTTTCCAATTAAAAATATAAAAGGTTGTATTCCTATTAAAAATGGAACCCATATTATGATACTGAATAAGTATAAATGGTTTAATGACTATTTACCAAAACTTATATTGACTTAATTTTGAGATTGATACATAAATTTTATTAATTTTATAAAAAATCAGAAAGATGAAAAATATATTGGCAATAATTGGGGTATTTAGCTTATGTGGACTATTTATTTATGCGCTACAAGATGCTAAGACAGACGAAAATTTTGAAAAAAAACTTATAAATGATTATAATGTTTATGCTTTACAAATTCCAGAGAGTTTAAATTTTGCGGGAGAGCCTTTGCCCCTAAATGATCCTGATATTTATGAACGTATGGATAGGGAATTGTTAGTGAATACTTACTGGCAATCGAATGGGTTATTAATGTTTAAACGAGCAAAAAAATATTTTCCAATTATTGAACCTATTTTGAAAAAAAATGGAGTTCCAGACGATTTTAAATACTTGGCTGTTATTGAAAGCGGATTAACAAATGCGGTCTCAAGTGCCAATGCCACTGGTGTATGGCAAATTATGCAAGCCACTGCCAAAGAAAATGGTTTGGAAGTCAATGATAATGTTGATGAGCGCTATAATTTAGAAAAGTCCACCGAGGTTGCTTGTAAATATTTGTTAAATTCGAAAGAGAAATTAGGGTCTTGGACCTTAGCTGCCGCGGCTTATAATGCAGGGGATTCAGGGATTTCAAGGCGAATGAATGAACAAGACGCTTCTAATTATTATGATTTATTATTAGGAGAAGAAACCGGTAGATACATTTTTAGAATTGTGGCGTTAAAAGAAATTTTAACACATCCAGATACTTACGGTTTTAATTTTAGAGAGAAAGATTTATATACATACATACCAACATATAAAGTTGAAATTGATACTTCAGTTACAGATTTTACTAAGTTTGCAAAGGGATTTGGAATCAATTATAAAATATTAAAGATTCATAATCCTTGGTTAAGAGATCGATTTCTTACTAATAAATCCAAGAAAAAGTATATTATAGATATTCCTAAAAAAGGATTTTACGATACCGTACTACAATAGATAAAGATACGTTTAACTTCTTCTTTTTTGCTGTCTGATAGAACCGCCTGTTCCATAATGCTGATTTGGTATTTGGGCACGTTTCATGTTGTCCTTCATCATTTTTATTTGATCGGTAAGCATACCTTGTTTGTCAAGTTTTTGTGCTTCGGAGAGCAGTTTAGCAGCTTCTTGCTTTCTTCTTTTCGAAAATGCAATCCCAGATAAATTTAATTTAGCCATGGCCAAATCATGATCCATTGATAAACCTAAAGAGATAGCTTTTTTAAAATATTTCTCAGCCTCATTCATATTGGTTTGAGACACCATGATACCATGTAAATAGTTGTAGTATCCTTGTTGTTTAGTAACCAATGCAGATTCTGGCTTCTTAATTTTATTAAGCCATTTTTGGGCGCCTTCAAAATCTTGTTTTCGCAGTCTCAAGAAAGCCAATAAAATAAATTCGTTTTTAAAATATAAAAACACAAAAACGGATGATAATAAAATAAGCATAATTCCATTCCCTATATATCCTTCAGTGAATAGATATATGGCATAAGCGAAAATACCTGTAGCTATAATAAGCTTTATAAATTTGTTGTACATTTTTATGGTTAATAAAGAGTTTAAAGGTACGTTAAGCAATCTTGTTATACCTCATTTTATTTTTAGACTACAAAGAAACTAAATTTTTATCAAAAGCACCTAATAGAGTTTTAACAAAAAAGAGAAATTTAACCTATTCAAAAACATGAATAATGGAATGAATTTTAATTTTCAACGAATCAAAAATATTTTTAAAATAAGGTTTGTCAAAGTAAAAACTCTTTGTATATTTGCGCTCGGTTTTGGTAAACGCCAAAATTTAAAAAAAGACATACAATTTTCAGATTTAAAGATACTAGACAATGAGTAAAAGAACGTTTCAGCCGTCAAAAAGAAAGAGAAGAAACAAGCATGGTTTCAGGGAAAGAATGGCTTCTGCTAATGGTAGAAAGGTATTAGCTCGTAGAAGAGCTAAGGGAAGAAAAAAGCTGTCTGTATCTACTGAGACTAGACATAAAAAATAATGATTTATCATTACTTATAAATTAAAGGTGTTGCTTAGGTGTAACGCCTTTTTTTATATCTTAAAACAAAATATTTTTATTAAACTAGAAAACACAAAAGTAAAATGCCAAAAAACCCAAAACTAAAATCTATATTAATTATTGGTTCTGGCCCTATTGTTATTGGACAGGCATGTGAGTTTGATTATTCTGGAACACAGGCCTTAAGGTCACTTAGAGAAGATGGAATTGAAACTGTACTTATCAATTCCAATCCTGCGACCATCATGACCGATCCTTCAATGGCAGATCATGTTTATTTACTTCCGCTTACTACAAAATCACTCGTTAAAATATTAAAAGAACATCCGCAAATTGATGCAGTATTGCCAACAATGGGCGGCCAAACGGCATTGAATTTATGTATTGAAGCCGATGAAAAGGGAATTTGGAAAGATTTTGGGGTTGATATTATAGGGGTTGATATTGAGGCGATTAACATTACTGAAGACCGAGAAAAGTTTAGAGAGTTAATGTTGAAAATTGGCATACCAATGGCGCCTCAGGCAACTGCAACCTCTTATTTAAAAGGAAAAGAAATTGCCCAGGAATTTGGGTTTCCATTAGTTATCAGAGCCTCTTTTACGCTTGGTGGAGCAGGAGCATCCTTTGTGCATAAACAAGAAGATTTTGATGAATTATTAACACGTGGCTTGGAAGTATCTCCTATTCATGAAGTGATGATCGATAAAGCCTTAATAGGCTGGAAGGAGTTTGAATTGGAATTACTGAGGGATGATAATGATAATGTGGTTATTATTTGTTCCATCGAAAATATGGATCCAATGGGAATTCATACAGGCGATTCTATCACAGTTGCACCAGCAATGACTTTAAGTGATAAAACGTATCAAAGAATGCGTGATATGGCCATTCATATGATGCGTAGTATTGGCGATTTTGCAGGTGGATGTAATGTGCAATTTGCGGTAAGTCCCGATGAAAATGAAGATATAATTGCTATTGAGATCAATCCTCGTGTATCACGTTCTTCGGCACTAGCAAGTAAAGCAACTGGGTATCCAATTGCAAAGGTGGCGGCTAAATTGGCTATTGGGTATTATTTGGATGAATTAGAAAATCAAATCACTAAATCTACCTCGGCTTTATTTGAACCAACATTGGATTATGTTATTGTAAAAATACCACGCTGGAATTTTGATAAATTTGAAGGAAGTGATCGAACTTTAGGATTGCAAATGAAGTCAGTCGGAGAGGTTATGGGTATTGGTCGTTCGTTTCAAGAAGCACTGCACAAAGCTACACAATCACTCGAAATTAAGCGAAATGGATTGGGTGCAGATGGAAAAAGCAATACCAATTACGATCAAATTATCGAAAAGCTTACGTATGCATCATGGGATCGCGTTTTTATAATTTATGACGCCATTCAAATGGGGATTCCTTTGAGCAGAATTCATGAAATCACTAAAATTGATATGTGGTTTTTGAAACAATATGAAGAATTATATCTGATTCAAAAGGAAATTTCTACGTATAAAATTGATACTATCCAAAAGGATTTATTGTTAGAAGCCAAACAAAAGGGCTATGGGGATAGACAAATAGCACATATGTTAGGGTGCTTAGAAAGTCAGGTCTATAATAAAAGGGAAGAACTTGGTGTAAATCGTGTTTACAAACTTGTTGATACCTGTGCAGCTGAATTTAAAGCGCAAACGCCTTATTACTATTCTACATTTGAAAGCGACATGCAATTGGCTGATGGAAAGCGTTTTGCCCATAATGAAAGCCTTGTTTCTGATAAGAAAAAAATAATAGTATTGGGTTCTGGCCCAAATAGAATAGGTCAAGGCATTGAGTTTGATTATTGTTGTGTTCATGGTGTGTTGGCTGCCGCAGAATGTGGATATGAAACCATTATGATTAACTGTAATCCAGAAACCGTTTCAACCGATTTTGATACTGCTGATAAATTATATTTTGAACCTGTTTTTTGGGAACATATCTACGATATTATAAAGCACGAAAAACCAGAAGGCATAATCGTTCAGTTAGGTGGTCAAACTGCGTTGAAACTTGCAGAGAAATTATCTAAATACGGAATTAAGATTATTGGAACCAGTTTTGAGTCATTAGATTTAGCTGAAGATAGAGGGCATTTTTCTAATTTGTTAAAGGAAAATAATATTCCGTATCCAGAATTTGATATTGCTACAACAGCAGATGAAGCTGCAGCAATTGCCGATGTGTTAAACTTCCCTATTTTGGTAAGGCCATCGTATGTTCTTGGTGGACAAGGGATGAAAATTGTAATTAATAAGCAGGAGCTGGAAGAGCATGTGGTTAGTTTATTGAGAGTAATGCCGGGAAATCAATTGCTTTTAGATCATTATTTAGAAGGTGCTATTGAAGCTGAAGCAGATGCTATTTGCGACGGTGAAAATGTACATATCATTGGAATTATGGAACATATAGAACCCTGTGGAATCCATTCCGGTGATAGCAATGCTATGTTGCCTCCTTTTAATCTTGGTGATTTGGTAATGCAACAAATTAAAGATCATACGGTTAAAATTGCAAAAGCATTGCATACGGTAGGCTTGATAAATATTCAATTTGCGATAAAAGACGATATGGTTTATATTATAGAAGCAAACCCAAGAGCTTCTCGTACGGTTCCTTTTATAGCGAAAGCGTATGGCGAGCCTTATGTAAATTATGCGACAAAAGTAATGTTGGGAGAAAAGAAGGTTACAGACTTTAATTTTAACCCTAAGTTAAATGGGTATGCCATTAAACAACCAGTATTTTCTTTTAATAAATTTCCTAACGTGAATAAAAAACTGGGCCCAGAAATGAAAAGTACTGGCGAAAGCATCTTATTTATAGACAGTTTAAAAGACGACCAGTTTTACGATTTGTATTCCAGACGAAAAATGTATTTGAATAAATAATGTGGGTTCGATATAAATAACCATCTAATTTTAGTTTTAATAGACTGTGTTTTAGTGATTTGTCATTTCGACAGAGTGAAGAATGAACGACGAGAAATCTTATAATTATGAGATTCCTACTCATTAGCTTCGCTAGCTACTTTCAAGTAAAAAATATTTTACTCTCAGCAATGTTCGGAATGACATACAGTTTCTATTATTAATATTAACCTATTGATAATCAACAATGATTTCGGCAAGTTCAACTTGACAAATGCCATTGCAATGACTTTTCAGACAGTTTTATTTAACTAGAGTTCTAATTTTGCATTTTGATTTTTAATAATTTCAAGGTATTCATCCATTTTAAATTCTGATGACTTAAATCGATTCGTTCTATGTTTTGCCTGTTCTTGACGTTCTATGCTTCTTGAAAAGCGTCTTACACTTTCTTTTGTGTCCAAAATAATACCTGGAACTGTAACATTGTTTCCTTGGTCATCTTTTGCTACCATGGTAAAATAAGATGAATTACAGTGTTTTTTTATTCCCGTTTGAATATTTTCAGACTCCACTCGCACACCAATGACCATAGATGTTCTACCTGTAAAATTCACCGATGCTTTTAAGGTAATAAGCTCACCAACTTCAATAGGATTTAAAAAATCGACTTTATTTACAGAGGCCGTCACACAATAATTTCTGGAATGTTTTGATGCACAAGCAAATGCAATTTGATCCATTAGGCTTAATATGAGTCCACCATGTATTTTACCACTAAAATTGGAATGCGAAGGGAGCATTAATTGGGTAATGGTTACTTGAGATTCTTTAATGGTTTTAAACATAGTCATTCCTTAATTATTCGTCTTCTTGGGCACGCTTTAGCAATTTTTGGTTTTGTTCTTTACTAGCTTTGGCACCTAAAATTTTTAGGTTCTCTACGCGTTTAATAAGATTTCCTTTTCCAGTAAGCTTTATCATGGCACTTTCATATGATTTTTGAACGGTTCCAATCTGGTTGCCAACTTTAATTAATTCTTCGGTAAGATTAACAAACGAATCATAAAGTCTTCCTGCTTGTGTAGCAATTTCAATGGCGTTTTCTTTTTGTTTTTCGTTTTGCCACATGCTATCAATGGTCTTTAAGACGGCTAATAGCGTAGTTGGGGTCACTATAATTATATTTTTTTCAAAAGCATCTGAATATAAATTTGGATATTCCATGGATGCAATGGCAAATGCCGATTCAATGGGGATAAATAATAAAACAAAATCGGGGCTATCCATTGCATATAATTGTTGATAGTTTTTTTCACCCAATTCGCTTACCCGTTTTTTAACAGAAATGACGTGGTTTTTAAGTTGTGATGGTTTTAGTGCGTCATCAATTTCATTTATATATCTTTCGTAAGCAATTAAGGAAACTTTAGAGTCTACAATTAATTTTTTATCCCCTGGAAGATGAATGATAACATCTGGCATAACGCGCTTGCCTCCTTCAGTTGTAAAACTTTGCTGTACAAAATATTCGCTGTCTTTTTGTAATCCACTGCGTTCCAAAACACGTTCTAGAACCAATTCTCCCCAATTTCCTTGCATTTTTGTGTCGCCTTTAAGCGCTTTGGTTAAATTATTGGTTTCTTTGCTCATTTGTTCATTAAGCTCTTTTAAACCTATAATTTGCCTCTTTAAATCGGCACTTCGGCTAATATCTTCTTTATTGGTTTCTTCTACACGTTTTTCAAAATGTTGAATTTTTTCCTGAAGAGGTTTTAATATGGCATCTAAATTTTCTTTATTTTGAATTGTGAATTTACTTGATTTTTCATCTAATATTTTATTGGCAAGATTCTCAAATTCTTTAGTGAATTTTTCCTGAAGCTTTTCGACTTCGGTCTTTTGCTCTTCGTTTTTTTGTTTCAGATTTTCAAAATCGGCATTTTTTCCTGCTAATTCATAACTTAATAGTTCTTTTTCGCGCCTAATATCTTCTTTCTCAATTTCGGTTTTAGTAATATTTTGTCTTAATTCATCATTAGTTAATACCATTTGATTAATTCGCTCGCCTAAGGCACTTTTTTCACTTTTGCTTTTAAGTTTTGTAAAGGTTATGCCAATATAGGCACCAATTCCGCCAGAAAGCAGAATAGCGATGATAAGAAAAAGACTGTCGTTCATTTAAATAGGAATTTATTCAAAGATAATTTTTTTTGTTAGAAGAGTAAAGCATTCTAATACGTAAAACATTTTAGGGTTTTGATTATTTCTTAACTCTAAAACTTCCTGTTTTCTCATCAAACGAAATCAAATCTTTCGGAAATAACGATTTAAAAGTACCGTTTGAAATAAGATTACAAGGTGTATCGGATACAACAGCTTCCTTAGTCATAACCATTAATTTATCACATAACTGAATGGCCAAATCTATTTCATGCGATGAAAACAGTATGGTTTTATTCGTTTCTTTCACTAATCTTTGAAGTAGTTTTAATATATACGCCTTATGGTACATATCGAGATGTGTAGTAGGTTCATCTAAAATAATGAGATCTGTATCTTGAGCCAAAGCCCTTGCGATCATTACCTTTTGTAACTGACCATCGCTTAATTCAAAGCAATTTTTGTATTTTAAATTTTCGATATTAGTAAGTCTTAAGGATTCATTCACTTTATTCATGTCTTCATTGGTTAAGGAACCAACCCAATTAGTATAAGGCTGTCTTCCTAAAGCAACGAGTTCATAAACAGTTAAGTTTTTAGACGGCATTGTTTCGGTTAAAACCAAGCTCATTACTTTAGCTAAATCAATTGCATTATAATTTTTAATGTTTATACTATTGATATAAATTGAACCACTTAATGGGCTATGAACATTAGTTAATGTGCGTAACAGGGTTGATTTTCCAATTCCATTGGCACCAATTAATCCTACAAGATCTCCTTTGTAAAGGTTTGTATTAACGTTTGAAGCAACGATTGATGGTCCTTTTTTTGAAGAATAACCAATGGATAGACCTTCCGTTTTTAAAATGATATGTTGGGTTTTATCAGCCACGAATACACGAATAAAAATTGAATGAATTCCAACAATGAAATTCCAAATTCCAAATGGTTGTGTAATCAGTCTTTTGTCTTTTGTTTTTCATCTTTAGTCAAAATTAAAA
>TARA_R110001592_G_scaffold131477_2_pt1 | contig 61841 bp, 45 predicted proteins | sample TARA_R110001592 | Tara Oceans TARA_R110001592 (sample SAMEA4398387) | marine metagenome | biome: Polar Biome; feature: [SRF] surface water layer (ENVO:00010504); material: water (ENVO:00002006), including particulate matter (ENVO:01000060) such as... | depth 5 m | reverse complement strand
CCTGCATCTAGCTCATTTGCTGTAGCCCGCTACAGCTGCACGATCCAGACTAGTCTTTTCCTTTTATTGAAAATCTGAGGCTATAATTTTAGGTCGAACTCTGGTTATAACCTTTTCAAGATAGCAAAATGAAGTGATATGAGTTACCTTTCCACTACCTTAAACTTCTCACATTTGCCCCATGGAAATTATAGGATTTGTATTAGCAATTGTAATGGGATTTACCCTCGGGCTTTTAGGCGGAGGAGGCTCTATTTTAACCGTGCCCATTTTAGTTTATGTGCTTAGCATTAATCCAGTTTTAGCTACCGCTTACTCTTTATTTGTGGTAGGCGGGACTTCGGTAATTGGCGCCTGGCGAAAGAGTAGCCAGAATTTGGTGGACTGGAAAACGGGTTTAATATTCGCCTTACCTTCATTAACCGCCGTATTTTTAACGCGCTACTTTTTAGTGCCTGCGATACCAGCCGAGTTGTTTAGCTTGGGTGAATTTGTCATAACTCGCCAAGTGGCCATAATGGTCTTTTTTGCTATTATCATGTTACTCGCTTCTTACTCTATGATAAAGGGTAGAAAGGAGGAGCAAAAACAAGAAGAACAAAAGCCCTTCAATTATCCTTTAATTTTACTAGAAGGCGCTTTGGTAGGAGTAGTAACTGGCTTGGTAGGCGCTGGGGGCGGATTTTTAATTGTACCCGCTTTGGTGCTGCTAGTTAGATTACCCATAAAAACTGCTATTGGTACGTCCTTAGTAATTATTTCCATTAAAAGTTTAATTGGCTTTTTAGGCGATTTAGGCTCTGGACAAGATATAGACTGGATTTTCCTTCTAAGTTTCACGGCTTTTTCGGCGGTGGGAATGTTTATTGGAATTTACGCCACCAAATTTATTAAAGCCGATGCTTTGAAAAAAGGCTTCGGTTGGTTTGTCCTTGCGATGGCCATTTTTATCCTATTGAAAGAAACCGTTTTATCCTAATTTTAATTTAATCTTTAATATAAATACATATGAAAATAGATCAGATATATACAGGCTGTTTAGCACAAGGTGCTTATTACATAGAAAGTGAAGGCGAAGTAGCCATCATCGATCCTCTGCGCGAGGTGCAGCCTTATATCGATACCGCCGAGAAAAATGGCGCGAAAATCAAGTATATCCTCGAAACGCATTTCCATGCTGATTTCGTAAGTGGTCATGTTACTTTGGCTGAAAAAACTGGGGCAACCATCGTTTACGGTCCTAATGCCAATCCTAAATTTGAAGCGCATGTGGCTAAGGATGAGGAAGTTTTGACTTTAGGAAAAGTAAAAATCAAGGTTTTACATACCCCGGGTCATACCATGGAAAGTACCACTTACCTTTTACAGGATGAGAATGGTAAAGACACCGCTATTTTCTCGGGCGATACCTTATTCTTAGGTGATGTGGGTCGTCCCGACTTAGCCCAAAAAGCGGCTACAATGACGCAAGAAGAGTTAGCAGAAATCCTTTTCGATAGCCTTCGTACGAAGATTATGCCTTTGGCCAATGACGTTATTGTTTATCCTGGTCACGGCGCAGGTTCGGCGTGTGGTAAAAATATGATGAAGGAAACCGTAGACACCCTCGGTAACCAAAAGAAAATGAATTACGCTCTACGGGCAGATATGACCAAAGCGGAATTTGTGAAAGAAGTAACGGATGGACTTTTACCTCCTCCTGCTTATTTCCCTTTAAACGTGCAAATGAACAAGGAAGGTTACGCGAGCATCGACGATGTTCTAGCACAAGGGACGAAAGCTTTAAGTCCTGCCGAATTTGTAACCGTGGCCGAAGCAACAGGAGCGGTAGTTTTAGATGTTCGTCACGAACATAAATTTGCTGAAGCTCATATTCCTTCTTCTATTTTTATTGGCTTAGATGGGCAATTTGCTCCCTGGGTGGGTGCGGTTATTGCTGATGTGAAACAACCTTTGCTATTGGTGTGCGAGGAAGGCCGTGAAGAAGAATCGGTTACTCGTTTAGCGCGCGTAGGCTTTGATAATGTCTTAGGATTTTTAAAAGGTGGTATTGCTGCTTGGAAGCAAGATGGGCAAGAAGTAGATCATCTGAAAAGCTTATCGGCGGCCGAGTTTAAAGCGAGTCTCGATAAAGGTCACCAACCCGTGGTTGACGTACGTAAATTCAGCGAATACCAAGCCGAGCACGTAGTGGATGCCTTGAACATACCTTTGGATGATATCAATAGCAGTATGAGCGAATTCCCTGCCGACAAAGACTTCTATGTGCATTGTGCTGGAGGCTATCGTTCGGTTATCGCTTCCTCTATTTTAAAAGCACGCGGTTATCACAACCTTATTAATGTGGCAGGTGGAATGAGCGAAATACGTAAAACAGGAATGGAATTAACAGATTATGTTTGTCCTTCAACTTTAAAATAGTTAGATGGATCAAAATTTTTGGGATACTAAATACGAAGGAAGCGATTACCATTACGGTAGTGCCGAAAATCGTTTCTTAAAACTAATGCTCGACAACCGTCCGGCGGGAAAGATTTTACTTCCCGCCGACGGTGAAGGGCGCAATGCGGTTTACGCGGCCAAACAAGGCTGGGAGGTTTATGCTTTTGATCAGTCGCCAGTAGCAAGAGAAAAAGCTTTGGCTTTAGCCACGCAAGAAGGGGTAGAAATCGACTTTCAAATTGCTGATGCTTGGGACTATGCAGCGCCCTTTAAATTTGATGCTATTGCTTTAATCTTCGCTCATTTTCCTGCTGATCTGCGAAAGCATTTCCATAGCAATGCAAGCCAGTGGCTTAAAACGGCCGGTGAAATTTGGCTGGAAGCTTTTGCTCCTGGGCAGTTGGCTTATGCTTCGGGTGGGCCGAAAAATGAGGCCATGCTATATACTCCAGAAATGATTAGTGAAGACTTTAAGGATTTACAGATCCGTCAAGCGGAGATTAGTAAGTATGTCCTAAACGAAGGACCCGGGCACCAAGGAATGGGCGAGGTGCTACGTTTTAGAGCGGTGCGAATGTAAGTCTGGAAATAGATATTAGATTAAAGGGGTTTGCATCACTAATTTGCAAGCCCTTTTTTTATATTACCGCGCTTATGCAGATGCGTTCGCCGCGAAATTCAACTTCTTCTCCCGCGCTTTTTCCCAATACTATTTGACTCATGGGGGCAGCTGCTCCTAAGACGAAGATTTCCTGTTTGTCATGCTCAATTTTTCCGAAGCTTGCCGCCAATAAAAACAGACCTTTTTGGGTAGCAAATAAACTTCCCACTTTAACCTGGTCGTAGCTTTTCTCAAAAGGAACCCGCAATAAAAGCTGCATCAGTTTTTCCGCTTCCGCATAACTACGGCCTAGCTTTTCCTGCTCTAACTGCAACATGGCGCGACCCGTTTCGTGTTTATCGCCCGCACTACTTTTGGTGGCCGAGCTTAGGTTTTCACGATTGGCGCTGATTTCTTTTCCCAACGCCTGCACTTTCGCACTTTGTAAGGCGAGGACTTTTTCAAAAACCGCTTCTTTAAGTTGTTGGTTTAGAGGCATTAGGCGGTGATGCTTTCGGCTTTTAATGGTCTTTTAGAGAGAATAATCAACCCTACAAATGTGAATATTCCATTGATAATCAAATGCTCAAAGCTCATGGTGTAATTAAACCACTCTTGCGAATTGTTTTTCAAAATATAAGAAAGAATAGGCGCAATAATAGCTACTACCGGTACCCAGCGATCTTTCACTTGCCAGCGCGTAAACAGACCAAAAGCATAAAGGCCTAAAAGAGGACCGTAAGTATAACCAGCGGCGGTAAAAAGTTCACTAATTACGCTATCATCATTCAGTTGTTCAAAGATTAGAATCACTAGAAAAAGGACCAAAGAAAAACCTAAGTGGACTAATTTTCGGGTACGCGTGGCTTTCGCCTGATCGCTATCCTTATTGATTTTCAGGATATCCACACAAAAGGATGTGGTTAATGCCGTGAGGGCCGAATCGGCAGAAGAGTAGGCGGCGGCAATTAAACCAATTACAAAAAAGATGGCTACGGCTAATCCTAATTTACCACTTAGAGCGACCGTAGCAAAGAGCTCATCTGCTTTAGCGAAAGAAATATTTTCGGCTGCGGCATAATCGTATAAAACTGCTCCCAAGGAAAGAAAGACCAAATTAACCACCACCAAAATTAGAGAAAGCCAAAACATGTTTTTCTGGGCATCACTTAAACTGCGACAGCTGAGGTTTTTCTGCATCATATCTTGGTCTAAACCGGTCATAACAATAGTGATGAACATGCCGCTTAAAAACTGTTTTACAAAGTGATTGCCCGAACGCCAGTCCTCCCAAAAGAAGATTTGTGAATAGGAGGAATGAGAAACATATTCCACCAAACTCAAATCAGGGAACATGCGATCTTTAATAATATACAGGGTAGTGAAAACGGCAATTAGCATGAAGCTCGTTTGCAGGGTATCGGTCCAAATAATGGTTTTAATTCCCCCTTTAAAGGTGTAAATCCAAATTAAAATAATGGTCACCGCTACGCTTAGCCAGAAGGGTAATTCGAAAGCATCGAAAATGGCAATTTGTAAAACAATGGCCACCAGATACAAGCGAAAAGAAGCGCCAATAATGCGTGATATAAGAAAGAAGATTGCGCCAGTTTTATAAGACTGTCCGCCGAAACGCCCATCTAGGTAACTGTAAATAGAAGTCAAATTTAAACGATAGTAGAGAGGGAGCAGCACCTTGATAATTACCACATAACCCGCTACATAGCCCAGTACCACTTGCATGTAGGAGAAGGAACTCGCTTCTACCCAGCCCGGCACGGAAATAAAGGTAACACCCGAGAGCGAGGCTCCAATCATCCCAAAAGCTACCACATACCAAGGACTTTTCCGATTGCCTAAAAAGAAGGCTTCATTATCGCCTGTTCCTGCGGTAAAGTGCGCTACTACGATGAGCAGTAAAAAATAAGCGATAATAATGCTAAGGATAAGACTCGCGCTCATGCCATAATTTTTGGCAAATTAAGGGATTTTGAAAGTAATCAGTGCGCTGCGCTTTTGGTAGTGAGTAGGGTTTGGGGGGATGATAGACATTTTGGCCTTCGAGTTAAATCGGAAACAATCTTTTTACCTAAAACCCCTTTGTGAATCTTGTGTCCTTAGTGGTTAAATCCCAAAGCCTTTATTGGTGGTAGTTTTAAACCGTAAAAGACCCTGAAATGAATTCAGGGTGACGACCTTTTTATGGTGCTGTGCGAAACTAAAAAAACGCCTTCTGATTAACCGAAAATCACCTCTAGGAATACCAACACCGCCAAGCCTAATTATCAGCTGCAGCTTACTATATTTGCCGCCATGGATTTTTCATCGAAATACCTCGAGAAGGCAGTGGAGGAAATTGGGGGCTTGCCTGGCATTGGTAAAAAAACCGCCTTGCGCTTGGCTCTTTTTTTATTGCGTTCAGAAACGCAGGTAGCGGCTAAATTAGCCTCTAGCATTGTGGATCTTCACGATAAGGTAAAGCGCTGTAAATCTTGTGGCAACTTAAGCGATTTCGACCAATGCCATATTTGCACCAATCCCACACGCGATAAATCTATTGTTTGCGTTGTGGAAGATATTCGCGATGTTATGGCCATTGAAAATACCGGACAGTATAAAGGTATTTATCACGTTTTAGGCGGACTAGTGAGTCCGATGGACGGTGTTGGACCGGGCGATTTAAATATCACCAGCCTTGTCGAAAAAGCGGCTTCTGAAAAAATTAGCGAGGTAATATTAGCACTTAGTGCTAATATGGAAGGGGAAACCACCGCTTTTTATATTTTTAAGAAACTGAAGGCATTTAATCTTCCGCTAAGCGCCATTGCGCGTGGCATTGCTGTAGGCGATCAACTCGAATACGCCGATGAATTGACCTTGGCGCGCAGTATAAAAAACCGTTTGCCTTACGAAACCTCCCTCAATCAAAACCGTTCCTAATTGAAAGTCCTAGACCGATTTCCCCTTCTGGCCATTTTTAGCATTTCCTTGCTTTTACGCTTGGCCTTTTTAGGGGAGGGATATGGTAAAGAATTCGATGCTTGGAGTAATGCTCTAAACGCCAAAACAATTGCAGAAACGGGCGTTTATGAAGTTTCGCGCTTACCCGGGCATCCGCTTTATGAGTTGATCTTGTCGGCTCTATGGCCAATCAATCATTCTTATTTTTTCTTTAACCTCTTAAGCGCTCTGATTAGCGCCGGAGCAGTGGTTTTAGTCTTCAGCATTGCCCGTGAGCTCAAGTTGAAACAGGCTTTTTATTGGTCTTTAGCCTTTGGCTTTATCCCCGTTTTTTTCATTGCTAGTACTTATACGATAGATTACAATTTTGCAGTCTTTTTTATCCTCGCAGCCTTTCTTGCCCTTCTGCGTAAGCAATATTGGTGGCTGGGAATTGCCCTTGGCTTGGCTACGGGCTTTCGCATTTCGTCTTTAGGATTTTTATTGCCTTTCACCCTCTGGCTCGGGTTTAAGGATTTTCGTAGCCTCTTTAAAATGTACCTCGCCGCGGGTCTAGTCTCTATAGTGGTATTTCTCCCGCCCTTATTCACTTATGGAATAAGCTTCTTAGATTTCCACAAACCGCCTTTTCCGGGTTGGGCCAATGTATTGTACAAAATTAGCATTGGTATTTGGGGGATTCCCTTGTTGTTCTTGCTCGCTTGGAAAATTATCAGCCTCCGCAGCATCAAATTGAATTTCGCTTGGCCCGAGCATTTAAGAGGACTTTCCTTTCATTTTGGGGTATTGGTTATCGTAGTTTTACAAGCAGTGGTTTTTATGCGCTTGCCTTTTAAGTCGGAGTTTTTTTTGGCCGCCTTACCTTTTATTTGGCTGCAATTGGCGGCGCTTTCGCAAGATGGGCAGGGAAAAATATTTCTCTATACCAGTTTAGCCTCGCTTTTATTTTTTGGTCTCGATTACGATAATCTGTACCGCGGAGCCAGTCCGGGTGAAGCCGTGCTGCGTTTTGAAGCGAATGGAAAAAGTATTTTTCTATCTCCCTTACAAGGGCCGCTGAGCTTAGATCAAAGTAAACGTCGCAATAAATCCTATACAGTCGAGCAAAGCATGCTCGCCCTGCAAGAACGGGAGCCATCCTGGTTAATAGCGGGTTGGTATTGGCCCGAGCTAGTTTTAAAGATGGGCGATAGCGAACATTTGATCGATCACTACAGTACCAATGAAGAAATTTTGGAAGCGCAAGAAGCAAATTATCCTATTCTATATTTGCCGGAGATAAATGAGCAGAATCAAATTATTCACCAGCATAGCTTGGCCGACAGTTTAGGCCAGCCCCTTCTTAGCCCATGAAACTAAGCATCGTAATCGTAAATTATAATGTGCGCTTCTTTTTGGAGCAATGCCTTATTTCGGTGCAAAAAGCCTTAACAAGCTTAGAGGCGGAGGTTTTTGTGGTCGATAATAATTCGCACGACGATAGTGTGGCCATGGTGGCGGAGAAGTACCCTTGGGTAAAACTTATTGCCAATACAGACAATCCCGGTTTTTCGAAAGCGAATAATCAAGCTATTCGATTGGCTAAGGGCGAGTATATCTTACTTCTTAATCCCGATACGGTGGTAGAGGAAAATACTTTCGTAGATACGCTTGCCTTTATGGATGCGCATCCTGAAGCGGGTGGTTTGGGGATAAAAATGATCGACGGTAAGGGGCATTATCTCCCCGAGTCCAAACGTGGATTGCCTAGTCCTTTGGTGGCCCTCTATAAGATAAGTGGATTAACTAGCCTCTTTCCAAAATCCAAGCGTTTTGCCCGCTACTATATGGGCCATCTTAGTGCCAATGAAAATCAGGAGGTGGAGGTTTTAGCGGGTGCTTTTATGCTGATGCGCCATTCGGTTTTAAAGGAAATTGGACTTTTAGACGAAGACTTTTTTATGTACGGCGAAGACGTCGATTTATCTTACCGCATTATTAAAGGAGGCTTTAAGAATTACTATTTCGCCGATAGCAGCATCATTCATTATAAAGGCGAAAGCACCAAGAAAGGGAGTTTGAATTATGTCTTTATCTTTTATAAGGCCATGGTCATTTTTGCGGAAAAGCATTTTGGTGGCAGTTATGCCAAGCTTTTTTCGTTAGTGATTAATCTCGCTATTTATCTGCGTGCTTTTTTGGCCATTTTTCGTCGTTTGCTCGAGCGCATCGCGAAACCCTTGGTAGATGCAGCGTTTTTAGCGGGAGGACTATTATACATAGAAGATTATTGGGAAAATAATCACCGCTTTATTGCGGGGGGCGAATACCCCGATGAGTTAAGTCAGATTGCCTTTCCCATTTATATTTTAACTTGGCTAGGTTCCGTTTTCATTAGTGGCGGCTATGATAAAAACCTTAAGCTCTCCCAATTAATACGCGGTATCGCCGTGGGGACCGTAGCCATTTTAGTAGCCTATAGTTTACTGCCGGAAGCTTGGCGTTTTTCGCGGGCTATTATAATACTAGGAGCGGCTTGGGCCATGCTAATTCTTCCTATTTGGCGAGTACTCTTCGGTAAGATGCGTGGCCGAAAGGTTTTCGCATCTGCGCAAAGCGACAAACGTATTTTATTGGTAGGTGGAGCGGCCGAATTAGAAAGAGTTGACCGACTGGTAAAAGAAAGCCAAGCGCGTATTTCCTACTGCGGATGGGTGGGGGTAGTCCCCGATTTGAGCGATAAATTTGTAGGCAGTGTAAAAGATTTAGACGATTTAGTGAGCCTCTTTGAAGTAGATGAAGTTATTTTCTGCTCGGCCGATATGAGTGCCAAAGATATTTTCGCGGCCATGGCTAAACTGGGTAAGTACCAGGTGGAAATTAAGATTGCCCCACCCGCTAGTCAATTTATTATAGGCAGTAATTCTATTCACAGTCAGGGCTCGTGGTACACGATGGACTTTAATGCCATTAGTAAACCAGCGAATAAGCGGGCCAAACGTAGCTTCGATTTAGGAATAGCATTACTACTTTTGCTTTTAAGTCCTATTCTAATTTTCCTAATTCGCCGGCCCCAAAATTTCCTTAAAAATGCTTTTTTAGTCTTGCTGGCGCAGATGAGTTGGGTTTCCTACGCCGATCATAAAGAGAATTATCGATTACCAAAAATTAAAAAAGGGGTATTACCAATAAGTGTTTCTTTGGCAAAAGACAGTCTTAGCGAAAGCACTATTTTACAGCTTAATCAACTCTACGCGAAGGATTACCGATTGGAAAGTGATGCGCAATTGCTTTGGCAAAATTGGCGATCATTAGGAAATTAGGTATAAATAAAATTAAGGCTCTTCTTTCGCCTCTAAAATTTTTACCTTTGCAGCCTTAAAAAGCTTAAAAATTCACCTCTCAAAGAATTATGGCACAAATTGAATTGACCATGCCCAAAATGGGCGAAAGTGTAGCAGAAGCAACCATCATAAAATGGCTAAAGGAAGTGGGCGATACCATTGAGGCGGAAGAGTCTCTTTTAGAAATTGCCACCGATAAAGTAGATAGTGAAGTTCCTGCACCAGAAGATGGTGTTTTAATAAAGAAGCTTTTCAACGAAGATGATGTGGTGCAAGTGGGACAAGTAATTGCCATCATTGAAACCGAAGGTGGAGTAGTAGAGGCATCGGCCGCAGAGCCAGCCGCTAGCACAGACCCCATCGCCCTTAAAGAAGTTGAAAAAACCATTGCCAATGGTCAAGCTACAGCCGCAGTAGAAATTCCTCGCTCTAGTGCCGAAGGTAAATTTTACTCGCCTCTAGTGCGCAGCATTGCTAAGGAAGAAGGAATTAGTGCAACTGAATTAGATAATATTTCGGGTAGCGGATCAGAAGGTCGTGTAACCAAAGTCGATATATTAAATTATATAGAAAACCGCCCAGCTAATGGCGCATCTGCCCCTGAGGCAAAAGAAGTTAGCCCAGCCCCAGCAGCTAGTCTAAAAGTAGAAAGCACGAAAGTAGTCTCTGAGCCAGCTCCTAAAGCGGCGGCAAAAGCACCAATGAGCATTGGCGCCAATGATGAAATTATTACGATGGACCGCATGCGTAAGATGATTGCCGAGCACATGGTAATGTCTAAGCACACTTCACCTCACGTTACTTCTTTTGTAGAAGCAGATGTTACCAATATGGTAAACTGGCGTAATAAGGTGAAAGATGAGTTCCAAAAACGCGAAGGCCAAAAAATCACTTTTACGCCCCTTATTATTGAAGCGATTGTAAAAGCAATCAAAGATTTTCCACTAATTAATATTAGTGTGGATGGCGACAAGATTATTAAGAAGGGTAATATTAATATTGGTATGGCAGCGGCTTTACCGAGTGGAAATTTAATTGTTCCCGTTATTAAAAATGCCGACAATTACAATCTAGTAGGTTTAACCAAACAGGTGAACGACTTGGCAAATCGTGCTAGAAACAATAAACTTAGTCCCGACGATATTAGCGGTGGTACTTACACGGTAACCAATGTAGGTACTTTTGGTAATGTTTTAGGAACCCCAATTATCAACCAACCCCAAGTTGCGATTATGGCAGCCGGAGCTATTGTGAAAAAGCCCGCTGTTATTGAAACGGCCGAAGGAGATATGATTGCTATTCGTCAAAAGATGTTCTTAAGCCATAGTTACGACCACCGTGTGGTAGATGGTGCCTTAGGCGGAATGTTTGTACGTCGTGTAGCGGATTACCTCGAGCAGTTCGACGTCAATCGCGAGTTTTAAAGAAAATTATGGAATTAAGCCTTAAGCGCCCTATCTGCTTTTTTGATCTAGAAGCCACTGGAACGAGCGTTACTCAAGATCGCATTGTGGAAATCAGCATTTTAAAAGTGTTTCCCAACGGTAATAAAGAGAGTAAAACTTGGTTAGTAAACCCTGGGATGCAAATGTCGGATGAAGTAATTGCTATTCATGGAATTAGCAATGAAAAAGTGGCGAATGAGCCCGGTTTTAAAGAGTTGGCGCATCGGGTTTTAGACATGATCAAAGATTCAGATTTGGCCGGTTATAATTCCAATCGTTACGATATTCCGCTTTTGGCAGAAGAGTTTTTAAGGGCAGGTATCGACTTCGAAATGGGCAAGCGTGTTGCCATAGATGTGCAGAACATTTTTCATAAGATGGAGCAGAGAACCCTTTCTGCTGCCTATAAATTTTATTGTGAGAAAGAACTCATTAATGCCCATTCTGCGGAAGCAGATACCATGGCGACCTATGAGATTTTAAAGAGCCAGTTGGACCGCTATGAAGAATTAGAAAATGACATGCCCAGCTTGGCCGAATTCAGCAATCGCTTTCGCGCCGCCGATTTTGCGGGTTTTATTATTTTCAATGATGACGACATAGAATGTTTCAGTTTTGGAAAGTATAAAAATCAAGCGGTAGCAGAAGTTTTGCAGAAGGATCCCGGCTATTATGGTTGGATTCAAAATGCTGATTTTCCGCTTTATACCAAAAAGGTTTTAACAGCCATTAAGTTAAAAAAGCGTTTGCAGTGAAAATAATTTGCATCGGAAGAAACTATGCTGATCATGCCAAGGAATTAGGAAATCAAGTTCCTGAGGAGCCGGTGATTTTCATGAAGCCCGATAGCGCAATTTTGCCCAAGGGCAATGCTTTTTTTATCCCTGAATTTAGCAATGATGTGCATTTCGAATGCGAAGTGGTGGTGCGAATTGATCGTTTAGGGAAAAACATTGAAGAGCGTTTCGCTTCTCGTTACTATTCGCAAATTGCTTTGGGAATAGATTTTACTGCGCGCGATTTGCAACAAGAATTAAAGGCAAAATCACTGCCTTGGGAAAAGGCAAAGTCGTTTGACGGTGCAGCATATGTAGGGAAATTCTTCGATAAATCAGATTTCTCAAATTTAGAGGCAATAAGTTTTCAACTAAAGAAAAATGGTGAGATTGCTCAAAATGGCAATACTAGCGACATGCTTTTCTCCATCGATCGTATCATCGCAGAAGTTTCTAAGTACTTCACAATCAAGATAGGAGACCTTATTTACACGGGTACTCCGGCTGGTGTTGCGGCCGTTGCAATAGGTGATGAATTGGAACTAATACTAGAAGGTAGACCAGCGGGAGCTTTGCGCGTTAAATAAAAATAGTGCGCAAATAATAATTACTAAATTGATAATCGCTCAAGCTTGTTATATTTGTGCAACGTCAACACTGCACAAATTATAATTTATATGAAGAAGTTACTACTTCTAGTTACGGGTCTCTGCACATCTCTAGTGATGAACGCCCAAATTGACACTCTTTTTATTGAAACTTTTGAGATCGTGGATTCGGTAACCACCCTTAGTTTGGGTTCGGCCACTGATGTTTGGAAGGATACTAATAACGTTTCCATTTCAGGAACAAGATCTTACCACGGTAAGGTGCAGGCTCCAGCTCTGGGGTCGAATAGTTCGGAAGTCGTTTTTAGAACTAACTCATTTAGCACGATTGGTAAAACTTTCGTTTTCCTAGAATTTTACCACATCGCCAAAATCAATCAGGTAAATCAGGGCCTTATTAGGGTAAGTACCAATAATGGTACTTCTTGGACTACTTTAAGCAGTTCAAATTGCACCTATTTAGGTAGTGGAACATGGAATTCATCATCTAACTTCCAAGAGGCCTCCTATAACATCCCTAATCAAGGGATTAACTATTGGTTTGCGGGTACAGATCCTCCCGTAGCCAACTCGTGGTGGCAATATGAAAGATTTAATATTAGTTCTCTTGTAACGAGTCCAACTGGTTTTGCCAACGTAATGGTAGAGTTCAGTTGTTTTGAGGTATTAAATCCTAATATCACCGGTCGTACTTATGGTGCAGGTTGGTGGGTTGATAATTTGGTGGTTACAGGTTCGTCTTGCGAGCTTTTTCCTCCACGTTTCCATTTTAACTATACGCCAATTCCCTGTTTCCCCGTTCGTCCAGTTGGAGGTTTAACTCAGAATGCTAGCAATAACTATAAAATCGGTGCCAGAGTAACGGATACTGTTCCGGGTGGGGCAGCTAACCCAACTTGGGTAACGGGTATTGATAGTGTGACTGTATTTTATCGTATTAGAAATTCCGCTGGGGTAGGAGCTTGGCAAAATCAGAACCTTACTGTTTCTAACGCCGCCCAATTTGAGTTTCAAACTACTTTAAATAATATTTTGCTTGGTGATACTGTTGAGTATTTTTACAAGGCTTGGGATTTAGCTTGTCCTAACATAACTCGCTTCCCAGATTCTTTAGCCAATCCGCAGAATGCCTATATTAAATTCTGGCCGAAAGCAGGTTTACCATTTAAATGCGGTGCACCTGATTGCGGATCTTTACCAGGAACCATTAGTACTTTCCCATGGATAGAAGATTTCGAAGGTCCACTATGGAGCCCAGGTACAGGTAATGGTGATATGGGAACAGCCCATCGTGGTAATTTCCCTAACGAACAAACTGGTTTACGTTATTGGACGGTTCAACCGCCAGAAAATACAGCGGGATATGCTTGGTCTGTGCGCACAGGTGGTACAGGTACTCCATTTACTGGTCCTAACTCTAACCACACACCTTTTGGTGCAAGATATTTATATGCTGAATCATCGCAAGGAGCGGTGAACAGCACTACTTTATTGATTACCCCTTGTATTGATCTTACGCAAACAACTGCTTGCCAAGCTCTCGAATTTTATTATCACTTCTTTGGTGATGATATTGGTGCCTTAAGAATTGATATTGATACAGGTTCTACCAACGAAGCTTGGTATAATGGCTTTTATCGTATTCGTAAGCAGCAACAAACGGCTCAAACCGACCCTTGGGAAAGAGCTTTGATTCCTCTGAAAGAGTTTAATGGTCAGTATATTAGAATTCGTTTTGTATCGGCTAAGCAAACAACTAACACTGGAAATGCGGCTCGTGGTGATATGGCGATTGATGATCTAAGAATTTATGAGCCAACTCCTATCGATGCTGAAATATTGGCGGTAAATGCCCCAGTGCTCGGCAAGTGTTCTTACTCATCTGCAGAAGCAATAGAAGTGGTGATAAGAAACAATGGCTGCGATAGCTTATTAAGTCTTCCACTTCGTATTCAAACAAATACAGGCGCAATACTTTCCGAAACGGCTACACTTGCTTTAAGAACAGGTGATACTACTACTTATACTTTAACTACTACCGCTAACATGTCGGCTTTAGGAAGCTATCAGGTAAAAGTTTGGGCGAATAAAGTAGGCGATACTATTCCTACTAACGATACAGCAGTAAGTGCAACAATTAATCACGTTGCCAACTTTAACACTTTCCCCTTGGTAATGGATTTTGAAAATATTCCAGTAGGGTCCTCTCAAACGGGTACGACCTTATTTACTACCGAAACAGGTTTAGATCCTGCTTATGTTTGGAGAGTGGGTGAGCGCTTTACGCAAACTCGTGGGACCGGTCCTAAGCATGGATATTATCAAAAAGGCCAGTATTTCTATACTGAAGCAACGGGTAGTACAGGTGACGTTTCTACCTACATGGTTACCACTCGTTGTTTAGATTTCACTGGAATGGCAAATCCTACCTTAGATTTCTACTATCACATGTGGGGAGCGAACATCGATAATATCGAAATTGAAATCAATGAACCAGCAACAATGGAACCTGGTACTTGGGTGGTTGTAAACGGTAGTTCTACTTTGCCAATGTCGTCTAGCTCAAGCCCATTAACGGACTATGAGTTTAAACGTGTAGATTTAAGTGCTTATTCGAATAAGCAGATAAAACTGCGTATCAAAGCAAGCCGCACTGGAGCAGGTGATTTAGCTGATATTGCGATTGATAAAGTGATGATTTACAATCGTATCGCTACTGATGGCGGTGTTGAAATAGTATTAAATCAATTCCAGTCTGTACCAGCGGGAGTACCTGTAAGAGTAATTAATCCTTCATTGCTGCTAAGAAATTTTGGTACTAGCACCTTAAGCTCTGCTACGGCAACATTCTCCGTAACACCTTTATGTGGGCCTAATGCTGGTGTGCCAGTAACTTATACCGCTGGAACTTCCGCTAGTCCTACTGCTGGAAATAGCAGTACAATAACTTACTTGCCAACAAGTGGCCTTAACTTAGTGATACCTGCTGGTGCTTGTGAGGTTTGTGCTTACACTAGTATAGCGGGTGATATTAATAACTTTAATGATACGGCTTGTCGAATCATAACGGGCTTAAGTGTGCAGGATATTGATTTTGGTGACAATTTCGATAATTGCGATTACGACGAATATGGCTTCTTTGCGGTGCAAGGTTATTTACAATGGGAAAGAGGTGAAGTTCCTGCGGGGCGTCAATTCTCTTCTCTCCAAGCATCCGATAATGTTTGGGCTACCAATATTGCCGATGGCTATTATTTAGATGGAACCTTTGAATGGTTAAGAACACCAATTTTGGCTAATTTCGATACCATCGTTTCTCCTACTATTCGTTTTTTCCAAAACGTGGATATGGGGGCTGGTGCTGCTGGTGCAATTGAATTCCGCCGCGGTGGATGGGCAACTTTAGGAGCTAACTTAGGTTCCTTCCAAGGGGTTGGACAAAACTGGTATACGGGGCCTTTTGGAACCTTATTAGGACCAACGGGTACAGGAGTTACAGAAGGATTTACAGGTTCTTCGGTAACGGGTAGTAACCCCACAGGTTGGGCTTACTCGGTTTTCCCAGTTTCTCAGTTAAATTTTGAACCGAACGATGTTCCTTTAAGATTTAGATTCCAGTCTCCCGCAGGAGCTAATAACGCTCGTAACTTAGAAGGATGGGCCATTGATGATTTTGAGATGATTATTCCTCCTCAAAATAGTGCAAGCCCAGTAGACTTCTTCTTTATTAATCCGTTGCAGATTCCAACTTTTGATCAACCGATTGATATAATGGTACTAAACTCGGGCGCTAAAATTTTAGATAGTGCAGAGGTAAGAGCGGAGATTGTAACTGGAGGAACCATTGGTTGGGCTGGTGCTTTTGAAAAAGCTTATGCCCCTCGTTTCTTAATTGAAGGAAATCGTTTCCGTCATAATTATAGCCAACCTTGGAATACTGGCGTAGTTACGGGCAATCATACTTTACGCTTTATTACACGTCGTCCTAATGGTAAAATGGATAACCGTCCATCGGATGATACAACTGAGTTTACCGTAACTGTACTACCCGAGTTTTATTTTGACATTCAAAATGGGGATAGCATTTACTGTAATGATTTTGAAACAGGCAATGGTGCCTTACCATTCTTAGCTTTAAATACTAAAACCTACGCACGTGGTTTGTGGTCTTGGGAGAAAGGTACGCCAACTCAATTCCCAGGTGCCTTTAGTGGTAATAGCTGCTGGATGACTGGATTAGATAGCAATTACCGCTCACGTGATGAGTCCGGTCTATTTACTCCTGTTTTTGTAATTGATACTTCAACTGCATATGAATTATCTTTCGTACATAAGTTTGATACCGAGAAGTACCATGATGGAGGAGCTGTAGAAGTTTCTTTAGATGGTGGATTAAGTTGGACAATACTAGGTTTTGCTAATGAAGCCAACTGGTATAATACTGAGTTTGTAACAGCCTTGGATATCATTAAACCAGGTTGGACCGATACAGCAGACTGGGATACTTCACGTTATGTATTTAAATTTGATACAGCAGCGAATCGTGCGGTTTTCCGTTTCCGTTTCGAAAGTGATTATTCAATCCAAAGAAAAGGATGGGCTATTGATGACTTCTGTATGAAGGCTACTAATGAAAGACCAACTTTTGTAATTGGTAGTAAAGATTACAATCCAGTACCCGATTCTTATATTGGCGAACTTAGTCCTAACCCAACTCGTGACATTACTCATTTACCGGTATTTAATGCACAGGCTAAAATGGTGAGCGTCGATATAGTAAATGTGGTAGGGCAAAGGATGTTTGCAAAAGACTACGACCTGGAGCGAGGAAGCTCACAGTTAGTTTTTGAAACCTTTGATTGGAACCCTGGCGTTTACTTCGTTAATATTAGTGTTGACGGCGAGCGTGTTACTAGAAAATTAGTAGTTCAATAAGAATTGATCTTCTTCTCATAAATTTAAGCCCTACTATTTAGTAGGGCTTTTTTTATGGTAAATATGTCATAATCAAACATTTGACTATGACTCTTAGTCAGAAAGATTTTAACTTTTAGGTCAAGATGGCAAGCTTAATTAGAGGTAAACATAATGGAGTAAATTTTGACTAGAATTGAGAAACACGACATAAAATGGACTTAAATAACTTCACTATAAAAGCGCAAAAGGCCATTCAGCTTGCGCAAAGTTTGGCGGTAGAAAATGACCATCAGGCTATACAAACTGGGCATCTTTTAAAAGGAGTCGCTCAGGCAGATTTGAATATTTTAAACTTCTTTTTAAAAAAGCAGTCGATTAACGCGGCTAATTTTTTAGCCACGGTAGATCAAATAATTAAATCCTATCCAAAAGTAGAAGGAGCAGGTCAATACCTTGATCCCAATGCCAACAAGGCTATTATTAAAGCTCAGCAAAAAGCCAAATCGATGAAAGACGAATATGTGGCTTTGGAACATTTGCTTTTTGGATTGCTCGAAAGTGGTGACACAATAAGTAAAATGATGCTCGATAGTGGCTGGGAGAAAGCATCTTACGAAAGTGCTGTGCAAGAGTTAAGACAAGGCACAGCTGCCAATTCGGCGAGCTCGGAAGAGCAATATAGCGCCTTAGATAAATATGCTAAGAATTTGAACAAATTAGCAGAGGAAGGCAAATTAGATCCTGTGATTGGCCGCGATGAAGAAATTCGCAGAGTGCTACAAATACTATCTCGTCGTACTAAAAATAACCCGATCCTTATCGGCGAACCAGGTGTTGGTAAAACGGCTATCGCTGAAGGTATGGCGCATCGCATCATTAAAGGGGATGTTCCTGAAAATTTAAAAGATAAAAAATTATATAGTCTCGATATGGGCGCTCTTATTGCTGGAGCGAAGTATAAGGGAGAGTTTGAAGAACGCCTTAAGGCGGTGGTGAAGACCGTAAGTGAAAGTGACGGACAATTGCTTCTATTTATTGATGAGATTCATACCCTCGTTGGCGCTGGCGCTGGAGAAGGAGCCATGGATGCAGCTAATATTTTGAAACCCGCTTTGGCGCGAGGGGAACTGAGAGCCATTGGTGCAACAACATTAAATGAGTACCAAAAGTATTTTGAAAAGGACAAGGCACTAGAACGTCGCTTTCAAAAAGTAATGGTAGATGAACCCGATACGGAAGCGGCTATTTCTATTTTACGTGGCATTAAAGAGCGCTATGAAACCCATCATAAGGTTCGCATCAAGGATGAAGCTATCATCGCTTCGGTAGAATTATCGCAACGCTATATTTCTGATCGATTTTTACCCGATAAGGCCATTGACCTTATTGATGAAGCAGCGGCGAAATTGCGCATGGCAGCGAACTCTAAACCAGAGGAAATAGATGTTTTAGATCGAAAAATAATGCAGCTTGAGATTGAACTGGAAGCGATAAAACGCGAAGGAGATACGCTTAGGCAGAATGGTATTAAAGAGGAACTAAAAGATTTAAGCGAACAACGTAGTTCTTTTAATGCTCAGTGGCAATCGGAAAAAGAGGTAGTTGATGGCATTCAGAAAGCTAAAGAAGAAATGGAAGCGCTGAAACAAAAAGCGGAGCAAGCAGAACGCAGTGGCGACTACGGTACAGTGGCGGAAATTCGCTACGGAAAGCTACAAGAAGTGGAAGCATGCCTGAAGAAATATGAGGAAGAAGCAGGTAAATTACAAAATGGCCATGCTTTAATTAAAGAAGAGGTAGACTCTGAAGATATAGCTGATGTGGTAAGTCGTTGGACTGGCATTCCCATTACACGTATGTTGCAAAGTGAAAGAGAGAAATTACTGCATTTGGAAGAAGAATTACACAAAAGGGTAATCGGACAAGAGGAAGCCATTTTGGCGGTTTCAGATGCAGTTAGAAGAAGCAGGGCGGGTTTGCAAGATGAACATCGACCCATTGGTTCCTTTATCTTTTTAGGAACCACGGGTGTGGGTAAAACCGAATTGGCGAAAGCTTTGGCTGAGTTCCTTTTTGATGATGAAAATGCCCTTACCCGTATCGACATGAGTGAATACCAAGAGCGCCATTCTGTGAGTCGCCTCATCGGTGCACCTCCAGGATATGTGGGTTATGATGAAGGTGGTCAGTTAACTGAGGCAGTGAGACGTAAGCCTTATTCGGTTATTCTTTTAGATGAGATTGAAAAAGCCCACCCAGACACTTTTAACATTCTTCTTCAGGTTTTAGATGAAGGACGTTTAACTGATAATAAAGGGAGACTAGCGAACTTTAGGAATACCATAATTATTATGACCTCTAATATTGGTTCCAGTTTAATTCAGGAGCGATTTGATACGATTACTGAGTCTAATAAATTTGAGGTTTATGAGGATACTCGTGAAGCCTTGATGCAAATTCTACGTAAAACCCTCAGGCCAGAGTTTCTCAATAGAATCGATGAAAGTATCATGTTCTTGCCGCTCGAGAAGAAGGACGTGGCTGAGATTGTGCGTCTACAGCTCAACTTGTTGAAAAAATCCCTGGATAAACAACAAATCACCCTTGAGGTTTCCGAGAAGGCGATAATGTATTTGGCAGAAGCGGGTTATGACCCTCAATATGGTGGACGTCCTATTAAAAGGATCATTCAGAAAAGAGTTCTTAATGATTTGTCTAAAGAAATCTTAGGCAATAGAGTGCACAAAGACAGTCTTATCTTTTTAGATGTAGATGATGCGGGAAGCTTAAAATTCACCAACGAGAACATTGAACTTAAGGAAATTTAGTTTTCTAGCGCTAAGAGGAATAAGGCTTTGGCTTTAAAGCATAAAAAAAGGGTCAACTGAAATTCAGTTGACCCTTTTTAAATATTAAAATTTACCAATCTTAGTCTTTAATAACTCTTAAAGTACTGGTAAACTCATCATTTTGAACTTCTAAAAGATATAGGCCTTGAGGCTGATCTTTAATGTTGATTTCCATTTGATTGGCACCTGCATTGCTGTCAAAGTTTGCCGTCCACAAAGCTTTACCACTTAAGTCACGTAAGGTAAGTTTGGTACTAGCATTAAGCGGTAATTGGCTTTCTAAATTGAAAACACCACTATTCGGGTTTGGATAAGCACGAAGGCCATCGGTCCAATTGTTTTCGGATACGCTGGAAGCGGCATCAAAAGCACTGAAATCATCAATCGCTAAATCGCTAGTAAAGTCAGAACCCGTTTTGCCACGGAATCTAATTACCACGGTTTTTCCATTATATGGGTTTAGATCGATATCCAAGCGATTCCAATTTCCACCTTGATCACCTGCAATAGTATTTACCACATTCATGTGCCAGATAGTACCATCGTAAACATCAACATCTAAAGTACCCATATCTGGACCTAACATGTGATAATAGATACTGGCTCTTGGATCAACGGCATTGCTAAGATCAATACAAGGAGTAATTAATAATGCTTCAGCACTATCACATTGACCCGAGGCCTCTAGGTAGAGGTAATTACCCACACTTGTACCAGGATTGTGATCCACGTTAGGGCCCGTTCCTTGACTGAAAGTGCTGCCTTGGAAGGTTCTCCAATCAATAAAATCCGAACCGAGGTTTTGACCATTTACCCAACCATCGCTTAAATTACAAGTGGTAAGATTACAATCAGCATCATCTGAACAAAGGCTAAAACTTTCAAAGTCTTGGCTGTAAGGCAAAGTTTTAGAAGCTGTACCAGGGTTAACTTTACGAATGTTTAAGTTAATAGTATCGTTAAAACGATTACCATCTGAACTAGCATCGATCCAGAAATTATAGTTTAAATAAACATTATTTAAAATGGTAATAGTGCTGTTGCTAAAGAAATAGTGAATAGTATCGCCTGGGGCAATTGTTCTATTTAACGTCTCGGTAGAAATAGCAGCGGTATTTGTCCGCTGGTAGGATAGGTCTAAACTGCTAATAGGGTTTAAGCCAATGTTTTTAACCAATAATCCTACTTTCACACCACTTGAGTTAACCGCACAATCTTGCACTTCTCCAAAACCAGGTGATAGAACCATTTCTAAACTTAAATCATTAGGAATGTTGCAATTAAATACGCCTGGGGCTTTGTAAATGGCTACAGAACGTTCGCCAATAGAAGTATCATTAACAACTGCCGCTACGGCAAACCAATCTGCTTGAGTAGCATCATGGGCAATTGTAATTGTATCATTGGTTCGGTAAGTAATGGAATCCATGTACTTGGCTCCTAATCGATAAACTACATAACCAGAAGCACCGGTTGCAGGTATCCAAGTAAGAGTAATGCTATCAGGACAGGCACTCACTACCGAAATATTGGCGGGTACTTGGGCAATGGTAATTGGACCAACACTTGCCGTGTCGTTATTACTGTATACGCGCACATAGGCCACATTGGTAGGTAATCCCACCGGGGTATTCCAATTAATATGGCGGTTACCGGTAGTTGTCCCCACATTAAACCAATTTACACCACCATCTAAAGAAAATTCAGCCGTATAAGAAGTGTTAACGGGACTGTCGAAACGAATGAGTTGGCTCGTGCCAGCTTCAAAAGCAGTTCCTGGAGTCGGGTAGGTGATTACTATTTCATTCTTTTCGTAAGAAGCAATAACATAAAATTTCTGGGTACCAGTGGGGATATTATGACCTTTCACCTTAATGGTAGCGGTTCCACTATTTGGATTTAAAATAGTAACCTGCTCCATATTATTAAGCGAGTCACGCCCAGGCGCGGCATTAGAATTTAAACTACTAACCGTTGGATTTGGATCCAAAACCCATGCTTGATGAGTTGTTCCTTCAAAATCAACGCTTAAGTCTAAATCATTTACTAAGTCACGCGATGCATTTGGTGATGCTTGTGGGTCGGCCCAGATAAGGAAAAACTTAGCATTTACGGTATTTGCAGGAATGTTAAAACTAAAGCTGGCTGAATCGTTATTCGCAATGCTATCGCTGTTAAAGCTTCCATTACTAATTACTTCATAAGCACGGTTCGCGTTAATACGTCCATAACCATAAATGAAATCTGGTCCTGGGTTACCTAAATCTTCGGCGGTGTTTTGAATAATCCCTTTCAATAAAACGCCTTCTGCTTCAGCCCCCATATTAATATCTTTATAAGCTTGCATTAGCACAGCAAGGGTTCCTGTTACACCAGGACAAGACATAGAAGTACCTGTTTTACTGTTATAAGTACTGGGGCCATTCGCATCAGTAGTACTATAAACATTGGTTCCAACGGCACAAAGGTCGGGCTTAATTCTACCATCAGAAGCAGGACCGCGACTACTAGAAGGAGCAATCGCGTCGGTACGAGTAAGATTACCAACCGTTACAACATTCTTCGCCTGTTTGTGTCCACCCGTAATATTTCCCCAGCCAATGCCGGCGCCATAATTTACAGCACAGCTTGAGCTACCATTATTTCCAGAAGAAAAAACATGTAACATCAGTGGGTTGTCGAAGGCATCTTTATCTAATTGCTGCGACCAAGTACTATAGCCTCCATTGCAACCATTACTAAATGAGTTGGAGGTTAAACGCGCATTAATCGTGTTGTATACATTATCGGCATCGTTTAGGTTATTGGGGTAATTGCGGTAGAACATATCCGCACCGGGCGCCATTCCAGCACCACGTGGATCGCGGTTTCCAGCACCACTAATCGTTCCCGCCGTATGATCGCCATGATCACTACCTGCACCACCATTGGCATTTTGGCTAAATCTTCCTTGAAAATCAATATGATAATCAATTTCGCCAGCATCATTGTGGGCTACCATAATTCCCGAACCATCGTAGTTTAAACCTAAATTGCCACCTTGTAAATAGTTTATACGGTGATTGGTGCGTGCGGTAAAGTTTTCAGGTTCACCGGGAGCGTATTTTTCTTCTACGTATTTAATAAAAGGCTGGGCGATTAATGCGCTTAAGTTTTCAGGATCAATTTCAATCTGAATTTTTTCATCAGCAGCCACCACCTCTAAAATGGTGTGCGATAAACCTTGTAATTCGCTCACTATCTGTAAGGCATCTAAACCTTTCCAGTACTGAATCCATACCACCAATTTTTGCTCATTGGCCGACCATGCCCATTCGGGATAGTTATTTGTGTATAAAAGTTGTGATTGCTTCCAAGCGGGATCAATGTTTAAAAGAGTGCCTCCCATTTGGAAGAGTTGCGCCTTGGCAGTGGCTAATTCACTAGTCTTCACACGAGCAAAAGCACTGTGTTTAGGCAAGTACTCAAAGGTTTCAAAACCGTAAAAGTTCTGAGCCAATACCAAATTTTGATGCTGTACAATTACATACGTGTAACCATTGTACTTTGTGACATCATTAACCGATACTTCTGCAGGGTTGATTGTACCAGTTTTAAATAGAATCGGGAAAGTTTCTGTCTGATTTTGGGCTTGCAACATTCCAAAACTCAAGCCCAGCAACATCAGTAGCGTTTTTCTCATAGGGTATTTGTGTAAATTAGGGAGGCTAAAGGTAATCACTTAAAATTAACTTTTATTTATGAGCATATAAAGAAGGTTTATGTTAAGCCTACCCTGGTAACGAGTCTATAACTCCTTAAATGCGGAAATAAAGAATTCCTATCGTGTATGCTAGCTGTAATTGGTAGATTTGACCGACGAAAAAAATTTATGAAAAATAGTATCGCCCTTGGTCTGGTACTTTTATCCTTCGGCTTTCTAAAAGCGCAAGATCAAAGTTCCTCCGCAATCTATCACGAAATAAGTAAACTCGGAAACTCAACGCGTGTCTTGTATCTAGCGGCTCATCCCGATGATGAGAACACCAGTATGATTTCCTTTCTTGCCAATGAGCGCAAATACCAAACAGCCTACCTTTCTTTAACGAGAGGCGATGGGGGACAAAATTTAATCGGTACTGAACTGGGTGCCCAACTGGGAATTTTACGCACGCAAGAATTGATGCAAGCTCGCCGTATTGATGGTGGAAAACAATTTTTTAGTCGGGCCTTAGATTTTGGTTACAGTAAAACCGCTGAAGAAACCTATCAGCAATGGGGTAAAGAATTGATTTTAAGTGATGTGGTGCAAATCATTCGCAAGTTTCGTCCCGATATCATTATTACACGTTTCCCTCCAGATGCTCGTGCCGGTCACGGCCACCATACCGCCAGTGCTGAACTCGCTTTAGAAGCTTTCGATTTGGCCGCCGATCCCAATGCATTTCCCGAGCAATTAGAAAATTTTAAACCCTGGCAGGTGAAACGTATTTTCTGGAACCACAGCGCTTGGTGGGATCCTAATTTGGACAGCCTGGCTGCCAACGACCCTTCTTATGTTAAAATAGACGTGGGCACTTATGTAGAAGAGCTAGGTTTGAGCTGTAACGAATTAGCTAGCCATAGTCGCAGTCAGCATAAAAGCCAGGGTTTTGGCGTGGCACTCGCCCGTGGCTCGTCCAATGAGTATTTAAAATTAATGAAGGGTGAAAGCTGTAAAAGCGATCCTCTAGAAGGCATTTCCAGTTCTTGGCAGCGTTTTAATTTCGCCAGCGGTGATCAATTAATAGCAAGCATTTTAGCGGATTTTAATTTTAGCAAACCTTCTGCCTCAGTAAACAAACTATTAGATTTACTAGAAGCGAGTACGGCCATTAACGAAGCCGACCAAAGATCATACTTTCAAGAGCGTTTGCGAAAAATTATAGCTTCCTGCTTAGGCTTACATGTAGAGTTATTATCGCCTTCAGAATACAGCCTTACTACTATTAATCAGAAGTTTAAACTAAACTACGTATCCCGCTCAAATTTGCAAATATCTATGCCAAAAGCGGAGAGCATTAGTAGTAAATTAGTACTTGATCCTAGTACCTTAAAAGGCGAAGGAAAAACCCTTTCGGGAGATGACAATTGGATTGACATTGCGCCCAATGATAATAATAGCCTCGAATTTAGTTTAGAAAAGGACCTGCCTTTATCGCAACCCTATTGGCTTCGTAATCCTTATAAAACTGTTTTTCAGTTAGATGATGATTTACAAATTGGCCTCGCAGAAAATGAAGCCACTTTAGCTTCGCATCTCCCTTTAAGGGTGGATGGCCGTTTGTTTTACTTACCTATTTCGGCCATCTATAAATTTAGTGATCGAGTAGAGGGTGAAATCATTCGTCCTTTAATGATTACGCCCGACTTAGTTGTAAAGGCTGATCGTAGCAATCTTATTTTTGTAGATGAAGCTTCCCAAGAATTAGCCCTTAACTTCAGGGCTTTTAAAGCGGCTGATTTTACCGTAAACCTCCAAGCAGAAGGCTGGAAAATAGAGCCCAACAGTCTGCAGCTTAGTTTTAAAGAAGCAGATAGTCGTTTAATCAAAAATGTGAAGATTAGTCCCCAAGGAAAAGCTGCCAATACTACTCTTAGTTTTAGTAATAGCGCATCAGGCGAAAGCCTTAAAAGCCTTTACGAAATAGATTACCAGCATATTGATAAGCGTATGGTATTGGAAGCGGCCGATGTAAATTTGGTACGTCTCGATTTGCAAAAGCAGGGAAACAAGGTGGCTTATATTAATGGTGCAGGCGATAAGGTGGCAGAGGCGATTGAGCTGATGGGATATAAAGTGGATATCTTAGATGAGGCGGCCCTTGCTTCCGCAGATTTGGCACAATACCAAGCGGTGATTGCCGGTATTAGAGCATACAATACGCAAGAGTGGTTGTTGGATTACAACGACAAATTAATGGCTTATGTAAAAGCGGGTGGAAATTATATTGTTCAGTATAATACGCGATCACGCCGATCTTCTAGTCTCGATTTTGGGCCATATCCCTTCGAGATTTCGCGTAAACGTGTTACCGAGGAAAATGCGGAGGTAACTTTTGCTTTGGCCGATCATCGCTTATTAAACGCCCCAAATAAATTGTATAAAGCCGATTTTGACCATTGGGTGCAGGAGCGCGGTTTATACTTTGCTGATAATTGGGATGAAAATTATCAAGCGCCTTTAGCTTGGCACGATAGCGGTGAGGAAGATTTATTTGGTGCCTTAATTATTGCTGATATAGGTGAGGGCTCTTTTATGTACACAGGAATTTCTTTTTTTCGCGAATTACCTGCGGGTGTGCCAGGTGCCTTCCGACTTTTGGCGAATATGATTTCGTATTAAGATGGAAAGTGCAGGGCAAAAACATAAGTGGCGACAGCTCTACACAGGAGTTATTATATTCCTATTTGTAGAAATAATTGTCTTTTACCTAATTACCGAATACTACCGTTAATGAGTACTATTGATTGGATCGTCCTTTTCGGGACACTCTTTGCAATTGTGGCTTATGGGGTTTGGCGTACACGTAATAGTCGCGATTTAAATGACTACTTGCGTGGTGGAAACGAAATGAAATGGTTTACGGTGGGCGTTTCGGTTATGGCCACCCAAGCCAGTGCTATTACCTTTTTAAGTGCCCCAGGTTTAGGCTATGAATCGGGTTTACGCTTTGTACAGTTTTATTTTGGTCTTCCCTTGGCCTTAGTGATTATCTCTGCCTTTATTATCCCTATTTATTACCGCCTCAAAGTATATACTGCTTATGAGTATTTAGAGAGTCGTTTCGACCTGAAAACAAGACTCTTAGCAGCATTCCTGTTTTTAGTGCAAAGAGGTTTGGCGGCGGGTTTAACCATTTTTGCACCCGCCATTATTCTGTCTACCATTTTAGGTTGGAACCTCCAATTAACCAATCTTTTTGTGGGCCTTTTGGTTATTGTTTACACCGTTTCCGGTGGTAGCAAGGCAGTTAGCATTACCCAAAAATTGCAAATGGGAATTATCCTTTTGGGGATGACGCTAGCCTTTGTTTTGCTGATTATTAAAATTCAAGATTTCACAGATTTATCTACCGCCTTCGAAATTGCGGGAAGTGCCGGAAGAATGCAGATTTTAGATTTCAATTTCGACTTAAATGAGCGCTACACTGTTTGGAGTGGTTTAACAGGGGGACTCTTTTTGGCGCTTTCTTATTTTGGAACCGACCAAAGTCAGGTACAACGTTATTTAACGGGCAAAAATATCCGCGAAAGCAGGCTAGGACTGATGTTTAATGCAATTTTGAAAATCCCGATGCAGCTCTTTATCTTGCTAACTGGGGTTTTGGTTTTTATATTTTACCTCTATGTTAAACCGCCCATGTTCTTTAATCAGGTGGCTCTAGAAGGTTTAAATGAGACCAAGTATAAAGCTGAGCTTACGCAATTAGAAGAGCGCTTTGATGCCAATTATGAAGAGTTGCAGCAAAGCCGAATTGCCTATGAAACCGCTATTCGACAAGAGAACCTTCGTCAGAAATCTCTCGGTCGAGAAGTGTTTTTAAAACGCTTGGATGAAGATAAAGCCATTCGCAGCGAAGTGAAAGATTTACTGGTGAAGGCCGACCCTAAGTTTAAAGTGAAGGATACTAATTATGTGTTCCTCAATTTTGTAATGGACTTTTTACCTATTGGGGTTGTAGGTTTGATCATAGCCCTGATATTTAGCGCAGCCATGTCGAGTACTTCTAGTGAATTGAATGCTTTGGCAACCACCACGATGGTTGATTTTTACAACCGCTTGTTTCAACGGGAATCGACCGAAAAGCAGCGTCTTTTCATGTCGAAATTATTTACCGTAATGTGGGGTTTTGTAGCCATAAGCTTTGCCTTGGTGGCCAATCTTTTCGATAATTTAATTGAAATGGTGAATGTGCTTGGCTCTCTATTTTACGGAACCATTTTGGGAATATTTTTAGTAGCCTTTTTTATAAAAAAGGTGAAAGCCTCGGCTATTTTCCCAGCCGCTCTTATAGGTGAAGGGGCGGTTTTACTCATTCACTTTGGCAATATTTACCAATGGCCATTTTTCCGCGATTTAAACATCGAATACCTTTGGTACAACCTTATAGGCTGCGGCTTAGTGGTGGGAATTGCCCTTTTGTTGCAATCTATGAAAACCGAAAAGGCTTAACGTTTTTCCAGCAGTACATCGCTAAATTGCTTTTGAGAATCGTAAAATTTCTCGATAACCTTAAAGCCAGTATCAGCGGCCAAACGATGGAGTTCGGTTGGGCTGTATTTTTTCGAAATTTCGGTATGAATAGATTCATATTCCTCAAAATGAATACTTTGTCTTAATCCATCTAAATGTACCTCTTGTGCCTTACGGCAGATGAGATAGCTGCGGCATTCTCCGCTTTGAGGATTGTAACTGGCGTAATGCTCAAAATTTCGCAAGTCAAAGTTCGCACCTAATTCACGATTGATACGGGCTAGGATGTTTAGGTTAAAACGGGCCGTAATACCCGTTTGGTCGCTGTAAGCTTTTAATATTTTGGCGGGCTCTTTTTTAAGATCCACGCCCAGTAAAAGTTTATCACCTTTTTGTAGTTTGGATGCTAAAGTGCTTAAAAAACCTGCTGCCTTACCCTGCGGGAAATTGCCAATATTGGAGCCTAAAAACAAGACCAATTTTGGTTCATCGCTAATATTTTGCAAGTGTTCTAGAGCCTCGAAGTATTCCATCGCCATGGGATTTACTTCTAATTGGGGAAGCTCTTTTATTAAGCTAGCAGAAAGTTCATCCAAAACATGACTAGAAATGTCAATCGGTAGATACTGGAAATTAGCTTTCTCCTCTAAAAAGCTTCGCAGAAGAACTTTGGTTTTTAAGCCATCGCCAGCGCCTAATTCAACGAGTTTAAAAGGAGTCTTAAAATTAAGAGCTCGGTAAATTTCTTGCTTGCGAAGTTGAAAAATTTCTTCTTCTGCACGGGTAAGGTAATAATCAGGCATCGCCATGATTTCTTGAAAAATTTGATCACCGATTTCGTCGTAGAAATAACGGGATGATAAATATTTCGCATCTGCCGAAAGGCCAGTAATAACATCTTGTTTAAAGCTCGTCATGCTTTAGTCTATATTTTTTGCCAGTCTTAAGCCGGTAAACTGCCAGCGAAAGTGGGGGTGAAAAAAGTTGCGGTAAGTCGGCCGGCTGTGGCCAGATGGGCTCGCAATGGAAGCGCCTCTTAATACCATTTGATTGATCATAAATTTGCCATTATACTCTTTGGCAGGACCTTCAATGGTTTTAAAACCAGGGTAGGCGAGGTAGGCGCTATTGGTCCATTCCCAACGTTCGCCCCATTTAAATTGTTCTTGCGCTACTTCCCATTCGGCTTCGGTAGGCAGCCGTAATCCTTTCCATTCTGCGTAAGCATAAGCCTCGTAATAGCTAATGTGGCTCACGCTTTCGAAACCGTTTATGGGAACAGGTCCTGCTAAACTAAAGCGATACCATTCACCGTTTTTTTGAAACCAATAAAGCGGCGCTTTGATCTGTTCCCGCTTAAGCCAATCCCAGGCTTCGGCATGCCAATAACTAAATTCTTGGTAGCCGCCCGCTTTAATAAACTCGAGCCATTCGGCATTTGTTACCAATTTGGAGGCAATAGAGTAGGGCTGTAAATAGACCTTATGCGCAGGCTGCTCATTATCGAAACAGAATTCCTCACCGGCATAGCCAATACGATAGATGCCTTCGTTTATTTCAATAAATTTAGTCTCTTCCGCATTGCTCGGAAAGCTTTCTTGAAAGTCGGCTTTATAGGGTGCCTGAAAAGGCTGAATAGCCAATATTTTTTTAAAATCGCTTAGAAATAATTCTTGGTGCTGTTCTTCGTGGTTTATGCCTAATTCGATGGTTTGTAGTTGCTTAGGCTTTAAATCGGTAGCAAAAAGCTTTTCCATCTGCGCATCTACATAAGTGCGATAAGCATAAATTTTTTCGAGAGCGGGACGGATTAAAGTACCGCGGGAATGCCGATCAATTCTTTCGCCTAAACCTTCGTAATAGGAGTTGAAATAAAAGGGAAATTGTGCATCAAATTGCTGGTAATTAGGAAGACCTGGCAAAAGCACAAGGGTTTCGAAAAACCAAGTGGTGTGTCCTAAATGCCATTTGGGCGGACTTATTTCTTCACTGGGTTGCGCTAAATGATCCTCGGTACTGAGAGGTTTCATTAATTCGACAGTTTGTGCGCGAGTGTGAAAGTATTTTTGGGCGAGCTGCTGCTGATTAGGCTGCGACATATTTTATTAGATAGCTAAGGTGCAAATTAGAAGTATTTTTAGAAATTTTGGGGAGATTGAGAATAAATTATACCTAGAATTTTACTGTTCTTTTTCAGTATTGTCTTTCTTTTATCGTAATTTTGCGATGAAAGGATTATAAGATGAAATCAGAAGTAGAATATAGTGCTCAAGACTTAAGGATGGCTTCCTTTGCCAAAGCCTTAGGGCACCCAGCTCGCTTACGGATTCTTAGCTTTTTATATCTGGAAGAATCTTGCTTTTGTGGCGATTTGGTAAAGGAAATTGGCTTAGCCCAAGCCACCGTTTCGCAGCATTTGAAGGAGCTGAAGAATCAAGGTATTATTAAGGGACAAATTACCGGACCAGCGGTTTGTTATTGTATTAATCCCGAAATATGGGAAGAGATGAAAGTACTTTTTCACGCCTTCCTTGATCATAGTTTACACTTAAAATCTAACTGTTGTTAAAAATCATTATTATGAAATTATCCGAATTTAAAGCCGCCCTAAAAGATCAAGAATACCCCATTTTTAAACTAGAAAATGGCAATGCGCTAGCGCCGCATTATCATTTAACCGAATTAGGTAAAATCACTAAGGACTATATCGATTGCGGTGGTAATCATCGCCAAGAATCTTGGTTAAATCTACAACTTTGGGAAGCTGACGATTTTGATCATCGTCTTTCCGCCACCAAGCTGCTGGGGATTATTCGCAAAACAGAAAGACAATTGGCTTTAAGCGAGGATTTCAATTTAGAGATTGAATATCAAGGCAGCACGATTGGCCGCTACACTTTAGATAGGGAGGGCGATACCTTCGTGTTGAAAGCTACCCAAACCGATTGTTTAGCCAAGGATTCCTGCGTTATTCCCGATGCGATATCTTTGCCCGTTAAGGAATTGGCTAGTGCGGTTAGCGATAATTGTTGCGGTCCTAATTCTACTTGTTGCTAGACTAAAAAGAAGAGTAAAATGCGCCAACTAGGATTTTTAAATCGCTATTTAAGTCTTTGGATTTTTTTGGCCATGCTTACTGGAGTAGCTTTAGGAAAGTTGTGGCCTGCAATTCCGAGCGCTGTCAGCGACCTTAGCAGTGGTAGTACTAATATCCCCTTAGCGATAGGCTTAATTCTTATGATGTATCCACCTTTAGCGAAAGTGAATTACCGCCTTTTACCCCAGGTTTTTAAGGAGGTAAAAATCCTTTCTTTATCGCTACTGCTCAATTGGATAATTGGCCCTCTTCTGATGTTTGCCTTGGCTTTACTATTCTTACCAAATCATCCCCATTATATGGTGGGGATACTCTTAATCGGATTGGCGCGCTGTATTGCCATGGTTTTGGTATGGAACGATTTAGCCGAAGGAAATGCCGAATATGGCGCTGCCTTGGTGGCCCTAAATAGCATCTTCCAAGTTTTTGCCTACAGCTTTTACGCTTGGCTTTTTATTAGTGTTTTGCCACCTTTTTTTGGTTACGAAGGCGCTTTAGTAGAAATCTCCATGGCCGAAATTGCTAAGACGGTAGCTATTTATTTGGGTATACCTTTTTTATTAGGATTTATCAGTCGCACTGCTTTAGTGCCGCTGAAAGGCTTAAAATGGTATCAAGAAACTTTCCTAGTTAAAATTGGGCCTATTACTTTAATAGCCCTTCTATTTACCATTGTTTTAATGTTTTCCCTCAAGGGAGATGTGCTAGTAGATTTACCCGCCGATGTACTGCTTATTGCCTTGCCACTGGTAATCTATTTCGGCCTAATGTTTTTCATTAGCTTTTTCTTATCGCGCACATTAGGAGCGACTTATGATAAGAATGTGGCGATATCCTTTACCGCTGCGGGCAATAATTTCGAATTGGCCATTGCGGTGGCCATAGCTGTTTTTGGCATTAACTCCGGTGAAGCATTTGCGGGCGTGGTTGGGCCATTAATAGAAGTACCCGCACTAATTATTTTAGTACGGGTAGCATTCTGGTTGAGAAGAAAGTTTTATTTTGAGACGAACTCAGTTAAAACAGGATAAATTATTCTTCTGCAAAAATTACATTTTCATTCATCGGTGCGTCATTACTACGATCTACCACTCCTTTAGTTGTTGGGTCTTTGGGTAAAGCGTCATCTTCTTTTGAACAAGCACTACAGGCAAGAAGAATAAGACCTGCAAAAAGTAAATTTTTCATTTTTCGGTAATTTATGTTTTCGTTTACCGAATGTATTGATATTAAGACATTTAAACTTGTTTAATATTGCTATGAAACCCTATACTTCTGTTAAATATTTATGAACGTAACTCACAGCCATAGCTCCTTCACCTACGGCAGATGCCACTCTATTCATGGCACCAGAACGTACATCGCCAGCGGCAAAAATGCCAGGCATGCTGGTTTCTAGGGAATAGGCTTCGCGGTTATGCTTCCAAACTCCTTTCTGCTTTTTCAAGGCATTGCCAGTATAAATGAACCCTTTTTCATCGCGGCTCACTAAATCGCCTAACCATTCGGTTATAGGTTTAGCACCGATAAAAATGAATAAGGCCGCTGCCTCATAACTAGCACTTTCCTTGCGGTCGGAATGATAGATTTGCAAAGATTCCAATTGCTTTTCACCTTTCGCTTCTTCAATTTCCGAAAAGGGCATAAGACGGATATTGTCACTTTGCTCAATTTGCTCAATAAGATAGGCCGACATGGTACTGCTTAGATCGGCACGACGAATAAGAATGGTAACATTTTTCGCAAAACGCGAAAGGTACATCGCGGCCTGTCCCGCTGAATTACCGCCACCCACAATAAATACCGCTTTGTTAGAACAGGCGCCTGCTTCGGTACTTGCGGCTCCATAATAAACGCCCGCTCCGCTTAAAAGACCTAGCCCTGGCTTTTCTAGTTTACGATAGTCTACGCCCGTGGTAATAATGATGGAGCGACAAATAATAGTGCTGCCATTGGTTAAGTGAATTTTCTTGTTCAGGTCGGCGGTTTCAATGGCTTGCACTTCTGCTGGGTTTAATAATTCTGCCCCTAATCGCGTAGCCTGGCTAATCGCGCGGCGCGCTAAATCGCTACCGCTTAAACCTTTAGGAAAACCTAAGTAGTTCTCAATCCGTGAAGAAGTACCCGCCTGTCCACCCGGGGCGTGCTTTTCAATTAATAGGGTTTTTAATCCTTCGCTGGCACCATATACCGCTGCAGCGAGCCCCGCTGGTCCAGCGCCGACAATCACTAAATCATACAAATCTGCAGAAGCATTAGGATTGAGGCCTAATTTACCCGCCAGTTCTTCTTTACTAGGTTGGCTAAGAATTTCACCGTCTTCGAAAAAGATAAAAGGAGAGTCTTCCGTTTTAAGATTATTTATAGTAATAAGACTTTGTGCTTCCTCTTGCTCTTCTAAACTTAACCAACGATAGGGGAAAAGATTAGCGGCTAAGAAATCTTTAAGGGCGTGACTTTTGGCGGAGTATTGATAGCCCACCACTTTCAATCCTTGGAAACTCGGTTGATATTGCGCTTGCCATTCCTCTAATAAATCATCCAATGTCGGGTAAAGCTTTTCACTGGGCGGATCCCAAGGTTTCATTAGATAATGATCGAGCTGTACTTGGTTAATGGCTTTTATTGCCGCATCAGTATCGGAATAGGCAGTAAGTAAAACCTTTTTGGCTAATGGAAAAATAAGCATGGCCTTTTCTAAAAAGTCTACCCCTTGCATCAGCGGCATTCTTTGATCGCTTAGAAAAAGGGCGACTTCTTCGCCTTTATTTTTTAATTCTACCAGGCTATCTAATGCTTCTTGGGCATTATCGGTGCTGAGAATTTTATAGTCGTTTTTATACTGACTGCGTAAATCTTGGCGGATGGCCCTTAATACTTGGGGGTCATCATCTACCGCAAGGATAATAGCTTTCTTCATCGTTAATTGGTTATTGGGAGGCAAATTTCAAATTCAGTTTGGCCGGGTTTAGACTGAAAGCTTAAGCTGCCTTTATGTCTTTGCACAATGCGTCGAGCAAGTTCTAAGCCCATGCCGGTGCCTTTTCCCACGCCTTTCGTGGTAAAGAAGGCATCAAAAATAAAGGCTTGCTTTTCTTCGGGAATACCAGGACCATTATCGCATATAAAGATGCGCGCGAATTTACCTTTGAGGGCGGTTTTGATGGTGATTTTAGGATTTTCAGTCTCACTTAAAGCGTCAATGGCATTGTCTAAAATATTGGTGTAAACTTGATTCATTTGTCCGGCCCAAATATTAACCTTGGGTAAATCGGAGCTAAATTGTTTGTCAAGCGAAATTCCATTTGCTCTAATTTTATGTTCTAACATTCGCACAGTACTATTTAATCCTTGGTGCAAATCTTCAGCGCTTTTATCACTGCCTTGATCCATATGGGTAAAGGACTTAATGCTATTTACCAATTCGGCAATGCGTTTGGCCGATTCCTCGATGGTGGAAACCATGGTTTCGGTGGTCATTAAATTATCTACCCAGCGCATAATGGGTATAAAGTTTTCTTTACCTGCCCATTGGGCTATTTGCTCTAAATCCTCCCCTGAGAAAGCGAAGTCTACCAAATTCTCGAGTAAGTCGTCATAGTCCTCTTGCTCTAAATCTTCTAAAACATCGCTTAATTCATCTTCGCGTTCCTGCTTTTCGAGCATGCTGAAACTGGAGACCGCTGTTTTTAGCTTGGCATTAATGAAATCGTTCACCTGATCAATTGTATCTCTGTCCAGGCTTAATTCCATCAGTTTTTTAAAACTATCGGGACTAGAGCTTAGATGTTTTTTTAGCTCACTGCTGCTGCGCGCTATGGCAGATGCGGGATTATTGAGTTCATGAGCTAAACCGGCAGAAAGTTTGCCTAAGGAAAGCATGCGGTCGTTTTGTTGTTGCAGAGTGGTGAAGTTGCGAATGCGACTATTCATTTCGTGCACTAAAACTTCGGTAAGCTTGTAATACTCCTTAATTAAAAAGGGGAATTCAGTTTTTGGAAAAGCTAAAACTAAAGCACTTTCTGTGGCAATGGCGGAAGCGGTGGCTTTGACCATGCGTGAAAAAGGAAGGACTCCAGTAATAGAGCCACTTTCCAATTCGGCAACTTGGCGCCTTTCATTTTTTTGAATCAAGAAGATATTGAAATGTCCCTCTAAAATGAGGAGCATATTATCGGCGGTATTGTCCCCTTGAAAAAGGTACTCATCTTCTTTAAAGTGTAGAAGTGAACTTTTGGAAAGTAGATATTCCAACTCTACTTGGGGAACATCGCTAAAGATGGGAAAGGTTTCTTTGAGTTTTTTGAGGGTGATTTTTGCTTCCAAGAGGGCTTGCTTTTAATTGCTCTAAAATACAAAGCTAGTTGCTCTATTTACGGGAAGATTAAAAGGATTTTGATTTTTAGAGATTGACGGGAATTATATGCTTAAGAGTTTAGCGCTTAAGGTGATGCGCGCAATGCGGACCTTTTTCGGGTTAGAGGTAGTTCTCAGGTATAAAAAAAGGTGCTAACGCATCTGCGCAAGCACCTTATTAATTGGACTTAGATCGAAATTAAAACTGAATAATAATCCCCACACTAGGTATACGGGTGCCATTACCGTTTTCTAAAAAGCGGGTATCATAGCGTTGTTCGTTTGCAGGGGCTAGGGGATTTAGGATAATGGGTGTTCCATCGGCATTGCGGTTTAGAACCAAAAGAGGTTCGCCATCTACCGATTGACCTAAAAGGTTTTGTACATCTAAATATACGTTTAAGGCCCATTTTTCGAAAAACCACTTTTTATCAATACGCATATTTACACGATTGAAATTACTGAAGCGATTTTGATTTAAACGCGACCAATCGGGCAATCCGCGACGGTTAACATCGTATACGCTAACCAAACTACTCGTTTCAACATCGGTGGGGGTAAAAGGGGCACCGCCTAAGAATTGATATTGCACACCTAACTCCCAGTTTTTACCGAATTTTTTACCGCCTGTCACGGTAATAATATGTTGGTTATCCCATGAAGAAGGCACCAAATCGCCTTGAGCATCTTCAAATTCTGATTTCACAAGGGTATAAGCAAAGGTTCCAAACCATCCTTCGTAAAGCTTTTGTTGATAAAGAAACTCAAGTCCATAAGCGCGACCAGCAGAATTTGAGGTGGCTGGCTCGTTTCCAATTACGCCGAAATCGCTACCTAGATTAGCCAGAGTTATGCCTCTTTCCAATAAGAAGGGGTAGTTATTATAAATCTTGTAAAAACCTTCTAGGCTAATTTTAGCCGACCAAGGAAGGTAGTAAGCAAAGCCACTTACATAATGTTGGGTGCTGATATAAGTTAAATCTTGATTTACCAAAGTACCGGCGGAGTCTCTAAAACCTAAGGCTGTATTAGGTGGTAATTGGTAATAAATACTGAAGCTATTATTCCAGCTTAATTCAGGGGTAATATTCCAAGCGAGAGCCAGCTTAGGTGAGATTTGATTGAGAGGATTAGCGGTATTCGCATTAAAGGTATTGCCGTCCATGCGTAAGCCTAGGGTAGCATTAAGACGCTCATCAAAAAAACTACGGTTTACATTACCAAAAGCAAAATATTGATAGAGTGTAAGGTCGGTACTATAATTACGAGGTTCAGCGCCGGGTGCCACTCTTAGGTCAAGCTCGGAGGTAATGTACTTCGTTTGTTCAAAGCCAAAACCACTGGTTATTTTCCAGATATCCTTGCGGTAAAAGTTCTCTACTCTTAATTTGTTTTCAATCTCTTGCGATTGGTAATCCAATAATTTGGTTTTCGCTTCATCATTGTCTTCATACTTAAAAGCGGTGTTATTGAGCATGAAGCGCGAGAGGATAACATTAGTATATGAGTTATCACCAAAGTGCGTCCATTTAGCCCCTACCGAGTAGTTCCATTGTTCGTTTACGGGTAAAAAGGCCAATTGAAACTGCTGGGTTTCGGTTTCATTGGCATCTAAGTTTAACTTAAAATTGTCGATGGCTCCCAAACCGATTAAGGTCAATTGGTTTTTGTCGTTAATTTTATACTTTACCTTGTATTGGAAGTCGTTATAAGTAGGAAGGAAGGGCAGCTCAAACAAGGTAAAAAGGAATTGCAAATAACTGCGACGTGCGGAAAGTAGGAAGGTAGTTTTTTCACTTAAGGGGCCCTCAAGGGTTAATCCCACTTCAGAAGCACCCACTTGAAAAATCCCGCCAATTTTATCGCTACGGCCATCTTTCAGTTTGATATCTAAAACCGAGCTCAGCGAGTTCGCTTTCTCTACTGGGAAAGCAGAAGTATAAAGATCTACCTCGCGGATAAAGTTTACGTTTAACAAACCTACGGGACCACCACTGCTACCTTGAGTTGAAAAGTGATTAATACTGGGGATTTCAATGCCATCTAAAAAGAAGCTGTTCTCATTAGGTGCTCCCCCTCTAATAATGATATCGTTCCTAAAGTTGGGAGTCGAAGCAACCCCTGGCAAAGACTGAATTACCAAGGAAATATCTTGGTTACCACCTGGGTTACGTTGAATTTCGTTAATACCTAAAGTGCTTACCGAAACGGGGCTTTCTTCTTTTCGTTGAAAGCGATCTTGGGCGCTAACTTCAACTTCGGCTAGAGTTTGATTACCTGCATCAAGCGCAAAGTCTATTACGGCGGGCTTCGATAAACTTACTTGAATTTCGTATTCAGTAATGTTTTTGTAGCCCACAAAGGAAGCGGTGATATTGTAAAGGCCAGGTTCAACATTTAGGACGTAATTTCCGTCTAAGTCTGTGGTGGCACCAATGGTAGTGCCTTCAATTACAACATTAGCAAAAGGCAGCGATTCGTTATTGATTTTGTCAAAAACGCGACCTTTAATAGTTCCAGTCTGAGCGAAGGTGCTCATTCCAAAAACAAGGGCGATTAGGGTAAGTAGGTGTTTCAAATTCAATTTTTTAAAAAAGCAAAACCCTAACCAGCGGTTAGGGTTCACAAAAAGGTTTAAAAATTTAAGTTTTTTATTGAGCGATTGGGTAAACAATTTTGGTTAACCACTTGCTTGTATCGGCCTCTTCACTGGGATCAGTAACATAAATTTCGAAGCCCATCCCTAGAAGATCAGTGCCGTTTTGCATGGCGTATTCGCTAATGGCTTGATGAGCTTTTCCAGTAAATTCATAAGGCCCATAATAATCAATAAAGAGAGCATCTGTGGTTGCCATTTCACGCTTCTTAATATCATCTTTACCTTCTAGCATGGACCATAATGGAATAGCAACCTCAACAGTCGTGCGACGTGTTTCTTCATCCCACTCATGAAAAATAGCAAAGGGTGGACGATTAGAATTTTGCATTTCTTTGCCTAAATAGGCATTGATTTTAGAAAAATTTCGCCCGAAGAAATCAGGGCCAAGCTCTGTCATGGCAACAGTTTCGGTGATACTGTAAAAACGCATGGAGTCTAATTGAGATTGGTAAACTTCAAGTTTAACTTCTGCAATTTTTTGACTTTCTACAATGTATTTAATATTAGCAAGACCAATTTCAAAACTTTCACCTACCATACCTTCCATAAAAAGCCCAAAGATGCGGGAGAAGAATCCTAATTCTCCACTAAAGCCCCATTTAACTATGGTTGGCCCATTTTTGGAGCTAGTAAAAGTCCATAACCCATTAGAGGGATCTCTACCATCAAAATTTATAACCGTTTTAATGGTATCATAAGGGCTAGCATATTTTATACTTTGCTTACCTCCACCAGATTCTTCACTAGTCCAAGAGTACGCGGCGCCTTCGCCAGCTGTTTGTTCACCGTATTTGAAAGTCATAGTTGGGTCTTCTTGTAACCACGGACTCCAAGCTTCCCAATTTTTAAAATCAATTACTTGCGCATAAATCTGTTTGGCAGGAGCATTAATACTAAGCTCGCGGCTTACATTATATTTCCCCGGGAGAAAAAGCGAAACAATTAGATAGATCGCTACTAAGGCCAATAGAACCCAAAGGATGATTTTAACTATGCGCATGTTTTTAGGTAGTTGATTAATAGGGCTCGAAGTTAAATAAAATTTAGAAGGCTAATGTTAATCTTTGTCTTTCTATAAATGAGCGGCTTAGATTTTTTTGACGATGAAAAAGCAAGACTGAAACTCTTTTTGGCGGCGCCTTTACCTAAAATAGGGCGAACGAATAAATAGACATTTCTTCAAAACATTATGGATGATTCCTTGGAAAAGATTTTTTAGTAGTTTCTAGGCCTCATAATAGTATTTGAGCATTTAGTAGATTTTGCTTGCAGACTTACAAAGGAATAAAGCTGTGCTTTCAATTTTAAGTAAGAACGGGGCTTGTTAATTTCTGTGCTTATAAAAAGACTAAAAGAGGCACTATAAGGAGCCTTAGTGTTAAGCTAAATACCAAAAAGAAATTAACTTTGCCGTATGCAAGAAATGGTTTTAATTCTCGATTGTGGATCGCAGTATACGCAATTGATTGCTCGCCGAGTGAGAGAGCTTAATGTTTATTGTGAAATACACCCCTACAACAAGCTTCCTGAGCTCGATAAAAATGTAAAGGGTTTAATTATTAGTGGGAGTCCACATTCGGTAAACGATATTGATGCACCAGAAATTGATTTTACTGATTTCAAGCAAAAAATGCCTGTCTTGGGCGTTTGTTATGGAGCACAATTTTTAGCCAAGAAATTTGGCGGAAAAGTAGAACCATCTGAGACGAGAGAATACGGTCGTGCCAAACTTAGCGAGGTAAAAGGAAACACTTCTTTGTTGAAAGATGTACCGGTAGGATCACAAGTGTGGATGAGTCATGGCGATACCATTTTAAGTTTGCCGGATAACTACGAAATAATTGCCAGCACTAGCGACGTTGCTGTAGCGGCTTATCATATTGTGGGAGAAGAGACTTTCGGTATTCAATTTCACCCTGAGGTTTATCACAGTACCGATGGGAAAACGATGTTGAAAAACTTTTTGGTTGATATCTGCCATTGCAGTCAAGACTGGACGCCCAACTCTTTTGTAGAAGAAACGGTTGCGAATTTAAAGGACACCATTGGTAATGATCAGGTAGTTTTAGGCTTAAGTGGCGGTGTAGATAGTACTGTTGCGGCGGTGCTTTTATCGCAGGCCATTGGCGACAGACTGCATTGTATTTTTGTGAATAATGGCTTGTTGCGGAAAAATGAGTTCTCCCAAGTATTAGATCAGTACAAGGGAATGGGCCTAAATGTAAAAGGGGTAGATGCTAGTGATCGCTTTTTGGATGCCCTAGCGGGAGAAAAGGATCCAGAAACCAAACGTAAAATTATTGGTAGAGTATTTATCGAAGTATTCGACGATGAATCGCATAAAATAAAGGACGTAGCTTGGCTAGGTCAGGGAACTATTTACCCTGACGTAATTGAGTCAATTTCTGTGAAAGGCCCAAGTGCAACTATTAAGTCGCATCACAATGTGGGCGGTCTTCCTGACTTTATGAAACTGAAAGTAGTTGAGCCTTTAAACACTTTATTTAAAGATGAAGTACGCAGGGTAGGAGCAGCCTTAGGAATAGATTCTAGCCTTTTAGGAAGGCATCCTTTCCCAGGTCCTGGTCTAGCAATCAGAATTTTAGGCGATATTAGCCCTGAAAAAGTTAGAATTTTGCAAGAAGTAGATGCAATCTTCATTAATGGCTTAAGAGAACATGGTCTTTATGATCAAGTTTGGCAGGCAGGTGCAATTTTATTGCCAGTGCAGTCGGTTGGCGTTATGGGAGATGAGCGCACCTACGAGCAAGTAGTAGCCTTAAGAGCAGTAGAAAGTACCGATGGTATGACGGCGGATTGGGTACATTTGCCCTATGAGTTTTTAGCAGAGATTTCTAATAAAATAATAAACCGGGTAAAAGGGGTTAATAGAGTGGTATATGATATCAGCTCTAAGCCACCAGCAACAATCGAATGGGAATAATTTTAAGAGTTTTAAGTTTAGCAGTTTTTCTTTTCACCTCCAGTTTTTTGCTTGCGCAAGATGGGCTTAAACACCTTATCCACGTAGTGAAACCAGGAGAAACACTTTATGGTATCGCCAAAACTTATAATGTCTCTATTGAAGAACTGATGCAGTTTAACGAGGAGATTAATAAGATGAAGGAGATTAAAGAAGGTTCAACATTATTGGTGCCTGATCGCAGAGCAGCTTTAGAGAAAGAGCAAGAAAGCGCAACTATCAATACTGTATCCGATACGCCCAAATCGAAGTTTATCTATCATGAAGTGGAACGGCAAGAAACTCTTTATTCCCTATCAAAGCAATATGGGATTAGTACCGATGCCATAATTGCGGCTAATCCTATAATTGAAAAAGAAGGTTTAAAAGCGGGCTTTCTCCTAAGGGTACCTCGCGAAAATGCAGAAGAAGCCCAAGTTTTTATCGCTCAAAATGATAGTCTATATTATTTGCATGCAGTACAGAAACAAGAAACAGCATACAGCTTAGGCAAACAGTATAAAATTACCATCGATAGCCTCTATATTTTAAATCCGGAGATTAAAGCGGGTCTTAAATTAGGTCAACTATTACGGATCCCCAAAAACCGCGCGCGTTATGCTCCAAAAGCTATTGCTGCAAAAAGTGAAGCACCAGAGAAAACCGTGGTAAAAGCAGCTCCTAAAGTTCGCGATACCGTTAGCGCAGACAGCGATTATATGTTGTACAAGGTTAAAGGTGGAGATACCTTCTTTAATTTAAAGCAACGTTATTTTGTTGATCAGGAGGAATTGGTAAGAGTAAATCCAGAATTGGAAAAAGGCCTTATCGTAGGGAAATATATCATCATTCCTAAGAAGCAAGAAGCCGCTGAGATCAATTGGTTGGACAAGATTTTAAATAATGCCGAATCGGGTGGGGAAGTATCGAATGTGCCACTTTCGGGTGAAACAGTAGATAGAAAGGAAAACCTTAATACTCCTGAGATAGTAGATACGCTTAGTACTAAAAAGCCTGGTGATAGTCTCTTGATAGACACGGCTAAAGAATTCCGCGTTGCCCTAATGTTGCCTTTCCGCTCCTCACGTTATAACGATAGTTTAGACGCTTATAGTTTCTTTCCTCATCGTGATACAGAAATGGCAAGCCAATTTTATTACGGCTTTAAAATGGCCGCAGACTCTTTGGCTAGAAAGGGAATGCGCGTTAATTTAAAGGTTTTTGATACCGAGGGGGATTTGGCTATAACAAAGTCTTTTACCGAGGAATTATTAAAAGCGCAATTGGATTTAATAGTAGGTCCTGCTTATAATAAAAACTCAGAGTACATCGCTGATAAAATGAAAGAGACAGGGGTTCCGGTAATAAGTCCTTTGAGTAAATCGGTTGACATTCATCAGCGTCCTAACTTAATTAAAATGGTGCCAGATGAAGCGGCAAAGGCTTCTACGATTGCGGATTTATTGAATTCAAAGTTTGCCACTGCTAATATTTTATTTGCGCATTGTAGTCAGAAAGACCAAGAGAAAAATGTGGAAGAAATCATGGCTCGCTTAGAGCCTAGAGAAAATGCTTTCGTAATGACCATGTCTAATTGCAATGAGTTAGCAAGTACGAGGTCATTAAAGGAAAAACTTTACATGGATGGTATTAAAGTGGTGGTATTGATGAGTGACGATCCAGTTTTTATCTCAGATATGATTTCAAAACTATACGGGCTGAGGGATTCTGGTATTTACTTAATTGGTAGCCCCACAGTATTAAAAAGCCCTACAGTAGAGTATAGTTATTTAAATGCTCTGCACTATACTACCTACGAGGTAATTAATACCAATTATGAAAACGCCGAGGTAAAGACCTTCGTGGCGAAATTTAGAAAAGACTATAAAGAAGAACCGAACTCGTATGCTTTCCAAGGATACGATGCCGGCTTATACTTTCTAGAACGCTTATGGAAAAATGGTCCATACTTCCTAGAGTCATTAAGTGATCAGAATAAATTAAGCACAGGGTATAAATTTGAAAAGAGCCCTGAAGATGGTATTAGAAATAGCTATTTCATCCATAGCTCTATTAAATCCTATAAGCTAAAGCGGATAAATTAAGAATTATGCGTGGATCAATTTTTTTATTTATCTTTAGATCTTAAGTTTCTCATATTTTTATTTAAGGAGTATCCTGGATACTCATGGTGATGAGTTGAATCAACCAAGTAAATCTACTTAAAGCCTAAAAAAAGACCGTCATTGTTTAGTGACGGTCTTTTTTATTAAAATCTGAGTCTATGCTTGTCTAATTCAAATGCCTAGACAAATTGCTTTGCAAGACTAAGGGTAAATATAGTTTTCCTTCTATTTGTTTAATTCTTCTTCCACTAAGCCTTGGAGTTTGGTAGCGCTTCTTAATTCGTCGGCGCTTTTTGCCATTTTAACCGCATCACTGATTTGATCTTTCACAGCGTCGAAGTCGTTTAATAAATAGGAAGTATAGGCAACGAGCATTCTACTTTTAAAACTCGCTAATTTTTGGTTAGAGAGTTTGGCTGCTTCACGAGCTGCAAGCAGAGCATTATTGGAATTATGGTCTTCAACTAGATTATAAGCAGCATCATAAAGATATTCAGCAGCGCTATCTGCGGGGCTTAATAATTTTCCAAATTGTAAAATACCTTCCATCCAAGTTTCGTAGTGCCCAGCTTGTTGACCATAAATATTGTAGGTGCCAAAGCTTAATTCAACCGCGCTTTTATTCCCCGCCGGGTCAATAGCTACAAACTCTTTAACAAATTTTTGAAGTAAAATACTGTCTTTGTTTTCAATGGCTAAATCGAGGTTATAAGAATAGCAGGCTTGAAAGAAATCATTAAAATCGAATTCGCTAAAAGCGTTTTTTATAGCAGCTTGGTTTTTATAAACTAACCACGGGTACAAAGTTTCATAATCAACGCCATAAGTGGCTAAAACTTCCGCTGCAGGGGCAGTAAACAGTTGATTCCCCTTTTTTGTATTAAGAAATTCGAGGGCTAGTTGGCTTGTTTTGTTAAAGTCGAAATTGAGACTGTAGATTTCTAAAAGGCGTACCCATTCTTGATCGCTGAGCGAGTATTTATTATACTTCACTAATAAGCTGTCGTATTCTCCTTTTTGCTGAAATGTAGAATTGAGGGCTTTGCTTAAATCGGCGGCACTGTAATAACCAGAAAAACGCTGAAGTACTAATTCGTCAGAATTCATTAGAAAGAATGTAGGCGCTTCAGTAAGCTCGAATATACTCGTGTAACGCGATCCCATTTCTTCATTCAAATCTATGGCAATACAAGTATAGTTTTGCGAGGCTTTTACAACATTGGGGTCAGAAAAAACATTATCAAAAAACATTTTTCTAAAATCGCCACCATCATCGTGCAAAGCAATAAACATCATCGAATTTCTTTGCTGCACCGTATTTATTACCGCTTGATAATCGTCAATGTTTTCTACTTCAATAAACCTAATTTGCGCTAGGGCAGAAAGACTGAGCAGTGAGCTAAAAAGGAGAGTAAAAATTCTGTTCATGGTGTTGCGAAATTTTGGCTAAGATAGATATCAAAATTGAGGCCCTTTTTGTTCTTTACCCAAAATGATACTCCTGTGCCAATTTCTTGAAAGGGATACAATAGGTTCTCACGGTGTCCTTTAGAATTCATCCAAGCGTCAATACATTCTTGCGCCAGTTTTTTATAACTTTTGTTTTCTATTTTTTGGCCTTGCTTATTGGTAAAGATACCGGAATGAAAGGAGTATTCTTCATTTTCAGGGATATCTAAAATATAAAACTGCGCAATATTTTCTCCTAGGGCCTGAAAGCTGCCACCAAAAAGTTTTACGCGATCTACCAATTGTCGGCTATCGGCTGGCTTTCTCCAACTGTGGATAAGTTTACCAGAATTGGCCATTAATTCCGATTGATGGCGGGCGGATTTATTAAGTATCGGGTTCCAAGCTAAAGCTATTTTTCCTTTCTTTAAACGGGCCTCATTTCCTGCGTGAAATAGGGCGACTTCTAGTAAGTTCCGATTGAAATTATGGGGATCTATAATTTCATTTACTTCTTTAGTTTGCCAGAATTGTTGAGCATCCATCGTAAACCATTCTTGCTGCGCATCTACCGAAAGGTGAAAAAGCAAGAAGGACAGGAGAAAGGGGAGGCCTCGCATGATTATGTTTTAAAAAAGGTCTTTTCTAGACTTTGGTCTTTCTGAGAAACGCAAATTGAATCCTTCCAGTATTTTTTCTTCCTCGGGAATTTGATCCATGGGGTGCATTTTACCCTCTGATTTTTTGATGTCGGTTATCTTCTTTAACTCACTGTCTTTAAGGTAAATAATGATATTACTACTCAAAGTGCGATTCATGCCAATATAAGTACCATCTTCTTCTTTTGGATAATAAACGGTTTGGGCATTGCCATTTACATAGACGCGTTTTAATTCTTTGTCAAAGAATTTTCCCAGCATTTTTCGTCCCTTAATTTGATTGTAGCGTATACTATCGCTTTGGCTAATCATAAAGGCATTGCTTAATACTTTAAGGGTATCGGGCTCATTATTACGATTTAGCATATAAATAGTGTCGCCAGTAATTTGGGTGCTATCATTCCAAATTACGGGTAAACGGTACATTCTAAAAGTGGAGTCGGCACTGCTATAACTCAGGGAATCGCATTTACCTTGCATGTCGGAGCGGTAAAATCGTACATCGTAAAAAATGTGTAGTTGCCTACTTTCGATACCTAATGTATCGGTTACCTTGTAAGAATAGAGAGTGTCGCCGTGCACATGCAAACTATCTCCGCCGTCATCTATAACAGTGTAAAGCGGTTCTTTGGTAACGTAGGCGCTATCGGCCAGGCCGAAATACTCGCCGTAGTTACCCCGGATTAAGTAGTTTTCTATGGTATCGTGAATTAATACATTACCAAAGGCTTCTCCGTATTCTTCTTTTTTCTCGTAGTAAAGACTATCGCCGGTTAGGTATTTGGGGCCATCGTATATGAAGGCATTTTTATTAAACTGGGCGATATTTTCGATGGTGTTATAGCGTCCATTTTCGCAGTAAATTTTACTGCTATCGCTAATAATTGTGGATGGTCCACGAAAATAAGAGATGCGACTTTCACTATGATAATCAAGGGTATCGCTATACATGGTATAGCGAGGATTGACGAGTACAACCGAATCTTTAAAGCTAAAAAGTTTGCTGGTACTATTGTAATACCCCTTGGTGCTGGTAAGGGTGTTTTCGTTGTTACTAACCTTACCGCCAGTGTAATAATAGGCTAAATTAGTTTCCCGGTTTAACTCGAGTCGATTGGTTAAAAGGGTCATTTCCGGATCGCGCAGAATAACCTCTTTTCCAGTAACTATCGCCAATTTGGTGTCACCCGAATACTCTAAATAATCGCCTGTTAAAAATAAGGTGTCTCCTTGATTAATACGAACATTTTGAAAAGCCCGGATTCTATTTTCGCTGGAAAAGAGCCAAGCTGAATCGCAATACATTAAAGCACCTTCGTGCTCAAAAATAACAGCTCCAATTAAACGGTTTTTGCCTTCAGACTTGGAGTAGAATCCTTTGTCGGCCTGACGGATATTTATCTTCTTGGCCTCTTTTTTCTGCCCCAGTAAAGGGACTGAAAAAAGAAGGCTAAAGAGAATAATAAAAATATTAGTCCACCACTTCTTCAAGGATAATGGTTTGAGTACGATTGGGACCAACGGAAAGAATGCTAATAGGGACACCAATTTGATCTTCCACAAATTTGATGTAGTTCTTAAAAGTCTCGGGCATTTGCTCATAACTATCCAAGCTTGTAAGATCTTCTTGCCAGCCGGGCATCTCGGTGTAAACCGGCTCAATAAGTCCGTCTTCGGAGCTATATGGAAGGTGATCAATAATTTCGCCTTGATAATTGTAATGGGTACAAATTTTAATAGTGTCGAAGCCACTTAAAACATCGGACTTCATCATAATTAAGTTGGTAACGCCATTTATTTCCACTGCGTATTTTAAAGCGGGAATATCTAACCATCCGCAACGTCTGGGACGTCCGGTAGTAGCACCAAACTCATGGCCATTCGCGCGTAATTCTTCACCGATAGAATCGAATAATTCGGTGGGGAAGGGACCAGAGCCAACGCGAGTGCAGTAAGCTTTAAAAATACCGAAGACTTTATTAATGCGATTCGGAGCGATACCCAATCCTGTGCAGCTTCCCGCACAAGTAGTGGTGCTAGATGTTACGAAAGGATAGCTGCCAAAATCTATATCTAAAAGCGATCCTTGTGCTCCTTCCGCTAAAATTTTCTTTCCTGCTCGCAAAGCCGAGTTTAAGTAGTGCTCCGAGTCAATTAAGTTCATAGTTTTTAATTGGTCAATTGCTTTAAACCAATCTTCTTCCATTTGCAGTAAATCTTGCGCATAGTCATAGTCGTAATGCGATAATAACTGCTCGTGCTTCGCTTTTAAAGTATTGTAACGTTCTCTAAAGTCGGCCAATTCTACATCACCCACGCGCAGGCCATTGCGACCCGTTTTATCCATATAAGTTGGTCCGATTCCCTTTAAGGTAGAACCAATCTTGTCTTTTCCCTTGGCTGCTTCAGAGGCCGCATCTAAAATTCTATGCGTAGGCAAAATTAAATGCGCCTTACGGGAGATAAGTAAAGACTCTTGCAGATTTAGATTAAAATCTTTGAGTTTATCAATTTCTTTAGAAAAGATAACGGGATCGATAACCACGCCATTACCTATTACGTTTTTAGTTCCATTATGGAAAATACCACTAGGGATGGTGTGTAACACGTGTTTAATGCCATCGAATTCTAGGGTGTGACCAGCATTAGGTCCGCCTTGAAAGCGAGCGATAATATCGTATTTACGCGTTAAAACGTCAACAATTTTTCCTTTTCCTTCATCGCCCCATTGGAGGCCTAAAAGCACATCTACGTTCATGTAATTTTGGTGTTTGGAAGTATTTTAATTCTCCGTTGAATCTTGGTCATTCTCTCTAGTTCCATATAAATAGAGAGAGTGGGAGTTAATATTAATACCGAATATTTCGGCTACCGTATCTTTAATCTGCTGCAAGCGTGGGTCACAAAATTCCAGTACTTCACCGGTATCGGTAAGAATAATGTGATCGTGTTGTTTGTTGTAAAAAGACTTTTCGTAATAAGCCTGATTTTGACCAAATTGATGTTTGCGAACCAGTTTAGAGTCGAGTAGGAGTTCGATAGTATTATAAAGAGTAGCGCGACTAACGCGGTAGTTTTTATTCTTCATTAAAATGTAAAGCGATTCGATGTCGAAATGCTCTTCATTTTCATAGATTTCCTGCAGAATAGCATAGCGCTCAGGGGTTTTGCGCTGTTTGTTCTTCTCAAGGTATTCTGTAAATACTTGTTTTACAGTAGTAAATTCTTGCTGATTCATATTTTGCAAAGAAAACGGCAAAGGTAATTAATCTCTATCAGCAAATCTCCTTTCTACAGAGCTAACTCCTTCAATCTTTCGCAATTGCACAATTACCTTATCCAAATGCATCTTATCTTGTACTACAACGGTAATAAGTCCTTCAAAAATTCCTTCGTCTCCCGCGATATTAATACTACGGATGTTTACATGTAAGTCATTGGAAATGATTTGAGTAACCTTGTTTACTAAGCCAACCGTATCTATTCCGCGGATTACTAATACCGAAGCATATTCTCGTTTTTTACTACTTACCCATTTGGCGCGCATCAGCCGTGGAGCGAAATTCGACTGTAGGTAAATAGAGTTCGGGCAGTTTTTATGATGTAATTTAATGCCTTCGGTAGCGGTTATAAAGCCAAAAACTTGATCACCTGGAATGGGGTTGCAACATTTTGCGGGCTTATAATCTAACTTTTGTTCGTCGGGACCGAAAACTACAACTTGTTCGGCTTCAGCGCTTTCCTTCTTTTGTTTGCTCTCTTCTTTTTTTGCTTGATCAAGGTCTTTTTTCGAGCGGCCAATTATACGCTTGCGCAGATAGGCGTAGAAACCTTGATTTTGATCGCGCATGAATTCCTTCAGCTGATTATTATCAATGATCTTCATTCCCACCTTATAATATAGGTCGGTGCTAGTTTTTGTGCCGAAATACTTTACCATTTCTTGCAACAAGTTTTTACTAGGCTTGAGCTTAATGTAGCGCAGCTTGCGTTCTAGGGTTTCTTTTCCATCATCGGCAATTTGTTTGCGCTCGCTTTTTAAAGAGGACTTTATATTGTTACGCGCCTTGCTGGTAGCCACATAGTTAAGCCAGTCTTCTTTGGGAGATTGTTTTTGGGAAGTGATAATTTCTACTTGATCACCACTTTTTAAGCGATAGTTTAAAGGCACCAATCGCCCGTTTACTTTAGCACCTAAAGTGCGTAAGCCCACGTCGGTATGCACACCAAAAGCAAAATCGAGGGGAGTGGAATTGGTGGGTAAAATGCGTAAATCTCCCTTGGGGGTAAAGATGTAGATCTCATCGGCCATGAGGTCCATTTTAAACTCATCTACAAAGGAAAGGGCATCGCCTTCATTGTTTTCCAAAACTTCTCGAATGCGATTTACCCATTCATCGAGTTTATTTTGACCACTTGAATCGCTCTTATATTTCCAATGGGCGGCATAACCTCTTTCGGCTACTTCATCCATTCGGCTGCTGCGAATTTGCACTTCAACCCAATGCCCTTCGGGGCCCATTACGGTGGTGTGCAAGCTTTCATAGCCGTTGGCTTTGGGTGCGGAAATCCAATCGCGCATGCGCTTGGTGTTAGGACGGTAGTGATCCGTAACTATGGAATAAGCCCGCCAGCAGTCGGCTTTCTCATAAACTTTCTCTGAATCAATTATTATTCGAATCGCGAATTTGTCATAAACCTCATCGAAGCTAACACCTTGGGTCAGCATTTTTTTACGAATGCTATAAATACTTTTAGTACGTTCCTTAATGCTAAATTTTAAACCATCGTTTTCGAGATGCTTTTTTATGGCATTACTAAAGTTTTTGAGATAGCGTAAAGCTTCTGTTTGACTGTTTTTAAGCTTTAAAACAATATCGCGGTAAACCTCGGGCTCGGTGTATTTTAAACTGAGGTCTTCTAGTTCGGTTTTAATATTATAAAGCCCAATACGGTGGGCAAGGGGAGCGTAGAGATATAAAGTTTCGGAAGCGATTTTAAGCTGTTTATGCTCAGGCATGGAGTCCATGGTACGCATATTGTGCAAGCGATCGGCCAGCTTAATTAAGATTACTCGAATATCATCGGATAGGGTAAGCAACATCTTACGAAAGTTCTCTGCTTGCAGGGAAATGTCTTGGTTAAAGATGTTACTAATCTTGGTGAGACCGTCAATTATTTTGGCGATTTCGGTGTCAAATATTCTTTCAATGTCTTCAAGAGTATAGTCGCTATCTTCCACCACATCGTGAATAAGCGCACTAGCAACCGACTTTGGTCCAAGACGAATTTCATCGGCTACAATTTGAGCCACAGCAATGGGATGGTAGATATAAGGTTCGCCGGATTTACGACGAACTTCTGAATGCGCATCTTTCGCAAGATTAAAAGCCCGGGTAATGAGTTCCTTATCCTCATCATCCATACGGTCTTTCATGCTTTTAAGGATGGCCTTAAAACGCTTATTTATCTCCTTATCTTCCTCTTCTAATTGAATGTCTGTCATAGCTAAAATGCAATAATCGAAGATAAGTATTTAGCCTATAAAGAGTGCCGGTAAAGCACCGATTATTTAGCTTTTTACCCTGCGTATTTCTAAACAGTTGATTATGACCCAAAACCACAGACAGGCGATATTCTGCAGCTGGTTTTCCAAAAAGGAGTTTAACCGATGTTTCTCTGATTGTTGCTTTTAAAGCGCTTCATGTCTTCTGGAGATTTTGCGCGGTGTTTGGTTTTACGACCTTGTACCCTTTCTCGCCACATTTTGAAACTACTTTCTTTCATTTCGCGACGCATAATTTTAATAACTTCCTGTTCGGGTATTCCGAATTGCGATTCTATGGCATCGAAGCTGGTACGATCCTCCCATGCCATTTCAACGATGCGATCTATTTCTATATCCGTAAGCGCTTTCATATTTTCAAAAACCAAGGATCCGATACTTTGTTTACGCTCACAATAAATAACTCATTTAACTTAGTTTTGCCACAAAGAAATAGTGATGTTAAAAGACTTGAAATTTGAAGCGGTAGAGGGTGTGAAACTGGCTATTGCTAAGACACCCGATGAAAAGGGGGAAACTAATTTTTATGCCTACCTCATCAATAACAAAGATCTGGCTCTACAGAATGTGATGATTACCTCGGAGGCTTTCGAAAATGAAGATGGTAGTGGCAGAAAGACATCGAAATTACGTCATTTCCATGATTTAATTCCACCGAGGAAATCGGCCAAAATAGAAGCAGTAGACCCTTCCGTTTTTTCTTTTTACAATCGTTTTTGGATCAGTTTTTACATTAACAATCAGGTGTATGATCAGCGCTTACTGGTTTTACCTTTTAAAGAATATGCGCTCAGTAAAATTGAAGAATTAGATTTGGATGGGGTTCTTGCAGAAGTGCAGTAATGGCTTAAAATATTGTATTCCAATTATTTGCAAGCCTTCCTGAAAATTTTTAAAGGAAAAGCTTGTAATTTAAATTCTTTAAAATATACATTTGTCGCCATGTTATTTACGCAATCACATCATCATAGTTTAGTACATCGACCATCCCGGTGAGGAAAGACTATGCTGTTAATTATACACAAGGCTTATCCATCTGGGTAAGCCTTTTTTTATGCTCAAAAATGAAGGAAAAAGGAAAATTAGTTTTAGCCCTACAAAAAGGCGGGCGATTGAATGAAGACAGTTTAAAACTGTTAAAAGATTGTGGCTTAAAAATCAGTAATGGTAGCCGAAAACTCAAGGCAGATGCGCAGAATTTCCCGCTTGAAATTCTTTTTCTGCGCGATGACGATATTCCCCAGTATGTGGCGGATGGCGTGGCGCAAATTGGGATTCTTGGTTTGGATGTTTGCCGTGAAGATGCAAAGGAAGTTAGAGAATTAAAGGGTCTTTCTTTCGCTAAATGCAGATTAGCCCTAGCCGTGCCTAAAGACTTCGATTATCAGGGCTTATTCTCTCTAAATGGGAAGCGTATTGCCACTAGTTTCCCTAAACTGTTACGTGGATATTTAGAGGAAAAAGGCATCACAGCGGAAATTGAATATCTCAGCGGAAGCGTGGAAATTGCTCCTGGAATAGGGCTTTCAGATGCCATTTGTGATATCGTTAGTAGCGGCTCTACCTTGGTAATGAATGGCTTAAAAGAGGTAGAAACGGTTTTGCAGTCGGAAGCTGTTTTAATTGCTCATCCTCAATTAAGTACAGAACAAGAACAGATTTTAGAAGACTTATTATTTCGCATTGAAGCGGTTCAAAGGGCCGCGCAATCAAAATACATCACCCTCAACGCACCGAACGCGGTTCTCGCTCAAATTAGAGAAGTATTACCCGGCATGAAAAGCCCCACCATAATTCCCTTGGCGGATGCGGATTGGTCAGCCGTGCATAGTGTGGTGCCAGAAGCGAGCTTTTGGGACTCTATTTCTAAACTAAAAAAGCTTGGAGCGGAAGGCATTTTAGTAATACCTATTGAAAAAATGATTTTATGAAAAGGCTAATCAATCCAAGCAAGGAGCAGTGGTTAATACTCTCGCAAAGGCCCCAGTTTAAGGCAGAGCAGATACGCACTCAAGTACAAGAGATTATGGCCAAAGTAGAGGTAGAGGGTGATGCCGCACTGTATGAATACTCACGTTTGTTTGATAATTATCAGGGCGATTTAAAACTGAGTGAAAGGGAGTTAAAAGAGGCTAGCAGCTTAGTGGCAGAACCCTTAAAAGCGGCTATTCAACTGGCGTATCGCAATATTTACTCTTTTCACCAAGCCCAGCAAAGGAATTCTGAAAAAATAGAAACTAGTCTGGGTGTACATTGTTGGCGCGAGTCAAGGCCCATTGAAAAAGTAGGTCTTTATATTCCCGGTGGTTCGGCCCCTCTTTTTTCAACCGTATTGATGCTTGGTATTCCCGCGCAAATTGCAGCGGTACCCCAAAAAGTATTATGCAGCCCTGCTGATAGAAATGGGAACTTAAATCCCGCCATAATTTATACGGCTCAGCTTTGTGGCATTACTGAAATTTATAAACTAGGAGGTGCGCAAGCCATTGCGGCTTTAAGTTTTGGGACGGAGACCATCCCTAGGGTGGACAAATTGTTTGGTCCTGGCAATGCTTATGTAACGGCGGCTAAGCAAGAAGCGCTAAATTTTGGTTTGGCCATTGATATGCCAGCAGGACCAAGTGAGGTTTTAGTGATTGCCGATGCGCATGCGAAGCCAGCATTTGTGGCTGCCGACCTTTTATCTCAAGCTGAGCATGGTCCTGATAGTCAGGTAGTATTATGTACGAATTCTCCAGAATTAATAAAAGCAGTAAGTCTAGAAATTAAGGAGCAACTACAGAATCTTAGTCGTGCTTCTGTTGCTCAAAAAGCACTGGAAAATAGTCTGGCTATTAGCTTTGATAATTTAAGCGACTGCATTGCTTTTAGTAATATATATGCTCCAGAGCACCTAATAATTAATTGTTTAGAGGCCAAATCTTTACTGCCTGAAATTCAAAATGCAGGTTCCGTTTTTGTTGGGCCCTACAGCGCCGAAAGTATTGGCGATTATGCAAGCGGAACCAATCATACCTTGCCCACTGCTGCTTATGCTCGCAGTTATAGCGGCTTAAGCCTAGATAGTTTTCAAAAGCAAATTAGCTTTCAAGAAGTGAGTGCAGAAGGCCTGCAAAATATTGGCCCAGCAGTAGCGCTTATGGCGGCGGCGGAAGAATTAAGCGCCCATAAAAGTGCGGTAGATATTCGATTAGAAAGCTTAAGAACTGCGAAAGATGGAATTTAAAATCGAAAACTTATTAAGAAAGCATCTGCATAAAGCGCCGCAATACCGCTCGGCACGTGATGAGTTTCAGGGCGAAGCGCAAGTGTTTTTAGACGCGAATGAAAACCCGAATCAAAGTGATTTCAATCGTTACCCAGACCCCTTGGCTTCAAATCTGCGCAAGCGCTTAGCTCAAGAAAATGACCTTCAAATTTCGCAAATAGCACTTGGAAATGGTAGCGATGAGTGGATTGATATGCTTTTTCGATTATTCGCAGAACCGGGTAAAGACGCTGCCTTAATAATGCGACCTAGCTACGGTATGTATCGCGTTTGTGCGGCTTTAAACAAAGTGAAGTGTTTAGAAATACCTCTAGACGAAAATTGGGATATCGGTTTAGATACTACTTTGGAACAGATTGAAAATGAAAGGGTTTCCCTGATTTTTCTTTGCTCACCTAATAATCCTACCGGCAATTTACTCAATGTGGGGGCCATTGAAGTTCTTTTGCAAAATTCGCAAGCCCTAGTAATTATCGATGAGGCCTATATACACTACAGCGCTGGTGAATCCTGGTTAAAAAGACTAGCAGAGTTCCCCAATCTTTTGGTCTTGCAAACTTTTTCCAAGGCATTGGGACTGGCGGCCTTGCGCATTGGAGTGATTTACGGAAACCCAAAAATAATCGCCTATCTCCTTGCTTTTAAAGCGCCTTATAACCTTAATTCTTTCAGTCAGAAAAAGGCATTGGAATGTTTGGAAAAGGCAGATTGGAAGAGGCAGTGCGAGGAAACCAAGAATGAGCGTGATTTTCTTAGTGAGCGTTTAGCAGAATTCCCTTATGTAGAAAGGGTTTTTCCGTCACAAGCCAATTTTTTACTTATTCAGTTTAATGAAGCGCAGGGTCAATTTCACTACTTGAAAAACGCCGGAGTTATTGTGCGCGACCGTAGCTCCGAAGTTTCCAATGCCTTGCGCATCAGCATCGGCACCCCTGCGCAAAATCGTCAATTGTTAAAACTTTTAAAAGAGTATGAAAACTAAACTAATTTTTCTCGATCGCGATGGAACGATGATCAAAGAACCGGCAGACGAACAAATAGATTCTTTTGCCAAACTGAGTTTTTTACCAAATTTAATAAGCGCTCTGAAACGCATCGTAAATGAAACGGAGTACGCTTTAGTAATGGTTACTAATCAGGACGGTTTAGGAACAGAGAGCTTTCCTGAGGCGGATTTTTGGCCGGTGCAAAATTTTATTATCGATTTATTGGCGGGCGAGGGTATTCCTTTTAAAGCCATCCACATCGACCCAAGTTTACCCGCCGAAAATTCGCCTAACCGTAAGCCCAATACAGGCATGTTACAAGAGTATATTTATGGCAATTACGATTTGGCTAATAGTTATGTAATTGGCGATCGACTTTCGGATCTAGCTTTAGCAGAAAACTTAAACTGCCAAGCGATTTTCATTGGCGAGGAGCAGGAGAAGGCTAGCTTATCTAGCGAAAGCTGGACTGAGATAGCCGACTTTCTTTGTAGTCGTCCTCGCAAGGCTAAAGTGCAACGAGCAACAAAGGAAACTGCAATAGACTTAGTTTTGAATTTAGATGGTTCCGGTAAGGCAATCATTAAAACGGGTTTGGCTTTCTTCGATCATATGTTAGAGCAGATCGCAAGACACGGAGATTTCGATTTGGAATTGATCTGCCGCGGCGATCTTCAGGTAGATGAACACCATACGGTTGAAGATGTCGCCATTGTTTTAGGTCAAGCATTTAAACAAGCATTGGGACAAAAGAAAGGAATTGAACGCTATTCATTTTTACTCCCGATGGATGAAAGTGAGGCGCAAATTAGTCTCGATTTTGGAGGTAGAGCTTATCTGCAATGGCAATGCAGTTTTCAGCGTGAAAGAATCGGCGATTTGCCCACGGAAATGTTTAAGCACTTCTTTAAATCTTTTTGCGATGCCGCAAGCTGCACCTTGCATGTTCACTCTCAAGGAGAAAACGAGCACCATAAGATTGAGTCAGTTTTTAAAGCTTTTGCGAAGGTGCTAAATCAAGCCAGTAAACGCAATGCGAGCGGTCGCATTCCCAGCACTAAAGGAATATTATGATAGCCTTGGTTGATTATAAAGCGGGCAATACTTATTCGGTATTACAGGCCTTTAAGCGCTTGGGAGAAGATTTGGTGCTAACGGATGATCCGCAGCTAATAAAACAGGCTGATAAGGTTGTTTTTCCAGGCGTAGGTGCCGCAAGTAGCGCGATGCATAATTTAGAGCAGCGCAATTTAATAGCGGTTTTAAAAAGCTTGGAGCAGCCCTTTTTGGGTATTTGCTTAGGCATGCAATTACTGGCTCAATGGAGCGAAGAAGGGGATACTCCCATGTTAGCGATTGTTCCGCTACAAATTAATCGCTTCCGAAAGGCTCCTAAATCACCCCATATGGGCTGGAATTCCCTCCAAAATATGCGCGGTCCATTATTTCGCGGCATTGAAGAAAATGCCGACTTCTATTTTGTGCATTCCTACCGATTAGGACCCAGTGAGTTTTCGATTGCCGACTGTAATTACGGTGATGATTTTACAGCTGCGGTGAATTTTAAAAATTTTTACGGATTACAGTTTCACCCCGAAAAGAGTGGAACAAATGGAGCAAAACTGCTACAAAACTTTATTGACTTATGAGAATAGTTCCTGCGATTGATTTAATTGAGGGCCAACCGGTTCGCCTTAAACAAGGTGATTTTAAGCAACAACAATTTTACCCAGAATCCTTATTAGAATTGGCTGCCAAAATTTGGGACGCTGGCATACGAAACTTGCATTTAGTGGATCTCAGTGCCGCTCAAGCGGAGCGCTTAGGAAGTATTCAATCTCTGGAAAAGTTGTTAGTGAAATTCCCCTTCCGGGTAGATTATGGGGGAGGAATACGCAGTAAAAAGCAGGTGCAACAACTTTTTTCACTCGGGGTAGATGCGGTGAATATTGGCACTCTTATTTTTAGTGATCGTACTGCTTTTAATGAACTTTTAGCGGAATATCCCACTCGGATTATTGCCTCATTGGACGTGAAGGACAATCGAATTGCCTATCGTGCTTGGCAAGAAAACAGCACCTTTCAGATTGATGATGTACTTCCCGATTTGCAATCGCAAGGGCTGCTGAAATTATGCGTTACCGATATCGAGAAGGACGGGATGCTGTCGGGGCCTTCGCTAGCCTTATACCAAGCCTTAAAGCAAAAGTATCCAAACTTAGACTTAATAGCCTCAGGTGGAGTGCGCGATAGAAAGGATATTATAGCTTTGGAAGGGGTTCCTTGCGAAGCGGTAATCATAGGTAAAGCATGGTTAAACGGTAATCTCAACTTGCGCGAATTATGTTAAAGAAGCGCATTATTCCCTGCTTAGATGTAAAAAATGGACGCACGGTAAAAGGCGTGAACTTTAAAAACTTACGAGATGCCGGTGATGCGGTGGAATTGGCTCAGTATTATGCCGAAGCGGGAGCCGATGAGTTGGTTTTATTAGACATCAGCGCAAGCGAAGAAAAACGAGCAACTATGGCTCAGTTTGTAAAAAAAGTAGCCTCGGTAATTAATATTCCTTTTACCATTGGTGGGGGTATTCGTTCGGTTAAAGATGCGGAGGTTTTATTGGAAAATGGTGCCGATAAGATATCCATAAACTCTGCCGCACTAGATCGTCCCGCCTTAATTTCTGAGCTGGCAAATCGTTTTGGAAATCAATTCGTGGTATTGGCAGCGGATCTTAAGTGGTCACGGCCAGATGGGCAGTGGCAACTTTTTTCACTTGGAGGCAAAATAGCGGTTAAGCGAGAGGCCATGGTATGGCTTAGAGAAGCTGAAGAACGTGGCGCAGGCGAACTATTAATAAGTGCCATAGATGCTGATGGTACCAAAGCGGGCTTTAACCGAGCACTCTATCAACAAATAGGAACTATTAGCTCATTGCCATTAATTGCTTCTGGAGGAGCGGGTACTAAAGAACATTTTTGGGAACTTTTCCGTGATAGTCCTGCAGATGCAGCTTTAGCAGCGAGCCTTTTTCATTTTAAAGAATTGGAAATTGCCACTTTAAAAAGCTATTTAAACGATAAAAAAATACCGATTAGACTATGATTGATTTCACCAAAGGAGAAGGCCTAGTGCCTGCGATTATTCAAGATGCGAGAGATCAGCAAGTATTGATGCTCGCCTATTTAAACGAGGAGAGTTGGCAAAAAACGCTAAGCACTAAAAAGCTATGCTTTTACAGTCGTTCTAAAAAACGATTGTGGACCAAAGGAGAGGAGAGTGGCAATTATTTACACCTAATTTCCTATCAGGTAGACTGCGATCGAGATACTATTTTAGTGCAAGTTGTGCCCCAAGGACCAACTTGCCATAAAGGCAGCGAAACCTGCTTTGGAGATAAAAGTAAAAAGGGATTTTCCGCCCAGTTGGAAGAAATTATTTCCCAACGTTTACTGACGAAGAACGAAGACAGTTATGTTAATCAGCTCTCAGAAAAGGGCTTGGCTAAAGTGGCACAAAAGGTGGGCGAGGAAGCGGTAGAACTAGTGATTGAAGCGATGGGTGACTCTAAAGAGTTGTTTTTAAATGAGGCGGCCGATTTACTTTTTCATTACCTGCTGCTGCTAGGGGTAAAAGGCTTTAAATTATCTGAGGTGGAAGAGCTTTTGTGGGAAAGACATCAAGCGAAAGCTTAAGCCATTAAATATAGTTTGGATGCCAATTTGGATTTAAAAAGGGATTGGATATTCGATTCATAAAGTTCGGTAAAATTCGGAAAATCATAGCACATTCCGTTAAACGATTAATCTTGCTTTTAATCGATTTTAGACTAAACCTTAAGCTGGCTTGTCGCAATTTTGCTATAACAAATCGACACAATGAAAACTAAAGTTCTATTTTTATCAGCCTTCGCCCTTTTTGCTGGGTCTTGCGCCAAAGACAACGAAGCTCCAATACAAACTACGCCTGTTTTAAGCGAGAATATTAAGGAATTACAAATTCCAGCCAACTTTTCTTTTGAAACAGCTAAAGAAGTACAAGCTTCCGTTAATGTAAAAGGTATTAACGATAATGCCTTATCGGGAGTTAAGGTTAGTTTTTATACGGCAGATCCGAGTAATGGTGGAACTTTACTAAGTTCTGGGTTTACGACTGGTTCAGGTGATTTAACCATGCCAGTGCGAGTTCCTGCTTTTGTTAATGAAATGTTTGTAGAAGTATCTACTGCCGGTATTGCCACGCAGCAAACGGTAATGGTAACTGAAAATATCCAAGTAAATTTTGGAGGTAAAGCCGGGAAAAGAGCTTTACAGTCCAATAAGATGACCACGGTAACATCTCGTACTCCCATTAAGAACAACTACTATTATATGGGTGGTTTTACTACTGGCCAAAACGAAGGGGTGCCTACTTATCTAGAACCCACTCGTGATGTAATCACTCAGGACTTTTTAGACGATGTAAGTGCATCTCTGCCTGAGCGTCAAGCTGTTCCGGTAAATAATCCCAATTACTTAACCGTTGGAAATGAGCTAGACGTAGTAATTGAGGCAACCAGCGATGTTTGGATTACCATGGTAGCTGAAGGAGCAGGTAATAGAAATTCTTTAGGATATTATGTTTTTGATAGCAATAATCCTCCCGCAACAGCTAATGATATTGATTCGGTTTTTATAATTCTGCCTAATAGCTCCTTACAAAATTCAAGCGGTGGCTTAGTCGCTGGTGATAAAGTTAAACTAGGAACTTTTGAAGGTGGGAAAACTATCAGCTGGGTTCTGATTCAAAATGGCTGGACTTCAAATGGGGTAGATGTGGATAAGAGAAAATTTTATTCTCGTATTGACTTTAATACCGTTGAAACTGATCCTACTTTGCGTCAGCACACCGTGCAACTAGCCGACATCGGTCGTCAGCTTTTATTAAATGGTTTTGAAGATTTAGTTCGTTCGGTTCAAAGTGATAATGACTTTAACGATTTAGTCTTTTACGTAACCGCCAATCCATGGGAAAACGTAAACATCGGCGGTATTCCTTCGATTACTCCCAAAGCTGATTGCGATAACGATGGTGTATCAGACGAAAGCGATGACTTCGTTTGTGATCCTTTACGCGCCATGCGCAACACATACACTGGTACTTTAGCTTATGAAGATTTATGGCCAGCGCAAGGTGATTATGATTTCAACGATATGGTTATCGATTACGAAATTGATCATATTTTAAATGGAAATAATGAAGTAGTAGAAATCGAGGCAGATTGGACCGTTCGCGCCATTGGTGCAGGTTTCAGAAATGGTTTTGGCTATAGCTTCGACAATTTAGCTCCTAATACTATCGCAAGTATCACGGGCCAAGATTTAACCGACGGTTTAGTTACAGTTGGTGCTAACGGAACAGAGCAAGGTCAAACTAACGCTACCGTTATCGCTTTTGACAATGTTTTTAATGTTATGCCCAATGCAGGAACTGCTTTTGTGAACACTGTGAAAGGTGAGGCAACGGTTAGCCCGGTAACTCTATCCAATAAAATTAGTTTTACTACTAGTCAAAACCAGTCCTTGGTTGGACTGCCTCCTTATAACGCCTTTATTTTTGCCAATGCCACGCGCGGACGTGAAATTCACTTGGCCGATAAAAGACCAACCGATTTAGCCAATGTTGCTTTGTTCGGCACCGATGCGGATGCAACTGATGCGGCAAATGAATACTCTTACAAAACTGCCAACGGCCTTCCTTGGGCAATAAATGTTGCAGCGACTTTTGCTTACCCCGTAGAATACACTCCTATTAATGAAGCTTATTCAAACTTCTCAGTATGGGCAACTTCTGGCGGTACAATTAATACCAATTGGTTTACAGATGAGGCGGGCAACCGTAACAACGAGAAAATTTATTAAGATATAGCAGATTAGTTTTTGGTTGATAATGAAGAGACCGTTCCTTAGCAAAGGGACGGTCTCTTTTATTTGTTAGCTTATTAACAGAGCTTCAATTCCTCCCATCAAGATTTTTCAGGCCTTGCAAGCTTTTAGTCCCAGCTTCTTTAGTCGCTATGGATCCCGCTAAGTGTTGCATTTTAATTAGTAGGCCTCGTGATTGAAGGGTAGCTATGTTTTTTAGAACTGTCTAAAAATTTAAACAATGTTTATCATTGATGCTATTTATCCAACCTATCGTCTTTTAATGCAAATAAGGCCGCTTAAAACATCTTGTTAATTTAATTCTCCCGATAATCGGAAGGATGGGGCCACTAATCGAAATATCAAGGTGATCACCATTGAAATTGAGATCTTTGAGTATCAATAAAGAAAAGGAGTTTACTCCATCAATTGATTAAAATACGTTCCTATCTATACCCCTCTATACAGAGAAAAGCCTCGTTTTCGGACGAGGCTTTTTTGTTTTTCTATTGATTACAACTTATTGATTTACAGTTATTAAATATTATAATTCCTCCCTTCTTACCATTCATCGTAATTATAAGTCCAAAGGTCGAATGAAGTAGGTAACCTTCCTTAAAATTGAGACCTTTGAGTATCAATACAGAAAAGGAGTTTACTCCATCAATTGATT
>TARA_R110001592_G_scaffold94521_1_pt1 | contig 61969 bp, 46 predicted proteins | sample TARA_R110001592 | Tara Oceans TARA_R110001592 (sample SAMEA4398387) | marine metagenome | biome: Polar Biome; feature: [SRF] surface water layer (ENVO:00010504); material: water (ENVO:00002006), including particulate matter (ENVO:01000060) such as... | depth 5 m | reverse complement strand
CCGCCAATTAACTCTTCGACACGCGCCAGCAGGTCATGTGTCGTAAGATGGTCCCCCATTACAGCCTCACCACAATATCGAATCGTTTATCCAGTTTTCGTCTGGCGGTCGGTTATTTCACAGATACGGAACAAATGACCCGGTACCCAGCTCACTATTCGCAGCCATTGTAAGCATTCTACCTGCAGATAGGAATGCAAACAGGGGGCGGTGTTTCATTTCCGGGGTTGAAATCAGACTTTCCCATCTTCTGGGGAAGATAATCCTGTTGGACGGTTGAATAAATCGTGTGATTCATCGGCAGACAGGGACCCGTTCAGTAGGTTTCCCGGATAAAATGGCCACTCTTTCCGCCTGATTTTTCTACAAGCCGGGTCGGACCGAGCGTCATGCCTCGATCCACGGCTTTGCACATATCATAAATTGTCAGGGCGGCGATACTGACGGCAGTCAATGCTTCCATTTCCACCCCGGTTTTGCCATCCACTTTCACCGTTGCCAGAATGCGAATTGTCGTTTCATCGGGAACTTCAAAATCCAGCTGGACACCGGTCAGGCTCAAAGGATGGCATAGAGGGATCAGGTCGGCTGTTTTTTTCGTCGCCATGATGCCTGCGATACGGGCGATTTCCAGAACGTCGCCTTTGGAAATCTGGCGATCCAGAATCAGTTTTTGTGTGTGAGGCAACAAGGTCACCAGGGATTCGGCGACAGCGATGCGGGCGGTCACCGCTTTGTTCCCCACATCAACCATGCGGCTGGCGCCTTCTTCATCAAAATGGGTCAAGTCAGACATCGGAACCTCTCTGGAATCCTGGCAAACAGCGAATCAGTGCAGACACAGCCGCAACGATCAGGCAGCCTCGGAGGCATCTTCGGCAGTCGCCGACTGCTTGAAGTTCCCGTCTTCACTGATGTCGTCGAAGCGGACGGACATCCGTTTGGAGACCCCTGACTGTTCCATTGTAACGCCATATAAAACGTTTCCAACAGTCATGGATCGTTTATTATGTGTGATCATAATGAACTGGGTGGTTTCCTTGAAATCGTCGATCAGGCCGGCATAGCGTTCCACGTTGGCTTCATCCAGCGCCGCATCCACTTCGTCCAGAATACAGAACGGACTGGGACGGCTGCGGAAAATGGACATCAGCAGTGCCACAGCGGTCAGGGTTTTTTCACCCCCACTTAATAAAGTCAGTCCGCGGAGTTCTTTTCCAGGGGGCCGGGCCACGATTTCAATACCACATTCCAGCACGTCATCCGGATCTTCCAGAATGATGTCCGCTTCACCGCCGCCGAACAGCTTACGGAAGATTTCCTGGAAGTGTCCACGAATAACTTCAAACGTATCATGAAACAGCCGCCGGCTCTCGGCATTAATACGACGAATGATTTCTTCCAGAGACGACTTGGCCTCGTTCAGGTCATCCAGCTGCGATTTCATATACTCGAAACGACATTCCAGCTCGTCCAGATCATTCAGGCTGTCTGAGTTGACGCTACCCATCATCTTGATTTTCCGCCTCAGGCGATTGACCTGTGCTTCAATTTCCGGGCGAATTTCCAGATACAGCTCTACATTAAAACCGGCTTCCGCAGTGGCAGCTTCTTCTTCCACCAGTTCGATTTCCACGCGTTCCGACTCGGCTTCTTCTTCTGAAAAAACTTCATCCTGCTCAACGGCGGAGTCTGACAGCTCTACATCCTGCGTTGTTTCTTCTGCAGAAGCGGACTCCTCTTCTGAAACGGATTCCGTATCGGTTTCTGATTCGTACTGCGCCTGTTCTTCCAGATGCTGCTTGAGAACAGATTCGCCCGAAGAAACAATTTCCTCCAGCGTGACCTGGTATTCCTCTTCGATCCGCTCCGCCAGAGTACTGATCTGATGATCGATATCACGGGTTTTGAATTCTTCTTCGTGCTTCTGTTCGCTCAATTCGCGACGCTCTTTACGCAGCGCCGCCTCTTCAGAGCTGAACTGCTTCTTGAGCTGCCGCTTCTCATCGCGGATTGCTGACACGCTGGCAGCCGATGCGAGCAGGCCTTCCTGCATTAAATACTGTTCATCCAGCAAAGCACGTGTGTTAAGGATATGCAGCTTAATCTGCGAATTTTTTTCCAGCGACAGTTCATAACGACGATTGGATTCTTCCTGTTGCTGCTGACGCTGTTCAAATTCCAGCTTCAGCCGGTCGCAACGCTGATTCAGTCCCGCCAGCCGTTCTTCATGTGTTGCCAGTTCCAGTTTACGGGCATTCTGCTGCTCTTTGAGTTCCTGAACTTCACACTGTTTATTCAACAGGGCGGACTCATCCTCCTGAATCAGTGCATTCAACGACTGCAGGCTGTCTTCTGTTTCCTGCTTTTCTGTTAATACGGTTTCAATTTCGGCCTGCAGTTTTTGCGCATGACGTTCCAGATCGACCAGATCACTTTTGACGGTCGACCATTCTTCATTCCACTGTTCCCGCTTCTGCTCGGCTGCAACTTTCGCCGCTTTTTCAATGGAAAGCGCCTCGGAAGCCTCCTGCATCTGACTTTGACAGGCACTCCGTTCATCATCCACGGTGGCCAGCAGCGCATCCAGTTTTTCCAGAGCAGTTTCGTTGTCGTTCAATGTCCGATCAATGCGAATCAGATCGTTTTTGAGTTTTCGCAATTCGCTGCGGCGGGTGAAGATGGCAGATTCACCGCCGATGGCACCGACGAAGATCGACTGGTTTTCTTCAACCAGTTCTCCCTGCAGGGTGACAAAGCGACATTTTTTGCCGACCCCCTTAGACAGATTCACGGCTGTCTCCAGCGAATCCACAATCCAGGTATCCGCCAGCAGCATTTTTGCCAGCAACTGATTTTCCGGAGTCGGTTTCACCAGTTGATCGGCACGATAAATAACGCCGCGTTCCGCAGAGAGATCCAGAAGTTGCGCCTGCTGCTCCGTTGAAATATCAGCCGGATCAGCGGCCTGACCTTCCAGTGTGAACCCCTGGATTGTCGCTGGCAGTTCTGTCTGTGAAGTCGGTCGAGTAATGAACCCCACCCGGCCAGAGATCGAATATTTCCCCTCTTTCAGAAACTCATAGAGTGGTTCAAATTCGCTGATCACCAGCAACTGAGAGCGAATACCTAACGCCACTTCCAGCAACGCCGCCTGTTCCAGATCCACGTCAAGCAGGTCTGCGACACTACCGATGATGGTATTCCAAGGCGAATATTGCGACGTCTGCGCACGGTTCAGGATCTCCTTGACCCCGATACTGATTCCTTCCTGTCGCCGCTCCAGATCTTCCAGAACACTCTTGCGTGCCTGGTAGGCGCTACGTCTTTCCCGCAATTCGGACAGCTGTTGTGTTTTCTGATCCTGCTCACTGAGGAGTGTCTGTTGCTTTTCATCGACGTCAGACAGGTTTTGGGCAAATTCTGCGACCCGTTCGCCGGCGGAACGAAAACGTGCTTCACAGGCTTCAACGACCGCCTGCGCATCATTTACCTTCGCCTCGAGCTGCAGTCGTTTTTCGGTTGCCTTTTCAATGGAACTGCTATAGGTTTCCAGCTGCGTCCGCATTGAGAACACGCGGTTATCCAGCGTCAGCGAAGTCTTGTTCAGCTCATGTACCTGCTGCTGCTTCCGTTGAATCTGCTCGCTGGCGGCATCAACTTCAGCAGTGACTGCAGTAATTCTGGCACGCGTCTCTTCCAGTTTCTGGCGCTGTTCCTGAAAACCGGATTCGGATTTGAGTTTTTCCTGAGTCACCGCTTCCAGATCTTTTTGAATTTCTGACGTGCGTCTGGCCATCAGAATGCGCTGTTTTCGTAACCGGATAATTTCTGTTTCGAATTCCTGCTTCCGTTCCAGCTGATGTTCGATCGCGGTCTGATTTCCCGCAATCCCTTCGCGATGTGAAGAGAGTTTTTTCTCGACGGCTCGTAACTGGTCATCAAACTCAGAAACTTCCGCATCGATGGCAGCCAGCTTTTCTTCGTAAGTCTGGTAGTCGGCATTCAACTCTTCGATGCGCTGTTGATACTGGCCGATCCTGGCCTTCAAAGACGACTGCTGTGAAGTCAGATGCCGCCAGTCATCAGCAGCCATGCCCATCCACAGTTTACGCAACTCGGAAGAAACTTCACGGTACTTGGCCGCCTTGGAGGCCTGGCTGCGCGTGGAATTCAATTGCGCTTCGACTTCATCGACGATGTCGGTTAACCGCTGAATGTTCTGGCCGACCCGTTCGAGTTTGCGTTCCGCATCGACTTTCCGCGATTTATAGCGGCTGATTCCAGCGGCTTCTTCAAACACAACACGCCGGGTGGCGGCGTTAGCCTGCAGGATCTGATCGACGCGGCCCTGTTCGATAATGCTGTAAGCCGACGTCGCGGCACCCGTACCCATAAACAGGTCGCGAATATCTTTCAGACGGACCGGGTTGCGATTGAGCAGGTATTCCGAATCACCATTTTTCCAGAGTCGACGCCCGATTTGAACTTCGTCGGCATCAATATCCAGGAAGCCCTGCCGATTATTGAAGGTCAAGGTCGCTTCGGCATACGCGTTGGCTTTGCGGCCCGCGGAACCGTTAAAGATCACGTCTGTCATGTCTTTGCCGCGAAGGCTCTTGGGGCTCTGGTCACCCAGAACCCACTTGATTCCATCCACGACGTTGCTCTTGCCACTTCCGTTGGGTCCGACCACGCAAGTGATGCCATCCGAAAATTCAAAGATGGTCCGGTCGGCAAAACTCTTAAAGCCGAACAGTTCCAATGATTTCAGCATCACAAAACCTTACACGGGAAAACTAACAACAGTTGCCTGACTTGCAGTGGCGATACACAATTCAGAATCAATCAAATTAACCGCTTGCTTTTATTTGTAAAAATATCGGAACCAGCTCTGGAAGGTATTCTGTTTCACGAACTTATCATCTTCATCCGTAGATTTGGGTTTTCGTGAATCAATCAGGGTCGCTTTACCTTTTTCGCCTGACTCACTCGCTGATTCTATTTCAGGTTCTTCACTCTCTTCTTTCGATCTCCGGGATGCACTGGTACTGGGCGCACCTGTTGTGAAGATGTTGGGAACCATATTCTGATTACCGACCCGCGAACCCTTCTTCGGTTTCGGTTTGGACGATTTCAGATCACCCGACTTCAGAGCCAGTAGAGAATCGTCGTGAACCGGGCGGTAATACATGCGTCCGCCTTCAGGTAAGGCATCGATTTCGACTTGACCTTCAATATTGCCCTGCTGATGTGCCTGCAAAATCATTTGTGCAATATCGGGATAGCTGGCTCCCATATCCACCGCGGTACGAATCACGACAGCAATATTTTTCGAAACCAGTTTACGCTGATCGGGTTCATCCACTTCATATTTACTGACTGTCAGCTGTTCGACACCAGGCGCTCCCGTAATCAATACTTTACCGGCACGAACGGTGATCGGTACTCGGAATTCCTGTTCGGAACCAAACAGCACCACTTCCGGATGTTTACGATGTGTGACATGAATCATCGGGCCACCATTCTTCGGTCCTCCCTCTTTAGCATTCGGGTCGTGAGTTGTCACGGTCTCCAGTTCGGTCTGCAGCACGTGCAGCAGGAACTGGTCGTTCATATTTTCACCACGAATAAAGGGATCATTTTTATCCAGTGTCCACAGGGCGCGGAAAGCACCGTAACGGGTTTCCGCACTGGTCATACTCATCAGTTCCCGCAAATGCAGATGTGCCTCTGGTTCATCAAGGGCCGACATGGCTGCCAGGGCGTACACTCGGAACGCCGGTTCTTCGCGGGCCGCGTCTGCCAGATCCTTGATACCGGAACCATCATCCAGGTAAGCCAATGCGACCGCCGCATGGAAGCGGACTTCCAGCAGAGGACTCTTCAAGGCGGATTTCAGAATGGGAATTGATTTTTTCCCGATCGCTTCCAGTTCAATGGAAGCCCGCTCTGCTTTTTCCGGAATCATAATTTCTTCCGTGAGTTTCTGCATACGCACCCGTTGCGCCACATCGGTTTCCCGGAAGGCGATATAGCGGACCACCTGCAGGTAGCGAGAATCGTTATGCTTATAGCGTGGTTTCAGCTTGAGTACCACTTTTTTATCTGTCTTGGCTTCGGCCAGTGGTTCTTCGATTCCGTATTTATCAAAGTGATGGAAGCGAGTACCAATCCGGTTAGCGATACGCTGTGCGTTTCGAATACTCTTGAAATCATTTCGCAGGTACAGAGCCAGGTCACGATCTTCTGCGACGGAAATTCCACCTGCCAGAATGCGACCGCGACGAAGGAGTCCCGAAGTCCCTTTTTTACGATCTTCTTCCGACATGGGAGGGATCAGAATCGGCCCCTGGGCTTTCGCCAGGATGTGACCTTTCAACAGCCCGCGTCCCTGGATCATCGCCTGCTCGGCCAGATACGATTCCATCAGCCAACCCCCTTCGAGGCTGGTCGCTTCACTGTTACCGGGCAGGTAAACTTCCACATCGAAGGTTTCCCCTTTGCGGATCAATGGCGGCAGATAGGCTTTCACAATCACCAGTGCCGTTGAAGGACTGCGCAGAATCTGGTTCGGATTTTTGACATTCCGACGTCGCATCTCGCGTAATAACGCTTCCCGGTGAACCGAAGGAGGCGGGTTGCCGCCTGTTCCGTTCAGGCCCGTGACGAGCCCCACGCCCTGCAGCGCGATCAGGTTCTTACCGGTAATCTGGGTATATTCGCCGATGAATGGCGTTTCGACCTTGGTTTCAAACTTCTCAATTTCAGACGTCGTTTCGTCTTCATCCGGACTTTGTGAACGCATACTGGCCGACTTCAACCAGCTCTGCGGATTCAGATTGAGTTTCTGACAGCCCGTAAAACCGGAAGCGACAATGATCACGACGATTAATAAATTGACAGTGTTCTTCACAGTACGACCCCGTTTGTGAGAAAATAGTCTTTTCAGAATGGTTGTTTTGCCACTGAAACCGCTTCCGGACAGACGTTGATTCTCAAGCAGACAGGCATAAGTCTACAACCTGACTGAGTCCAGTCGATTTAACTGAATTGTTTCTTGAGTGATCAAACAGTGCCGGAACCGACACAGCAGAAAACCTGAAGAGAAATTGAGATTTGATTTGAGAGAGATTTGTGGAGATCGGGAGCTTATTGCAATCGGCAAACGGGGTCAATACCGATTTTTTCACCTGCCAGCAACCGAACTGCCGGCAGGTTCCGAGAGGATACTCTCATACTGAAATAGACCGTATCTGATTAGATCACGCTGAGTTACGAGACAGGAATCCGTTATGATCCTGAAAACGGTATCGTATTATCCTGAAACACCTTGCCAGCCGGTTTCTTTTTCGATTTGGGAATTTCGAACCCTGCAGGTCCAAACTGATCATCCGCAGAAAACGGCTGAAACTGGTTCTGTTTTCGAGAACCGGGAAACGAGAACGGATTGGACTGAGTCGCTTTTGTTTCCGTAAAGGTAGCCGCTCCCAGTGTTTTCAGCTGCATGCCAATCTGATCTTTAAACTGAATCACAATCTCGGTGGCTTCAATCTGGGTATTCCGGGAGCCAACACCTCGAATCAGTTTGACGTTCTCTTTTTCCGTTCCTTTGAGACTCATTGAGTTCGTCCCAAAATCGAATTGGGCTTCAGCAGCAGTCGCATTGATCAGATCGGCACTGCTGATAATTTTCACATTTCCCTTCAGATCCAGCTTCAGATCAGAATGGCTGGAACAGGTCGCGTCGATCACATCAGCCGAGACGCAGATTTCGTCGATTTTGATTCCCGCGCTCCCCTGCAGACGAATCACGCGTTTCCCGTCCCCATGGATTTTCACATCGATTTCTTCCCCACTTAAGATCATTTGATCCAGTGGCAATGTCTGAACTTTGGCAGCAGAGACTGTTTTTTTCTCTTCCTTCAATTCCGCGATTTCTTCAGAAAACCCCGGATTCAAAATGCTGCCTGCAAAAACAAGAGATAGAACGATTGAAAAATGGTGTCGTGACATTTTATTTCTCCTTTAGGAATTAAGAGTCGTACTCGGGGGATCTTAATCTATCTCTTAAAACAGACTAGTGGAGTGTCATTTTTAAATCTTGGGTTGATAGATATCACGAGAGTGCGACAACGGAGCACGTAAACAACACCTCCCCCACCCCTCAATTTCAAGCTTGACAAAGCACTAGTTGCGCACATATGGCTTTCTGGCCTCAACACCCCAGTCATGCGAAAACAGTTTAATCTGAGCGATGGCGATTTGATTGAAGAAATCGAATTGACTTGGCTCCGTAGTTGCAACTCTGACGGTGTCTTTCCGTGTTGCCTGCCGCTCATTAATTTTGACGTTTTCGATAGGGTGAACCAGCATCGTTTGCAGATCTTTGTATCTCATAAGAATATGTGTAGCAGTGATTTCTGTAGTCTGCTGATTCTGAGTTCGAATCAATGAGACAGTCCCATGTTCTCTGCTGGTGAGGCTTAAAAACTGCCTGCCATACTCCAGGCTGGCGTTCTGTGCCGACATTCGCAGTTGATCACGCTCATTTTCAATCTTAGCGTTTCCCTTCAAATCAATCCGCAGATCGTGTTCATCTTTGTAGACAAGTTCAATCGTCTCAGCCATAAGACGCGTTTTACCACAGAGGACTCGGGCATCCCCTTTGAGACTGATCATATTTTGTTCATCCCGCGAGACCCAGATTTTCAGTTCTTCTGCCTTTAAAATAAAAGGACCAAACTCGATCGTTTTATTTTTAGCTGAAAGAGCCGCGTAGTTTTTCGGTTTATCTCTGCGGACCGGAACAGAAGTCTCAGCTAGACAAATCGAATGAATTTCTATCAGACATATCACAACAGCTAACAGTCGGATTAACATGTAGAACTCCCTTTCCAGATTTGAATTGCTATCTCTTTCAGGTGTTCTAACAGACAGTTTTCAGACCGTCCATGCCAGTTATCGCTGAAATGCTCTCTTTGGCTGATCGGAGAATATCTTTGCTGAAACAGTTTTCAAACAACGTCACTTCCGACATGATAGTATGCACATTGTTACTTGCCACCGTTTAAGAAGTTACAACATTCCTGACGTTCTTAGTCCTCGCGAGAATCATCCCATGCTTTTCTATCAAAAACATCTTGTCAAATTTACAAGCGCATTCCTGATTTGCCTGACTCTCCTTCCCAGCCTGACGAAAGCGGACGGCCCTAAGGATAACATTCCGGATCAAGTCCGACGTATCCCCGGCCTGGGAGTCGAAGTTCCGGCAGCTCAACGGCAGCAGTTGGAACAGGGGCTGGCGAAGCTCAAAACCTCGCTGGATCAACTCAAAAAAAACAAAGACGCCCGCATCAAAGCGTTGATTCCCGATGTGGAAATCTATCATCGCGCAGTCCGGTGTGCACTCGAATATCAGGAATTCTTTCACGAACGGGAAATCGGAACAGGACACAAACTGCTGAAACAGGGACAGGAGCGAGCTGAACAGCTGTTGAAAGGAGAAGCCCCCTGGACGCGTCAGACAGGGTTAGTCGTGCGAGGCTACACTTCAAAGATCGATCAGACCGTGCAGCCTTACGGACTGGTTATCCCGGATAACTACACGTTTTCGGGTAAGAGCGATTATCGCTGCGATCTCTGGTTTCACGGTCGCGGAGAACGGTTGAGCGAAGTCAACTTCATCAACCAGCAGCAGCGGTCCCGTGGACAGTACACGCCCGCGGACACCATCGTGCTGCATCCATATGGCCGTTATTCCAATGCGTTCAAATTCGCCGGGGAAATTGATGTACTCGAAGCACTGGAAGCGACAAAGCAGAATTACCGCATCGACGACGATCGCGTTTCTGTCCGTGGTTTTTCCATGGGAGGCGCTGCCTGCTGGCAGTTCGCCGTACATTACGCCGACCGCTGGTTCGCCGCCAACCCGGGAGCCGGTTTCTCGGAGACGCCGCTGTTTCTCAAGGTCTTCCAGGAGGAAAAGCTGAAGCCGACCTGGTACGAAAAGAAATTATGGCAGATGTATGACTGTCCCGGCTATGCCCTTAACCTGTTTCAGTGTCCGACGGTCGCCTACAGTGGTGAAATTGACAAACAGAAGCAGGCCGCCGATGTGATGGAACTGGCGCTGGAAAAAGTGGGAATTGACATGGTGCACATTATCGGCCCCGATACCGCGCATAAAATTCACCCGGATTCCAAAATCATCATCGAGGAGAAAATGGATTCCCTGGCGCGGGTCGGCCGAGAGCGCGTGCCTGCAACCATCCATCTGGTCGCCTATACGCTGAAATACAACCGTATGGCGTGGGTCACGCTGGATGCGATGCAGGAAGAATGGACGCAGGCCCAGATTGACGCCCGGCTGCTGAGCGGGAATCGCGTTGAGGTCAAAACGGAAAACGTGACCGCCTTCACCCTGAAAATGGCATCCGGTGAATCGCCTCTGGATATGACACAGCCAGTGACCGTGCAGGTGGACGGGATGAAGCTGGAAGCGCCCCGCCCGATGTCTGACCGTTCCTGGGAAGTCTCATTTCACAAATCGGGTGACGGCTGGCAGGTGGGACCTGCCACTTACGAACCCGGACAGCTGGTGAAGAAACATAATCTGCAGGGACCGATTGACGATGCCTTTATGGATTCGTTTCTCTTTGTCTCCCCCTCCGGAACGTGTGCCTCACCGACTGTTGATAAGTGGGTCAAGTCCGAGATGCAGCATGCGGCCGTGCACTGGCGTCAGCAGTTCCGCGGAGATGCCCGTGTGATGAAAGATGTAGAGATCACCGATAAAGAGATCGCGTCCAGTAACCTCGTCCTGTGGGGTGATCCCCAGAGCAATCAGCTCATTAAGAAGATTGCGGATCAACTGCCGATCCAGTGGACGGCGGATACGATCATCGTGGGTGACAAGCAATACCCGGCGGATCACCATGCTCCAATTCTGATTTTCCCCAATCCGTTGAACCCGGAAAAGTATGTGGTGCTCAACAGCGGATTTACTTATCGTGAATACGCCTATCTGAATAATGCCCGGCAGGTACCGATGCTGCCCGACTGGGCGGTCATCGATCTGCGGACTCCTGCGGGCAGTCAATATCCGGGGAAAGTCGTCGATGCAAACTTCTTTGACGAATTCTGGCGTTTAAAATAAAGCGTTCCCTCCCGGGAATCGTGCTCGGGAATTTAAAAATACTCCATTTTGAATAGTTGACCATATTATGAAATATCTGACAAAATTACTGATCGCCGTTTTTCTTTTGGGAGTGACTGGCGTGGCAAAAGCGGAAGTCTCGTATTACAAACCTTCTTCCAAAACCGGGGCTTCACTGTGTGTTGTTGTGAGAGATGATGTCCTGGCGCATACTTCACAAATTCTGCCTTTAAATATAAAGGGGGGGATGATTACCCCGACCGGAGCCGGCGATCAGACGGCACTTGTATTGAAGAATTTAAGTTATCTGTTGAAAAAGGTAGACAGCTCACTGAATAAGCTGGTGAAGTTAAACATTTACGTTGCCCGTGAAGAACTGGTGACGGAAGTTCAACAGCGATTGACACAAGAACTGGAACTGATCGCACAACCGGCGTGCACCTATGTCGTGACAAAACTGCCTGATCCCAAAGCCCTCGTAGCAATGGATGCAGTCGCGGTGACCGAGTCGTCTGGCAAGCTGACAGAAACCAAAGTATTCAACGACGCTCCCTCCGGATTTCGTGTCGCACTGTTACCTGCAGGTCGCACGGCTTATATTTCCGGCCAGGCTGTCAAAGCCGATACGGTTTCTGAAGCCGCCATCCTGACAATGAAAGAGCTGTTCCAGACGCTGGAATATCTGGGCGCGAAGCCAAAGAACATCGTGCACATCAAAGCATTCATGACTCCCATGAGCCAGGCCAATGAAGTCACTGAAATGATAGACGGCATTTTTCCCGAAGAACGCAGACCGCCCGTCTCACTGGTCGAATGGTTTTCATCGCTACCCATCGAGATTGAAATGATCGTCGCAATGCCTGAAGAAGCTGCGGCGTCCCGTCCTGTGGAAACCGTCACTTATAAAACTCCAACCGGCATGAAAGCCTCACCCGTCTACAGCCGGGTCGCGATTGCGGAAGTGAGTGACCGGATTTATGTTTCGGGCATTACCTCGAAAGAACCAGGTGACTATCCGACACGAATTCACAGTGTCTTCAATCAGTTGAAAACCATCGTGGGTGAAGCGGGCAGCGATATGCAGCATCTGGCAAAAGCAACTTACTACGTTTCTGAAGATGGCATCAGTGGTGACTTCGGTAAGATCCGTACTGAATACTATAACCCGAAGCGACCGCCGGCTGCCTCAAAAGCAACCGTCAAAAGCGTAGGTGTGCCCAATCGGATTCTGGTACTGGATATGATTGCGATACCAGCGAAATAAACGTTCGCTTCTGACAACTCCAAATAAAAAACGCCCTGCAGAAACAGGGCGTTTTTTTATGAATTGATTCGAGCCGACTTCAGGCAATGATTTCTTTCACCACGCGGTTTTCCTGCCCGTCAATCAGTGTCTGCGGTGCACCATTGCGGGTGAAGGTTAAGCGTTCGGCATCCAGACCAAACAGATGCATGAGCGTTGCGTGGTAATCACTGTGACTGACCTTATCTTTAATGGCATGATGACCGAAATCATCGGTTTCGCCGTAGGTCATGCCCCCCTTCAAACCGCCACCGGCGAGCCACATGCTGAAGCCGTAAGTGTTATGATCGCGGCCCTGCTTGGCCATACCCGCATCATTCTGAATTACAGGCAGACGCCCCATTTCTCCGCCCCAGTGAACGAGGGTTTCGTCGAGCAGACCACGCTGTTTGAGATCTTTCACCAGGCCGGCGGCAGGCACATCGACCCGTTTACAAGCCAGGGGCAGCGAAGTACGCATATTGGTATGATGGTCCCAGGTCTGATTGCCGGTCATGATTTGTACGAAACGAACGCCCCGCTCAATCAGGCGACGGGAAATCAGGCAGCGTTTTCCGAATTCGGCTGAAGTGGGATCATCAATCCCGTACATGGCCTGGGTCGCTTTGGTTTCCTTGCTCAGATCCAAAGCTTCCCCAGCCGCGGTCTGCATTTTGGCTGCCAGTTCGTAACTGGCAATCCGTGCCGAAAGATCGTCTTCACCCGGATGTTGATTCAAATGACGTTGATTCAGATTACCGAGGAAGTCGAGATATTTTTCCTGCGCTTTGCCGCTCAGGTGAGGCGGGGCATTCAGATTCAGAATGCGGGGTTCCTTGGGTCGAATCACGGTTCCCTGGTAGAGTGAAGGTAACCAGCCATTGGTCCAGTTATCGACGCCGAGCACAGGTGCGCCGCCGGGATCAACCATTGCAATGTAAGCGGGCAGATTTTCCGACTCGGCGCCCAGTCCGTAGGTCAGCCAGCTTCCCAGCGTAGGACGTCCAGGCAGGATGCGGCCACTGTGCATCGCATAAATCGACTGTCCATGGTTGTTCACGCTGGTGTGCATTGATCGCATCAGGACGATATCGTCGACGACTTCAGATAAACCGGGAACAAGTTCCGACAGCTCGGTACCGCACTCTCCGTGTTTGCTGAACTTCCAGGGACTGCCCAGTACTTTTGAACTGGCCTGGGCAGCGTTATCGTACTTGATGTCGCCGGGAAAATTCTTGCCATCGTATTTCTGGAGCATCGGCTTGGGATCGAACATATCCAGATGACTGGGGCCGCCCTGCATGAACATGGAAATCATGGCTTTAGCACGGGGAGGATGGTGCGTGGGTTTGACGGTCAGGTCAAATTGCTGCTTTTCCAGCGCTGGTTGATTGAGATCTGGTCGGTTGGCAGCAGGATTGGCGAGTGCCTGTTCCTGGTTCAATAACCAGGAGAGAGCCAGCGACCCGATGCCCATGGAACCGGATGCCAGAAAATGTCGTCTGGAATGAGGAGCTGAAATCGATTGTTGTTTCATAATTCGATACCGTAATTCTAACCGGATTCAAAATCTAATTTTCAAAAAGCCACTGGAATGTGTGGCATCAGTCGACATACAGGAAGCCGTTACTGCTGAGTAACGCCTGGCAGAATGTTGCCAGTGCGAGTTGCTCAGGAGTTTTGCCTGCAGCGTTTTTGTTATCTTTAAATTGAGGCAGTTGTGAATCAATAAAGTCGACAGACTGTTGAACTTCTTCAGCCGAGGGTTCTTTACCGAAGGTCAGAATCCAGGCCAGCTTGACCTGCTCTGCTTTGTTACCGGCTTTTTCTTTCAGCAGACGTTCTGCGAACAGTTCTGCATTTTCCACCATGAAGGCGCTGTTCATCATCAACAGTGACTGGGGCGCGACGGTAGAGGAAGAACGTTTCTCACAGTTCGGTTCCATCTTGGGTGCGTCGAACATATCGAGCACAGCCAGTGGTTTGCTGCGGCTGACCGTCACGTAAATACTGCGACGGAACTTGCGGTCATCCATCTTCAGATTTTTTTTCTGTCGCCCCGCCGAATCCACATTGGCAAGCCCCACGACGATCTGGCCAACTTCATCTTCCTTGACGGGAACCGGTTCGCCGTACAGTTCGGTTTTGAGTTTACCGGTGACCGCGATAATGGAGTCGCGGATGGTTTCGGCTTCCAGACGACGCACAGGCATATGTCCATACAACAGATTATCGGGATCGGCGACATCGTAATCGTCGGAACGTTGTGAACTCTGCATGTAGGCAGTGGAAGTCATCAGCATTTTATGCATGCGTTTGATTTTCCAGCCGTTAGTTACAAAATCGTTCGCCAGCCAGTCCAGCAATTCCAGGTGAGTTGGCGGAATCCCCAGTTTTCCGAAATCAGTGGGGGAAGCCACGATGCCTTTACCAAAGTGATGCAGCCAGAGGCGGTTGACAAACACGCGTGCCGTCAACGGATGCTGACCGTTGGTGATGTAGTTGGCATACGCCAGACGACGTCCGGTTGTCGGAATGTCTTTGTTGACCGATGGAATCTCAACCGGCTTTTTCAGGTTGGATTTAATTACGGTCAGGCCGGCGGGTTGCAGTTCATGTTTGGGTTGCTCAAAGTCTCCCCGGTTGAAGAAGAATGTTTTCGGGACTTTTCCCGGGACTTCTGTCAACACGCGGATGAATTCTTCTTTTGGCTTTTTATCTCGAATCGCTGTTGCTTTGTTACTGTATTCGGTCAGGATTTTTGTTGTTTTGAGCTCAGACAGCCGCTTGGATTCTTCTTTGAGATGCTGAATCTCGGCAGCACCTTTGGGGTCGAATTTTTCCAGATTCGAAACGGAAACGAGTAACGCCGGGAATTCGGCCAGAAGCTGTTTCTGTGCTTCCGTCTGGTTTTTGACTTCTGCTTTTTTCGCAGCCAGTGCCAGTGCTTTCTTATCAGCCGGTATTTTTTCCAGCGTTTCTTTTTCTATTTTTTCAACCAGCGTTTTAGCCAGTTCTTTGGCTTTCTGAGCGGCTTTGCCCGACTGCTCCTGCAGGGTGCGATCGTAAAGATACAGCGAACCGGCAGAGAGTCTGTTGATGCGGGGATACTCTTTGAGCATGGCCACCTGCTCTTTGCTGCGTTCCTTGCCTGAAGTTTTATAAGCCGTTCGCATCGCGTCCCGCTTGTCTTCCGGTACATCCATCAGCTCGCGTTCCAGAGTCCGGTCGATAAACTTTTTGACCAGTTCCGAGCGTTCTGCGAGAACTTTCTTTGCTTCAACTTCCAGTTCATTGGCGACTTTGCGATCTTCGTCTGACATGATCGAAATCCGCCGGGCGACAGGAGACCGCCAGCTTTTCCAGTCGAGGGCCGGTTCGAAGATGGCACGGAACCGATAGTAATCATTCTGGGGAATCGGATCATATTTGTGATCGTGACACTGGGCACAGGCAATCGTCATACCGAGAATCGACGACGAAACGATATCAACCGTGTCAATAATGACCTGATTTTTAGCGACTTCCTTTTCAGCGGGGTTGCTGCCTGTTCCATCAGGGGCCATCCGGAGAAAACCGGTAGCGACCAGTTTTTCCATCTCTTCCGGGCTTAGTTTATGATAAGGCGGTTTGACCATCTCATCACCGGCCAGCTGCTCTTTCAGAAACTGATCGTAAGGTTTGTCATTATTGAAAGCCCGAATGACATAATCGCGGTAACGGAATGCCCAGGGGCGCTCCTGATCTTTATTGTTGTAACCTTCGGAGTCGGCATAACCGGCGACATCCAGCCAGTGTCGGCCCCAGCGTTCGCCATAATGCGGGGAAGCCAGCAAGCGGTCAATCAGCTTTTCATAGGCGTCCGGGCTCTTGTCGTCCAGAAACTGTTTGAGTTCTTCCGGAGTAGGAGGCAAGCCAATCAGATCGTAAAAGGCACGACGGGCCAGAATTGTTTTATCCGCCTGCGAAGTAAACGTGAGATCTTTCGCTTCCAGCTTCGACAGCAGGAAGGCATCAACGGGCTGTTTGACCAGCGTGGGTTGTTTGACCTTGGGAACCGGATAATTCTTCACGGGCTGGAAGGACCAGAATGCCTGATCTTCGGGGGCCACGTAATCGGGTCCGATCTTCTCCGGTTCGGGTCTAATGTTGTGGGCGCCCTGATTAACCCACTGTTTGAGAATGGCCAGTTCTGCATCTGGCATCGGTTTGCCTTCGGGGGGCATTTCACCGGCTTCAATCCGGGCAATCAATTCACTCTGATCGCTTTTACCGGGCACGATCGCCGGGCCACTGTCGCCTCCTTTGAGCATGAACCGTTTGAGACGCAGGTCCAGGCTGCCTTCCATCTCGCCATTCTCGCCATGACAATGCAGGCAGTGAACTTTGAGGATTTTGCGCACATCGTTTTCAAACGAAAGTTTCGCAGTCTGGTCTGCAGATTCAGCCGCTGATGTTGAATTCAGACTGATAGAAGCGAAAAACAAAGACGCCAGGAAAAGTCGCCCGATCATAGAAGAAGACTCTCTTGGTAATGGTTTCAGTGAGGGCTATCCATGTTTGGTGGATAGTATGTATGGAGGGCTCATCGCAGACTTTAAGATGAATAATATCTAAAAGTTGCTTATATATTATGGTATCGGTTTTAGACGCAAGTGCAAGAGAGGATTTTCAAAGGAGTTTGATTAATAGAAAAGAGTCAAGCTCTCAGGATTGTCCCTGAAAGAGGGGTTCTGCGCAGTCTCCACGCACTGACGACTCACATCACAGCGTAAACCATTACTATGTAATCGTTTACAGATCAGATTAACCTGTCACCAGTTTTTTCATGAACTCGCCTTCGTTGAGGGTCGGACGTTCAGGGCTGCCTTTGTGGCGATATTCGAGCTTCAGGTTATTGAGCCCCAGCAGATGATAAATGCTGGTGTGAATATCACGGACGTGCATGCGGTCCTCGACGGCGTAGAGTCCGAGTTCGTCGGTTCCGCCAATTGTCTGGCCCCCTTTGACGCCGCCTCCGGCCATCCACATGGTGAAACCAGTCGGGTTATGATCGCGGCCATCCCCTTTTTCACTCATCGGGGTCCGACCAAACTCGCCGCCCCAGACGACCAGCGTCGAATCGAGCAGGCCGCGCTGCTTGAGATCCTTCAACAGACCGGCGACACATTTATCCATCCCTTTACAGAGACTGGCGTGACGTTTTTCAATGCTTGAATGAGAATCCCACTTGCTGCCGGCTCCGTTGTAGAGTTGAACGAAGCGAACTCCCCGCTCTACCATCCGGCGTGCCAGCAGGCAGTTTGTGCCATAGACTTTAGTTTCCTTCTGATCCATGCCGTACAGTTCCTGGGTCTCTTTGGTTTCCTGAGACAGGTCGACCGCTTCCGGAGCAGCAGCCTGCATGCGGAATGCAAGTTCGTAAGATTCAATCCGGGCATCGAGTTCGGACTGCTGTTTGCGCGACGCAGCATGACGCTGATTCAGTTTTGCCAGCAGATCCAGTTTGCCGGCTTCCTGTGTCGGAAAAATATCTTCGGGACGATACAGATTGGAAATAGGAGTTTTACCAGTATTCAGTCGTGTGCCCTGGTAGACGGCGGGAATGAATGCGGTGCCCCAGTTACGGGGACCGTTCACGACGGTGCCGTTATTATCCTGAATGACGACAAAGGCCGGCAGACTTTCATTTTCGGTACCCAGGCCATAAGTCACCCAGCTGCCCAGTGAAGGACGACCGGCCAGTGGAATGCAGGTATTCATCTGGCAGACGCCGCCGGCGTGATTGATGCCGTTAGTCCAGCAGCCACGCAGGACTGCAATGTCATCGACACAGGTTGCAGTGTGAGGCAACCAGTCTGAAACCCAGGTGCCTGCTTCGCCGTGCTGTTTCCATTTTCGCTTCGAAGCCAGCAGAGGTGAATTGACTTCCCCCATGGCGGTGATCGGTTTTTTAAAACTTTCGGGCAGTGGCTTGCCTGCCAGTTTCTGCAGTTCCGGCTTGGGGTCGAACAGATCGATATGGCTGGGGCCTCCTTCCATGAACAGGAAGATCACACTTTTCGCTGTCGCGGGAAAATGCGTCTGTTTTGAAGCCAGGGGAGAGAGTGACTTGCGATCGGGAATGGCTGCACTCTGAGCCTGTTGTGCCATTAATGCATTCAAGGCGATCCCGCCGAATCCTGCACCGGCCTGAAAAAGGAGTTGACGTCGATTGATATTCTGTTGAGTCTGATTGCTCATAAGATTGTCTTTCTACTCTTGCTGTCGTGAGTCACGACTGATTAATCCAGGTAGAGGAATTCGTTGGAGTTTAACAGCACATGACAGAGATCGACCAAAGCCTGCTGACGTGCGTTACTGGCCCCCAGCGAGGTTTCCGAAGGAGGCAGAATCTTCAGATCACCTGCGACCTGGTTTTTCAACAGACTGTTCTCATCATTGAACTGCCAGAACCCGACCGTGGCATCCGACTGTTTTTCGGGCTGGTTGATGAGAAGTTGCTCTGAAGTCAAAGCGGCTTTGGAAAGCCGGACATTGTCGAGAAGACCGGTCCATCTGCTGCCCGATGTTTTCTCACGTCCCCCCAGTACAAAGTTGTAATCGGGACGATAGTTACCCACGACAGAATGTTTTACAGAGACAGTCTGCAGCGGTTTCTCTGAAAAGAGTTCTTTGACATAGAACGTGATTCCCTGCTCACTGGTATCCGCAATATTGATCGCCGCAGTGACATAATAGGGTTTATGCAACTCCAGATGCAGATTGGAAGCAACAACTTCATATGTCAGTTTTCCCTGTTTGTTATCGCCCACCAGTTGCAGAATCAGGTTCCGCGGTTTGTAGGCGGATTTCTGACTGGTGACACCAAACGACCAGCCCTGCTGTTTTGAGTTTCCGGTCCAGTGGGCAGCGATTGTGTTGACGGACGCATTTTCATAAATGGAATCCAGCTGCACAACAGCTTCAATGGTCAGATCCGCAGCAGGCAGTGATTTGGCAGGTCCCACACTCAGACTGGCAAGTTTCGAGCCTTTCCCCAGTTTGATGGCGTCGCCTGTTTTCTGGGTAATCTGCCCGATAAAGGTCTGGTTGTGACTGTCGGCTTCGGCTGCGATGCGTTTTTCCTGAGTATTGAGGAATTCTGAAAACAGCTTGATTTCAGCCGGCTCCGGTTTTTTCCCGAATGCCATCTGGTGCAGATGACTGATGAGTTCTTCTTCAGAATTGAAGGGCTCCGATTTCACATTACGGGCCATTGCACTGGCACGTTTCAGAAACCAGTCACCGTTAATCATCAGTAAGGCCTGGTTGGCTGTGGTGGTGACATCGCGCTGGGCGACACTTTTAATACCACCGGGCAGATCGAAGGCACCTAATACGGGATCCTGCACATTGCGTTTCATAATCGTATAGATACTGCGCCGTGGTTGATTTGCGCTGACCGAGGGACCACCCAGTTTTGTATCCAGCTCCCCGGAGAGGAACAGGGCGGAATCGCGAATGTCTTCTGCATCCAGACGGCGGATATTGGCCCGCCAGTGCAGCCGGTTCGTCGGGTCTTTCAACTCAGCCTGTTGCGGTGCCGGGTGAAAGGCGGACAGACGATACGTGGATGAATTCATAATCAGACGGTGCAGGTTTTTAATGCTCCAGCCATTTTCTACGAAATAAGCTGTCAGCCAGTCCAGTAATTCGGGATGACTGGGGGCCTCTCCCATATGACCGAAGTCGTTGGCAGTCGCGACCAGTCCAGTGCCGAAATGGTACTGCCAGACGCGGTTGGTAATGACGCGCGTCGTCAGACGATTCTGCGGATTAACCATCCAGTTCGCCAGTGCTGTACGGCGACCTGTGGAATGCGGCGCGGTTGAAATGGGGACGATCTCCGCTTCCCCCGGTTTCAACAGAGATAAAAAGCCGGGCACAATCGGTGTATGATTGGGGTCATCGGGAATTGTGGTGATGGGCGTTGCACCTTTGGAATCGGTCACGCTCATCCCGGTGGGCAGCGGTTTGGGTTTGAGATCATCAAAGGCGGCCAGTTGTTTAAGCAGTTCCTTGTATTTTTTCCCGTTGGGTTTATCACTCTTTTTGAGTGAAGCCAGTGAGGATCTCTGCTTGATGTCTACCTGTCGGTTCACGAGGTCAGCCAGTTGATGCTCATGAGCGGTCCGTTCGGCTTCCGGTTTCTCCATGATCTCCTGGATGTCGGCGGGGAACATTTTAATCTGGCTGCGGGCTGCCCCTTCGAGTGATTTTTTTGTCACTTCATCGATCTGGGCGCGAATGTCGGCTGTTTTCTTTTCCCAGAGATCCAGTTTCTGATTGTATTCGGCAAGTTCCCGGGGAGTCACAAAGGGAACATCGTCACGAGGCATCATCGGTGCAAAAAAGGCCTGCAGCCGGTAATAGTCCTGATGCGAAATCGGGTCAAACTTGTGATCGTGACAACGGGCGCAGCCCATGCTCATTCCCATAAATACATCGCCGGTCGCATCGGTGATGTTGTCGAGGATGTCATTCCACTGGGTGCGGGCATCACGCTGATTGTATTCGTAGAGATAATGCCTGAGGAAACCGGTTGCAGCCAGCGCTTCGGGATCTTCGGGTGCAATTTCATCACCGGCCAGTTGTTCTTTTACAAACTGTGAGTAGGGTTTGTCGCTGTTGAAAGAACGCACGACATAATCGCGGTAGCGCCAGATTTCCGGACGAAACGCGTCCTGGTTGAACCCGTCTGATTCGGCATAACGGACTACGTCCAGCCAGTGGCGTGCCCATTTTTCGCCGTAATGCGGACTTTCCAGCAGTTCCTCAATCAAGCGCGGCCAGGCATCGGGGGAAGGATCATTCACGAAAGCGTTAATCTGTTCGACCGTGGGAGGCAGGCCGATCAGATCGTAATAGGCACGTCGTATCAGCGTGGTTCGACTGGCTTCGCCGGCAGGTTTCAGACCCTCTTTTTTCAGACGGTTAAAGATAAACGCGTCGATCGGATTTTTCGACCAGTCCTGCGCTTTGACCTCGGGAACGTCTGTCTGCTTCACGGGTTGAAACACCCAGAAGTTACGGTCTTCTTCAGTAAAGAATGTTTCCATTTTACGCTGTTTAATGACGTAATCTGCGTTTTCAGGCCAGTACGCTCCCGTATCAACCCAGCGTGTGAGTGTGGCGATTTCTTTGTCGGAGAGTTTTTCATCCGGCGGCATCTCATACGATTCGTAGTTGATCGCTTCTACCAGCAGACTTTCATGCGATTTTCCGGGAACGATCGAAGGGCCGCTCTCACCACCGGTGAGCATCGCTTTGAGCGAATCGAGGCGCAGTTCCCCTTTCTGTTTTTTATCGCCATGACATTCCAGGCAATGTTTGATCAGCAGGGGGCGCACTTCTTTCTCAAAGAAGTGCAGCTGACGTTGATCGACTTTGGAATTCGCCGGCTTTGTTTTTTCTACTGCCACGACCAGGTTGGTCGACAGCAAAAGTAACAGACTGACTTGCAGGAATCTCATGGACCATTCCTCTTTCATTTATCGACGCTGAAAATAAAAGGGTATCTATCTTCGAATCGTATCAGATGTTATTACAAATTATTTGCTTGCAGGTTTCAAAGGGGGGAGCCCGCCGATAAAGACGGGGTCAATCACATCGCTGTCATCCTGCACATCCTGGATGAACAGGCCTTCGACAGTTTCACCTTCTGCAATACCGAGGTCAGACAGATCGATACCAGTCGCGAGAGCTTTGGCTCCCACGACATGCCAGTTACCACCATTACTTTTCGCTGTCTCCAGCTCAGAGCGGGAACTGATGCCTGACTTCCGGTTGAAAATGTGCAACCAGAATTTCTCCAGTGGTTTTGCTTCGGGCGAAGCGAGATCGATATCAAATTTTTGAATCAGGTGGGTTTTGGATTTTTCCGTGAACGGCAGTGGAGTCGCATAAAAGGCATCTCCGGTGGTTGAGTGCACAATCACCTGCAGATCGAACAGAACAATATCCGGCCCGGGACCATTGACCACCGGCTCTCGAAAGCGGATGGCCATACCCGGAGTATTGGGGTGAGCGGGGTCTTCCTCTTCATGCATGACGGGTGCCGCAGTCAGTGGCGATGTGGATCCGCCGGGATTGACCACACCGGTCAGCAGGCAACGATCATCGTCCAGCAGATGTCGGCGTAATGTCCCGGGGTTCCCATCGGTACCGGGATCGATGCCATCATTACGTGTCAGGAAGGATCTCCCTTTATAGTGGGTGAGTTCAATTCCAATCAGGTCTTCCACTTCATACTGATAGGATTTTCCACCTCTCTGTACGGTGACGCATTTCAAATCTTCCGCACGATTTTCCGGTCCCACAGTTGTTGTGTATGAAACCACTCGATCGGGTAACTGTGAAACATACTGCTTCTGATCGAAGGGGATGTCATCAACGACAACGCCGTTATTGGTCGTTAAACGCTGTGCCATGCCACGGGTTAATCGCTGTGATTTGATTTGACTGTCCGATTTGAACTTCACAGGCTGCACATCGGTTTCACCTTCGATGACCTGCACGTCGGTATTACCCGCTTCCGAGACATTGACAGAAAACCGGGTGCCGTAATCGACGACCTGGGAGAGAGGTGTTTCGACGGTAAACCCTTCGGCACCATCGGGGGCGTAGACAGAACAGGCACCGTACCGCACTGCCAGATGCTCTGGCCCCTGGCTTTCAAAGACGGCAGGTCCTGTCAGAATGACTTCGGCACCGTTAGTAAATATCAGTTGCAGCTGACCGGCAGAAATCGCGTATTCCTGGCAGTTCACAATGGGGGAACCGACTTTCAGGAAGGGAGAACCTTCAGCAAACCGCACGGCTGCGGTCTGGGTGACTGCCGCTGCAGAAGGTGGTTCCGGCTGAGACTGCGGCGTATCCAGACTGATCTGTGGAGCAGCCGGAGGTGCCAGGTTGAAGGTTAGAAAGCCTGCCACCAGCACCAGGCAGGCAGCAGAAACCAGCAACCACAACGCGGTAGAGGTTTTCACAGGTTGACCCGGTGGTGCCTGCGTATAGGAGGCATTGACCAGCGGTGCCTGGACCTGAAACTCGTAATCAGATACCGGCTGCTCGTCGTGCATTCGTTCGAGATTCAGATGCAGATCAAGATAGTTAAAATATTTCAGTCGGGCATCCGCGTCGGCAGAGAGGACTTCTTCGAGTTGCTGATGCTGCTCGCTGGTGATGGTCTGGTTGCACAGCGCACCGAAGAGCTCATACAGCATTTCATTATATTTATTGTTTTGATTCATTTTCCCTCTCCTGTATAAGAAACAGTCCGTTCTATACAGTGAGTTAATTGACGACGAATCTGATTGAGCCTGTTATACAGAGTCTGTATTGCAGCTCCGGCGACTTCCGCTAAATCTTTCACAGGTATCTGATCACGATAGACCTGGTTCACCAGCTTACGGTCTTTCGCTTTCAGTTTTTGCATACACTCTTCTAACGCAGTAGCACGTACATCCAGCTTGAGTTGTGGAATCTCAGCACGTTCATCAGCCAGTTGCTGAATGACATCATCTCGAAACTGCAAACGCTTTCGCTGAGCCACACGCATGAAGTTTTTGACTTCATAAAAAGCCACGCCGCAAGCCCAGGAAAAAAAGCTGCAGGTTTCATCGTAGTCTGCAAATTTTTTCCAGAGAATCAGGCTGGTTCTCTGAAAGACATCTTCCGCATCATCCCGGTTGGGCAGCAACGAAAAGATATACGAATAGATCTGATTTCGATGCTGCGTAAATACATGGAGAAATTTCACATGTAATTCGTCGGGCAGGTCTGTCTGTTCCTGTTCAATGCTCATACAGATGACTTCATTCAACCGGTGCTAATATAATAAATATTCCTGACTTCAAATACAAAAACAAAGTCTCCTTCTAAGGCAATCGTACACAGAATATGTGAATTACCCCTTCAATTTGATGAATTCGACAGAGATTTCAGGATCCCTTCCTTCCTGACCAGATTTCACGATCAAATCCCCTCAAACTGACCGGAACCATATCCATAAGTATACACTAATATGAGTTTTGATTCCAATTCCAGTTTTCCGGGAAAACAGGGGAAAATGTCAGTAGTTGCGTATCACTGCATTTTCAGAGCAACTACCGTCTTGCCCGCCTGCATTCAGGCTGGCGAAGCCTTTACCGCACACCCGGACACCTGATTTATCTGAGAGACACAAGAGGTGTCAAACCGGGAACACATATAATCAGCATCGCTACAAACTGAATCACCATTTGAAACCGGTTCACCTCACAGGCTGCTCTCTCCTGAAAACAGCGCATTAAAAAAGCCATCTTCGCTAAAACAAAGAGAGCTTTTTTGTAGAAAGACTGATGCCTTAGACGGCAGGCTGACCGGTGAAGTATTCGGGTTCTTTACCTTCCTGCCATTTGATGTTACAGCCGATGCTCGGCTTCTGATCTTCCGTTACAGGCGATCCCGCCAGGACAGCATCGCAGGCCGCTTTCAGATCGGCGCCGGTAATCGGTTTGTCGCTGCCTGGTCGACTGTCATCAAACTGTCCACGGTAAACGAGTTTCTGTTCCTGATCGAACAGAAAGAAATCAGGGGTGCAGGCCGCCTTGTAGGCTTTGGCGACTTCCTGTGTGCCATCGTAAAGATAGGGGAAGTGATAGCCGGCGGATTTGGCTTCTTCGACCATTTTCTCCGGGCTGTCGTCGGGATGTGTGGCAACATCATTGGAACTGATACCAACAACCCCCAGACCTTTTTCCATGTACTCATCTGCAAAGGAAGCCAATGCTTCGCGCAGATGAATGACAAACGGGCAATGATTGCACATGAAAATGACCAGCAGTCCTTTGGAGTCACTGAAGTCGCTGAGGGAAACAGTTGACCCGTCGACATTCTTCAATGAAAAGTCGGGAGCCTGTGTTCCCAGCGGAAGCATTGTGGATGCGGTTTTGACCATGATGAGATCTCCTTTTTGAACAACCAGCCCAGCAGACGTTAAGACTGGTTTGAAGTTTTTAAAGCGAATTTTTCAACCAGTGGACCGACCACCTGTCGGGGCACAAAGTCTTTGAGTTTTTCTTCTGCGACATCACCACCCAGCTGCGCGATCTGCTTGATCAGTGAGCTGGAGATATGCGTGTATTTTTCACTGGCCATCAGGAAGACCGTTTCGATTTCCGCAGCCAGAGTCCGGTTCGCCAGCGACATTGTGAATTCGGCTTCAACATCGGTTAATGTCCGCAGCCCTCTCAGCATCACGCCGCCACCACACTCCTGCACGAAATTAACAGCCAGCCCCTGAAAGCATTTGACTTCGACATTCGGAAACCTGGTCAACAGACCTTGCAGCATCTGCTGACGTTCTTCAGGTGAAAACAGTGGGCGTTTGTCCGGATTGATCCCGATGCCGACCGTGATTTTCGAATAGATCGCCGCACCCCGTTCCACAATATCCAGATGCCCCAGCGTGGGGGGATCGAAACTGCCGACATAAATAGCATGATGTGGATTGAGCGTCTGCGACACGAAACTGCCTTTCCAGGAAAGTTGACTGTGAACCAGTTGTATTTATTGTAGCTGGAAGCGGAGTCGATCCAAACGGACAGCATCCAATTTCTGGGACGAATCGTAAGATTTGAAGTTCAAGAGTGCCCGGAATTGCAAATCACTCCCACAGCCAGTGTAATAAAGCAAGCGAAAACGAATCAGAGAACTCAGGTAATTCAAGTAATCCAGATGGAGCACATTGCCTGATAGAAAACGTTAATTGACCTGTTGACCAGAATCCTGCTACGGGAGCTTCCTGCCATGAAATATTTCCCTCTTCGCGCCGCTGTTCCACTGACCATAGTCATGTTGTCGCTGCTGACAATGAACAGTTCGCTGGCCGCGGCACCACAAAAACTGTCTGATGTTTCGAAGTTACTCAAAACACCGGTCAGCAAGGAGAATCAGCAACAGGTTCTGGACTACTTCAAAAAGCGATATCAGAAAGAAAAAGATTTAACCAAAGGCAATCATAAAGCGTTGATCGAAAAGACCGACGATGGCGGCGGTTATGCGGGCTGGTTTTTGAAAGCAAACCCGGGTGACGAAGTCATCATTTTCGCAGAGAAAGATCGTCAGTGGCCGATGGTCGAACTGGGAGACTCCGGATATTTCGCACGTATTGAAAAATTCCCTAATTTTTCTTCTGCCCACTACCAGTTCGGCGTCAACGGCAAACGGCTGGAGACAAGTCGCTCCAACCGATTCGGTTTTGAAAGCTACGAATGGGCTCCCGAAAGCCTTAAACAAGCTGGAGTTCCCCAGGGAAAGCTCACCCAGATGCCTGCTTTTAAGAGTACGAAACAGTACCCGGGCACAGTTCGCGACTGGTGGGTTTATGTGCCCGCCCAGTATTCCCAAACAGGCCCCCCCGCCAAACTGATCGTCTTTACCGATGGTGGCGGATACTGTCACGGCGATGGCAACGCGACGATCGTGCTGGATAACCTGATTCATGCGAAAAAGGTCCCGGTTTCCATTGCCGTCTTCATCAATCCCGGCGTGATTCCCGCAAGCGGAAAAGGGAAATCGGAGATTCGCAACCGCAGCAATGAGTATGACACCTGTACGGCGCAGTATGCGACTTTCCTGGACCAGGAAATGCTGCCCGCCCTGCGTCAGCAGTACCGGATTTCCGAGAAACCGGAAGACCATCTGATCTGTGGCGCTTCTTCCGGCGGTAGTTGTGCATTTACGGCAGCCTGGCATCGGACCGACCTGTTTCAGAAGGTGATTTCCTTTGTGGACAGTTTCTGTGATTTCCGGGGAATCAGTGATTATCCCTCCCGCAAGAACAATACGATTCCCCTCGACCAGTTTGGCCCGTGGAAGACAGCACACGACTACCCTGGTCTGATTCGCAAAACATATCCCCCCAAACCACTTAAGGTCTTTTTACAGGATGGGGATAATGATCTGGACAATAAACTGGGTAACTGGTTTCTGAATAACGAGCGGATGGCAGCTGCCCTGGCCTACAGCGGTTATGACTACTGGTTTGTCACCGGCCATGGGATTCACAGCAGCCGCCACGGGAAAGCGGTTTTACCGGATGCGCTGGTCTGGATCTGGAATTCAGACCAGAAGTAAGTCTGAGCCGCCCGCTTTCTCAGAAAGTTATTTCCGCCGAATCGAAATATTCGTTGAGAATTTTGTTTGACGAATGGGAAGCGGGCGGATAAATTTACATCGTTAAGAATTCAGTGGAGCAAAATGGAAATTGTACTCTCAAGCGAGAGGAACCTTGAGTCCACGATTTGCTTTTTTTGAAGTTCCAGCAAAGAGTTCACTGACTGAGATTTGCCATAACAGAAAATGGAGTTGTGTTCTGCCGGAAGCGGAACGATGTTTATCGCTTGTCGTTCTTGAGTTTCACGAGTCTGCTGCTTTAGAGCCACCCGCCTTGAATGCCACGACTGTCCAGCATCAACTTTCTGGCTGCAACACAAAATGTTGTCTGATGGTAATTTGCCAAGGGCGTACCCAGGGAAACGACCGTAGTTTTGACGAATTGAAACGACGATCCGATTGATTCTGGTATCGCTATCACAAGCCTGAAAACAGGCTCTATTCAAGGAGGATTTTGAATGACAGTAGAAACCTATTCGCAGAAAGCAAAACAGCTTTCCCAGAAAATTGAGCAGACCATCACATTTCGGACTGGCAGCCAGGTGCAGTCGCTTAAAGTTGATATTCTGGGAGAGATCGTGGTTCTTTCCGGGCGGACCGATTCATTTTACCACAAACAGCTGGCTACTCATGCCGCGTTGAGTGAAATCGACCAGTATGCCCTGACCAACAATATTCGTGTAGAACTATAACGGCCTTCCCCTTATTCTGCACGAAGCAGAAATCTCTTAAGAGTAGACCACTGCCTGCGATTAAATCATGATGATTTGATCGCTGTGGCAAACTTCCGCACCGCTTTGACCTGTTACGAAGCACTCTCCCCATTGCCGGATTCAGATTCAGCTGTTGCCGATTTCTTACGGCTGCCGAACGAGAATTTCTTCTCTTCTCCCCGCATGATCCGCCCCAGATTGCTCCAGTGTCGAATGATGATCAACAGCGGGACTGCAATACTGAAAGCCGCCAGGCTCCACTTCTGTTGTGTGAACGCGGCGGACCCCAGTTGAATGAACTGCGCCACGCCAAACGCAATCGCGGCGACGATTGAACTCAAAGCGACAATCCTTGTCAGCAGAAATGTCAAAGCAAAACCGATGACAGCCACCAGCGTCGACCACGGGCCCAGTACCAGAATCACACCCAGGCTGGTCGCCACGCCTTTGCCCCCCCGAAAACCCAGCCAGAGGGGAAACATATGCCCCAGGATGGTTGCGACACCACTTAAGACACAGGCATGATCAAACGCGGGAGATTCCGGGCTCACAAACAGAGGCGGAATCAGTAAGACAGGCAGCAGTCCTTTTAGCGCATCCAGCAGAAGTACCAGGACGCCCCATTTGGCCCCCAGTGTCCGAGCCACATTGGTGGCGCCGATATTGCCACTGCCCACTTTACGGATATCCGTACCAGTAAACACTTTTGCTACCAGGAGCCCAAAAGGGACAGAACCGGCCAGATAAGAGCAGGCCGCCACAAAAATCCAGAAATAATCTGCAAACATCGAGTGGACAGTTTCGTATAATAGAAGTAGAGACATGGCAGTGAATCAACGTGCTGTGATAATACCTGACTTGCGCCAGAAAATACAACAACAGGTAGCATTACCTGTTGAGACGACTTTTACGGACGAATCCTGCCGACTTGCGAGAAAGGATGGTTCTCATCAACTCAAAAGTCTAAAAGTTGGAACTTACTATTGGCCCTGTCCTTGTGAATAAATTATTCTGAAGGTCAGGGCCCCCTTCCTTGTTGTCCATTGATACGCTTTTCTTTTTGTAAGAGCCATGGCAGAGAAAACGCTACCTATCATGACGCCGGCAGTAGATCCGTCTGATCTGGATTCGGGACTTTACCCCGCCCGCTGGTGGCATACAGAAGGTGAAAAAATCATCTGCGACCTCTGTCCGCGCGCCTGCGCGCTGTCAGAAAATGACCGTGGATTCTGTTTTGTTCGCCAGAACATCGGCGGCAAGATGGCATTGACCACGTTTGGTCGCAGTACCGGCTTCTGTGTCGATCCCATCGAGAAAAAGCCATTAAACCATTTTTATCCCGGCTCCAGTGTCCTCTCCTTCGGGACCGCAGGCTGCAACCTGGGTTGCAAGTTCTGTCAGAACTGGGATATCTCCAAATCGAGAGAAATCGAACGCTTAAGCGCCCGGGCACTGCCAGACGAAATTGCCGAAGTCGCTGCGCAACTGGGCTGCCAGAGTGTCGCGTTTACCTACAACGATCCTATCATCTGGTCAGAATACGCGATTGAAACATCCAAAGCCTGTCATGCCCGCGGAGTAAAAACCGTCGCCGTCACAGCCGGCTATATTACCGAACAGGCGCGGGCGGATTTCTTCGAACACATCGACGCTGCGAACGTCGATCTGAAAGCATTTACTGAAGAATTCTATTACCGTATCACGCTCTCGCATTTACAACCGGTCCTCGATACCCTCAAGTGGCTGAAACACGAAACGGACGTCTGGTTCGAAATTACGAATCTGGTCATTCCGCAGGCGAATGATAACGACGGCGAATTTCAACAGATGTGCGACTGGATTCTGAACGAAATCGGCCCCGATGTACCGCTGCATTTCTCGGCCTTCCATCCTGATTTCCGCATGCGGGATCGCGGGGGCACGCCGCCGGAAACACTGGTCCGTGCCCGTGAGATCGCCCTCGCCGCCGGCCTCAAATATGTTTACACTGGAAACGTGAATGATGTCGTCCGACAGAATACCTGCTGCCCGCAATGCCAGCAGACACTCATTGAACGTAACTGGTATCGGTTAGGGAAATATGCATTACGGGGAAATCGCTGTGGCAATTGTGATACAGAAATCGCAGGCCATTTCAGTGACAAGCCGGGCAACTGGGGTCAGAAAAGACTGCCCGTTGATATCCAGTCCATCTTAAAAAACAGTCCTCTTTCGCGACCAGGCAATACCGAGCCTCAGAAAGGTCCTGCGACGATGCAGCCCAACCAGCTAACGCAAGTCATGGAACTCAGCACCGATCAGGAACAGGCACTCCTGCAGCAGGCAGCGGCTGTCGTTGCAGGTACCGTCACGCACAGCAGGCCTGTGGAGATTCCTCTGGGAGAACTGCAGGACAAAACCGTGAGCGGTGCCTTTGTCAGCCTGAAACGTCAGAGACAGTTACGGTCCTGTTGCGGCAGCTTTGGCCAGCCACTTCCACTGGGACAGGCTTTGCAGCAGGCTGCGGTTCGTGCGGCGAAGGATGATCCCCGCTTCCCCCCGGTTTCCCCCAGTGAACTGGCTCATCTTGATCTTGAAGTCTGGCTGTTGTCCGGACTGGAAACAGTTCCCGAACAGGGCGCAGACCGGATTGATGCAGTGATCGTCGGACAGCATGGATTGCAGATTCGTGCCGATGGTCGCAGTGGATTACTGCTGCCTGGCGTGCCCCTTGATCACGGCTGGGATGCTGAAGAATTCCTGAACCAGACCTGTATCAAAGCGGGGCTCCCCCCGACTGCCTGGAAAGATTCCGGCACCACCTTATTGCGATTCCAGGGAATCTCCTGCGCTGCCAGTTTCACAGAGCTTGTCGACCTCGCTCCGGAAAAACAGGCGAAAACCATTCTGGGACCGCGCGAATTCGCCCAGTATCTGCAATACATTCAATCAACGGTCGACGCATTACTCAAAGGCCAGGTGCCCTCCTATTATTGTGATGCGGTCTCCGATACGAATCTGCAGGGAGTCGCGCTGCTGTTATCGCGAACGGGCACAGACGAAGAACTGATTCTTTCCAAGTGGGCTCTGAAGCAGACATTTCCCATGCAGTCCACGGTGTTTTCACTCTGTCAGCAACTGGCACAGATCATTTCCAGACTGAATCTGAAATCAGGCGAATTTCAGATCAAACTGGTGCTGGCATCCGACCCGGCCATGCATGGCACTCTGGCTCAAAATGATCTGCTAGAGTTTGATTTTCAGCAACGCAGTCTGCTGCTCATTGACGGGCAGAAAAATGCCTGGTGTCATGATCGAGATCAGGACACTCGAAATCTGCTGGAAGCAGCGCAACAGGCCCTGAGTTGCGAACAACCGGAAACGGTTCAGGTTCTCAGCCTGGCGGTGCAGACCACTACCTCCCGTTTTCAGATTGTAAACCGCCCCCGTGCCGAACTCGGAACTGAAATCAGACCAGCGGGAGTCGCGGGGACGTTTTATCCCGCTGACCCCGCCAGAATGACCGCCCAGCTGGGGGAATTATTCCATGATCAAGTAGACGCTCAACCCTGGGCTGCAGCGATGGTGCCCCATGCGGGCTGGAAATACTCGGGCAAAATCGCAGCCCGCGTCCTGAACCGAATTCAGCTCCCGTCCACGATTATCGTCATCGGCCCCAAACACACACGCGAGGGAGTCGACTGGGCGGTCGCACCGCATCAGGCCTGGCAGTTACCCGGTGGCAACCTGAATTCCGATCGCGCGCTGGCACAAAAACTCGCGGAACAGATCCCGGGACTGGAACTGGATGCCACCGCCCATCGCAGCGAACATGCCATTGAAGTGGAACTTCCGCTGATTCAACGCCTGGCACCGGATGCCAAAGTTATCGGTATTGTCATCGGCAGTGGCAACCTGCCACGCTGCGAAGAGTTTGCCGCGGGACTGGCGCGCGTGATTCAGGAAATGCCCGAACCGCCGCTGTTATTGATTTCCAGCGACATGAATCACTTTGCCACAGACAAGGAAAATCATCGACTGGACGAACTGGCACTTGAGAAAATGCGGTCGCTGGACCCCGAGGGCCTGCTGGAAACGGTTCGTGAGCACCATATTTCCATGTGTGGCGTCCTGCCAGCAGTCATCGTGATGAAAACGCTGCAGAAAATGGGCAAACTAAACCAGATAGAGCAAGTGGGCTATGCCACTTCAGGCGATGTGACCGGGGATTCCTCCCGGGTGGTCGGCTACGCCGGCCTGTTGATCAACTGAAGTACAAACTCCGTCAGTAACTGATGGGTTTACCGGGAATTACAGAAATTGATGGTGACCAAAACACCGGTTTTCTATTAAAATCCCGACTCTGTCGTTTTTCAAACATTAAAGTATGCGTGCCAGCGGAATCGGAGTCCCGTGATATGTCTATTGGTCGAATCTCTTTTTTAACAGTATTCGCAACCCTCATTCTGTTTTCTCATTCTTTACCGGCAGCTGATGCACCGTCGGTTGAACTCGCGTTGACGTTCAAACCGATCCAGTCCGACATCGAAATTGAAATCCCCGACAAAGCCGATTACGGCCGCTGCAAGGTTGAAGTCGAACAGGGCAAAAACAGTTCTGGCTGGATCGTCTATGGACCGAACGGACAGGTGCTCAGACGCTTTGTCGATACGAATGGTGACAACGTGGTCGATCAATGGCGGTATTTCAATCGCGGTCTGGAAGTCTACCGGGATATCGACTCCAACAATAATAATAAAGTAGATGGCTCGCGCTGGATGAATCTTGCCGGAACCCGCTGGGGCATTGACAAGAATGAAGATGGCGAGATTGATGAGTGGAAAATGATTTCTGCGGAGGAAGTCACCCGCGTCGCCATGAACGCACTAGCAAAGAATGATACCAAGGCTTTTAAAACACTGATGATCACGGAAGCGGAACTGGCAGACGCCGGAATCCAGAATCCCTTCGCTGACAAAATTCGTGAATCGGTAAACAGCGCTGCGAAAGATATCACCACGATGCTTTCCAAGACCAAAATGATCACACCGGACACCATCTGGGTCCGCTTTGATGGCTCTATGCCGGGCCTGATTCCTGCAGATGACATTAAAACCAAAAAAGATCTGCACGTCTTTGAAAATGTGATGGCGATTGTCGATACCAAGGGAAAAAGCGGCCTGATCCAGTTTGGTGAACTGATTCGCGTAGGAAACGCCTGGCGATTGACACAGGTCCCATTGCCGATTGAAGGAGAATCCATCCAGGTGACCGAAGGCGGAATTCTGATGCAGCCGGTCGCCGGAACGAATACGTTACCGACGAATACCACAGTTGGTCTCTCCAAAGAGATGCAGGCACTGCTGGATGAACTGCAGAAACTGGATCAGAACGGTCCGACTCCGGACCAGGGACCACAGGCGATTGCCCGCTATAATACCGAGCGGGTCGCCATTATCGAAAAGCTGATCGCAGCTGCCAAAAATGAAGATGACCGATCCCAGTGGACCCGACAAATGGTCGACGGGCTGGCAGCCGCCGTACAGACGGTGGGCTACAAGGATGGCCTCAAACAGTTGCAGGCCATTCGCGATCAGGTTCAGAAGAAATCTCAGGATCAGGATCTGATTGCTTATGTGACCTACCGCACCTTACTGGCCGATTACAGTACCCAGTTGCAGTCGACCCAAAGTGAGCAACTTCGCGATGTGCAGACCTGGTGGCTGGGACAGCTGGAAGACTTTATCAAGAAATATCCCACCTCGGACGACGCTGCGGAAGCAATGCTGCAGTTGGCAGTCACACAGGAATTCAGCGGTAAAGTAGCCGAATCCAAAAAATGGTACACCAAACTGGTCGAAAGCCATGCTGATTCCGAAGCGGGCACCCGTGGTGCGGGCGCCCTGCGACGTATGAATCTGTCAGGCACGGAACTGGAGCTAACGGGGAACTCATTGGCTGGAGGGAAAATCGATGCCAGGCAGTATCGGGGTAAAGCGCTGCTGGTGATCTTCTGGTCGAGCTGGTGTAAACCCTGTACCGAAGACCTGCCTCAGATTCAGGAGCTGTATAACAAATACCACAGCCAGGGATTTGACGTGCTGGGAATCAACCTCGATGCAACTCCCGAACTGGCAGAAGCCTACATCAAGCAGCACAAGGTTACCTGGGCTCATATCCATGAAGAAGGTGGACTGGAAAGTGCGCCCGCACGCGACTTCGGCGTGATCTCGCTGCCGACCATGTTCCTTGTCGACAAGTCAGGTAAAGTGGTCAACCGCAGTGCCACCGTTGCGGACCTCAAGAAATCTCTGCCCGGTCTGTTACAGCAGCAATAGAACGTCAGGAGAGGGAGAGAACAGCGTCTCTCCCCAGTCGGCCATCATGCAGCGCAGACGCCACCAGTACGGCGTCTGCCCCCTGCTCTGCCTGAGTCTGTAGATCATCTCTGCTGTGAATGCCGCCTCCGGTAATCAGTCTCAAATCGGGGTGATGGCTGCGCAGTGTGCGACAGAGCGCTTCCGTTCCGGTTCCCTGACCGGTCCCCACATTGGCCAGATCCAGCAGAATCATCTGGTTCACGCCCTGCTGCAGACTCAATTCAGCGATCTCCAGCGGATCATCGATTGCCGCATACGGATTGTCTGAGGAACTGTTACGAACAGGCTTCCCCTGTTTGAGATCCAGACTGAAGACGGTTGAGGCAGCGCCCCAGTTTTGTACCAGCTGCTTCAATTCCTGTGGCGATTCCAATGTTTCCAGCCCCGCGACAATCGTAATGCCTTTCATCTTCGATAAAGGTTGGCTATCAGCAGCAAAGTGCAATCCACAATCGAGAAGAAACGTAAAACCGGCGTCGAGCAGACACTGATACAGTTGCAGATTGAGCCGTTGCTGCAGAATCGCATCCAGATCCGCAACATAAAACTCACTGAAACCAAATTCGTCTTGCAAAGCCTGCGCAATATCAAGGGGTTGACTGGAGTGGGTCAGACCACTTTGAATGGGTTGATACGTTTCACGCTGACCGGCGATACCACGCACAACGGTTTGATTCAGGATATCCAGAACCGGAATGATTTTCATATCAGACTCTCAACAGCGTGATTCGTTAAACAGACCTGGAACCGTGTGACTCCCCTGTAGCCACGACTCTGTTTACAATAACAGTTCTTAAACTAAAAGTGGATCATCGATAGACGCCAATCCCTGCATCCAAACCGAATTGAAACAACCATGCAGATTCTCGAAGCAGACCTGACCAACCCGGAACACGCCAGCGCGCTGGTTTCGCTGTTAAACAATTATGCCTGCAGTCCCGAGGGAGGCAGCGCCGCTTTACCTACAGAGGTGCAACACAATCTGGCAGCCGCCTTACAGGCGCGCCCGGATGCGATTGTGTTATTGGCATTCGTCGACGAAACACCGGTCGGTCTGATGACCTGTATCGAAGGTTTCTCAACCTTTGCCTGTAAGCCTCTGTTGAATATCCACGACGTGTATGTTTCTGCCGACTTTCGCGGACAGGGAATCGCGAGCCAACTGTTTGCACATGCGGAAAGCATTGCGAAATCACGGGGATGCTGTAAACTCACCCTGGAAGTCCTGCAGGGAAATACGCGTGCTCAGGCCGTCTATACCCGCCTGGGATTTTCCGGCTATGAACTGACGCCTGAAATGGGGCACGCCCTGTTCTGGGAAAAGAAACTGTAACCTGCAGCGATTCCGCTTGGATGAAACACGTCTGATATGAATTACGATGTCGTCGGCCTGGGAACTGTCGTGGTAGACCATCTGGTCCTGCTGTCGCATCATCCGGTCCAGGATGCCAAAACCAATATCATCAGTGACGCCTACCAGATCGGCGGCCCGGTGCCGACAGCCCAGGTCATGTTAAGCCGCCTCGGTAAACAGTGCGCGTTTCTCGGCAGTTGGGGTGACGACCAGTACGGGCCACTGATCGCGGAAGAACTGGCTGCGGAAAATCTGGATCTCACAGGCAGCCGTCAATTGCCGGGCACCCGTTCCGGCTATGCGCAGGTCTGGATCGATGAGAGTGCCAGCACGCGTACAATCGCCTGCTATCGCCCTGAACACTGGCTGCAACCCGCTGATCTCGATGAATCAATACTGACACAGGCACATGCCGTTCACCTGGATGGCTGGCCTCAAGCCACCTGCCTGCACGCCGCACAGATTGCACAACAGGCGGGTGCCAAAGTCTGCCTGGATGCCGGCTCGCTGAAACCGGGGATGAAAGAGTTAATTCCTTACCTCAACGTCATGAACTGCCCGCGACGATTTATTACTGAATATCTCGATACCGACGACATTCAGGCTGCAGGCGCGGAACTACTGCAACAGGGACCGGACCTGGTGACGATCACTGATGGCGTCAACGGTGCCTGGTTGTTTACGGAATCGAACCGGCTGCATTGCGAAGCGCTGCCCGTCCTTTCACTGGATACTACAGGTGCCGGAGATGTCTTTTCCGGCGCGCTGCTGTATGGCATTCTGGAAGACTGGCCCGTCGAACGGACTTTGAAATTTGCCTGTATCACGGCGGCTCTGAAATGCGAGCGCCTGGGCAACCGCGAGGCGTTACCCACGCTGGCGGAAATTGAAGCAGTGCTGCAGACTAAGAAGCTGCGTCTTTCACGATGGGATTGATGAGCGTTCCGATCCCGGTGATCTCAATCGAGACAATGTCACGGTCTTCCAGTGTGAATTCATCGGGGGGCACAACTCCGGTTCCCGTTAATAACATCACACCACTGGGAAAATCATTTTCTTTCCCCAGCCAGCTGATCAGGTCTTCCAGTCCGCGTGCCATCTCCGCGATGGACGTATCGCCGCGAAAAACTTCTTCCCCCTCCCGTTCGATTGTCAGGATGATCTGGGTTGCTTCCCGATCCAGAGGCTGTTCATGCAGCAGAACACAGGGTCCGAGGCCACAACATTGTCTGTAAAATTTTGCCTGAGGCAGATAGAGCGGGTTTTCCCCTTCAATATCCCGGGCGGACATATCATTGCCGACCGTATAACCGACCAGTCGCAGATCGGGTGAAACGACCAGAGTCAGTTCGGGTTCCGGCACTGACCACTGGCTGTCAAAACGAACTCTGACAGGCTGATTTGGCCCACAGACCCGGTTGGGAGTCGCTTTGAAAAACAGCTCGGGTCGATCCGCGGTGTAGACTTGATCGTAATGCGAGGCAGCCGCCTCCGATTCTTCCATCCGCGCCACCTGGCTGCGTTTGTATGTCACTCCTGCCGCCCAGACTTCCTGGTGATCGATGGGCGCCAGGAACTCCAGCTGGTTGAAAGGGACGGGAGGCAGTTCGGTATCTATCAGAAATTTTGCCAGCCCGATCGGATCGGGGGCGTAGAGAATATCGGACAGCCGATGACAGTTTTCCACCTGTGACAGATCCAGAAGTTGAACTCCATTCGCCTCGACGATTGCGACGTGTCGTTCTCCGTTTGATAATAAAACTTTAGCGAGTTTCATCTTCATACTTCCTTCTGGTACTGGTCTAACGCGGCGAGTGTGTTTTGCATGTCTTCAGGTAATGGTGCCTCAAATTTCATCGGTTTTCCACTCTGCGGATGGAAAAATTCCAAACAATACGCATGAAGGGCCTGACGCTCGATTAAAACATCGGACTCCAATTCTGCCGCATCTGCTTCTGCCTGAATCCCGAGGCTTTTCATTTTTAAAGACTTGTGCCCACCATAAACACGATCCGCGACAATCGAATGACCGACATGCTGCATGTGTACCCGCAGCTGATGTGTGCGTCCGGTACGAGGTTTAAGCCGGACATACGTGAAGGCCTGATAACGCTCGATGACTTCGTAGTAGGTAAACGCGTTCCGGGCATTCCCCCCTTCATCGCAGACAATCATTTTCTCTCGCGCCCGCGGGTGCACACACATGAAAGTATCAATGTAATCGGTATCAAACTCCATGCGGCCCCAGACAATGGCCCGGTACTCTTTCTGCACATCCCGTTTTTCAAACTGGGCGCTCAGCTTGGCATGCACCTGGTTATCCTTGGCGACAACCATGATCCCACTCGTATTCCGATCGAGCCGATGCACGATGCCCGGACGATACTGGCCGGCGACATCACTCAATTGATCAAAGTGATACTGCAGCGCGCCCGCGAGCGTCCCGGCGTAGTTTCCCTTGCCTGGATGGACAATCATGTCCGAAGGCTTGTTGATGATGGCAATCCAGTCGTCTTCGTAGACGATATCGATGGGAATATTTTCGGGAGGCAGCCGATTATCGGGCAATTCCGGAAGTCGAACCGAAACACGATCATTCACACGCATCCGGCGGGCCGCTTTGACCGGCAGGCCATTGACCAGGACGGCCTCCTGCTTGATCGCAGTCTGAAACAGAACGCGCGTGTAATTCGGGTACAGGCGACACAGATAGTGATCAATCCGCCAGCCATGAGCGCGAGCTTCGACCGTAATTTCAATGGGTTCGGTTGAGAGTTCTGGCGGTGGTGACGAAAGTTCGTCAGACATTATGGTTTCTTTTCGGTCGCTGGTTCCGGGCTCGGCTTTTCAGCAGGTGCTTCAGTTTTCTTTGCTGGTCCCTCAGGAACAGTCGGCTTGTCTGCAGACTTGGGTTCTGCTTTCGCTGGTGCGTCCGTTTTGGGTGTTTCTGTTTGGGGCGCGTCCGATTTTGCATCATCCGTCTGTGGTGAGTTCGTCAAAGGCTCAGGCAGCCCGGGTAGACTTGGGAGACCTGGCAGCCCAGGCAGATCTTGTTTGGCATCATTGCCTGCACCACCGGGAGTCATCCCTGGCAGAGGCATATTGAATCCAGGTTGCTGGCGATCACCGGGCTTGGGTGACTGCTCGTGAAACCATTTGTAAAAGTTCTTCGTGCCTTCCTCTTCGAGGGCGGCGACTTTTTCACCATCAACAGGCTTCACACGTTGTTCGGCCAGTTTACGGAAGATGGAATCGGGAAATTCCTGGATCAGCTTTTTGTAAAGTTCAGTGGCGTTTGCCAGATCGCCGTCCGACATGGACTCTTCGGTTCGTGCCAGGCCAAATAGCGCCCGTTCCCGAATTTCGGGTTTGGTGGAAGACGAATCGAGCAGTTTCTGGAACTGTTCTTTGGCATCATTCAGATCACGAGTACCGGCACTGCGATCAGTAAAGGAGTTTCGCACTCCCGACTGCAGGTGACTTTCGGCAGCATGGATCAGCGCCCAGTCGGCGACGTTCGTGCCGGGAAATTCATCATAGACATTTTCGAAATCTTCGGTCGAATTGGCGGCAGCCAATCGGGTCCAGGCTTCTGCTTCCTGCGAGGTCTGGCTGGTTTTCCAGGCAGAATAACCGATCACCAGCACCAGTAAGACCCCGCCGATCACCAGGGCTTTGACGCCATAGGTTTCGAGATATGGTTCTGCCTGATGTACCAGTTTCCCCAGGTCATTGGTTTGCAGTTCGTGTCTATGTTCGCTCTTCATCAGAGTCTCTCGCAGTAAATATGAATAGTCCGAAACTCATTCTCTCACAACGAGATAAACAAGTCCATCGCGCGAGTATATTGCCCCTGAATTTATGCGTCAAGCTGATCCCCCGACTCTGGCCGGTTTCAGTGTAAAGAAATTCAGATTTTCGATTCCCGGAACCATAATTCGGGCCAAATCAGCCTGAAAATGCACCGACCAGACGATTCTCTGACTCCAGGTGTGTGCTCCGGGATGATTCTCACCGGAGTGTGTCCAGATTTACCGTAGTACTTTCTTCAAGCTGAATGTGAAACAGGGATACAGGAAGAATCCCACCAGCATCACTGAGTAAATGGTAATCAAACGGAGGCCCACCAGTCCCAGATCCGTCACCAGTTCCAGGCACCAGGATCCCATCAGAAACAGCACCACCGATCCCAGCAGGCAATGCACTTTCCACATCTGGTCCGGACGATTGAGATACAGCAGAAGCTTTCGCAGAGCCAAAGCAAACAGAATGAAACCGATGTAACCCGCCACTTTCAGGAACAGCGCCACAGGCAGGTTGAGCACTTCGGTATTAAAAAAAATGGTGCCAGAAAAAATCACTTTGGCGAAAAAGCCGACAGCTGCCCCGATCAGTAATCTGCGGGCACCAGCCTGTTCCGGTATCGACAGACAGAAAATCGTTCCGGCGAAAATGATCAGATTTCCCGAGAACGCCATCACAGGCAGAACGTTCATGAACAGGGTCTGCATCTCTGTACCAAACAGAAAATACAGTACCCCGACCGCCGCGAGAAAGACGAGCACACCGCCATAAATCACCAGTTTGAGCCCCCGCCTGGTCGACTTCAACGAATCCGGCGCATCCCGGAGCCACTCCTCACCTGAGATCGACTCCGATTCTGCTACTGCCTCTGATTCGTGATTCATGCTTCCCGGATCTCAAACTTCGTATAAATAATGCAGATAAATCGAACCATAGTGAAACAACCTGGCAATCAAATCACAAGGCTTAACCGTTACCTGCCAGCAGGACTCCGTTTTATGGCAACTGTTTCTGCAACGATTCAAGCCGATTGAGAATGACCGTCTTTTGAGCAGGGCTAGCATCTTCTGACAGGGAGCTGGTCTTCAAAGCCTGAGAAATATCCGTTGTCTTGTCGATCCGTAACAGCAACCGGGGCACAGAAAACGTTCTTATTTCATCCATGTCCATCAGTTGCTCCTCTTCTACCGGAAGCTCTCTGTGATTGCTCCTGAAAAGCTGGATCAGTATCGGTTGCTGATCGCTGATTTCAAGCAGTTTCACAAAATAAGAGCGATCACTGTGCTGATCTGTCTGGAGGGGCATATGTTTCCAATGAAATATACCTGTTTCAAACTGTTTGCCGGGAACCGCCATTTGTTCCAGTGTCGGAACGGGAGGAGCGCTGGCAAATTGATTCAGTATTTCAGGTGCCGTCTGATCGGAAAAGAATGAGACGCTGCCATCGGCAAACAGCAGATGTCCCCCCTTCCACTTTGGGTAGCCAAAACTCCCCGGCCCAGTACACAGTTGTTTTCCCAGAGGCCGCCAGTTGAAAGAATAGGCCCATGGCTGATAATTTCCCGCCACTTCCCCTGCCACCCAGGTATGAGCGGTACCCCTCTCCATCTGATCGAAAGTGACACTGCTGTTACGATAGAATAGATGCGGGTTTCCCAGGTAATGAGTGAGCCCAAAACCAGTATTCGTGTAATTCGAATTGGCATCCGGATTCAGGTAGGCTGGTCGGACTGTTTCTGTCACATCAAGATTGGCGGGGCTGTCCCAGGCTGTGTGCATATTGATCCTGTTATAATCCGGGCTGGCGTCCATGTAGGGCAGATACATCGTCAACCAGCCCTGCATCGCTGTACCATCTTCACGGATGACTCCGCCGGAAGGCAGACATCGATGCGCATCTTCATAGTTGAGCACCGCCAGACCGATCTGCTTCAGGTTGTTCTTGGAGACCGACTTGCGGGCCGCTTCGCGTGTCTGGTGTACCGCCGGCAACAACAGGCCAATCACCAGGACAATCAACACCAAAACGACGCCAATCGAAATCCAGCGCTGCATGTTAAAATCTCCCGCCTTACAAGGTTTTGATCAAGGTCGCTCAGATTTCCTGATGGCCAGGTTCTATTTTAGGCAACCGACTCTGCAGGTTCTGCAGCGTTTTAACATTCGCTGCCAGCTGCAGTGGTGTTGTCTCTTCTACAAGTACGGTAGATTTGAGTAAGGAGTCTATGTCTGTCTCCGGACTGATGTGTGCCAGAAACTGAAATGCGGCTCCCTTTCCTTTATATTCAGGTATATCTCCTGGTCTATTGATAAACTTGAAGCAGACATTCATTGATAAAGGCCTCCCGGACGGGTCTCGTAGAACCTTGACGATATATTGATTGATCCCCTCGGGATTAGAATCCAGGTTCATGCTTTCCCAGTAGTAATCGCCAATATTAAACTTGCGGTCAGGAACCTGGACCTGTTCGCTGGTTGCAACGGGAGGCAACTCTGCCATTCGCTTAAGAACTTCAGGTGAAGTCTGCTTTGAAAAGTAAGACACTTTGCCATCAGTAAGTAAAATATGTGCCCCACCCCAGGCAGGGTGACCAAAGCTGTTTGGTCCATCACAGAGTTTAGTTCCCAGTGTTCGCCAGTTGAAGGGGTATGCCCACGCCTGATAGTTTCCAGCGACTTCACCTGCCAACCAGTTATGAGCGACGCCCCCTTTCAGATCTCTGAGAGCGATCGAACTATTTCGGTGCAGCAGATTCGGATTTCCCAGATAAAAAGTCACACCTTGACCATCGCTGGTCAGCCCCATATCCGTTTCAGGAATCTGATAAACGGGTTTCGACAGTTCGCAAACCGGAAAGTTCTCCGGGCTGTTCCAGGGCAGAGAAGAATCAACCATATTGTAATAGGGACTGGCATCGAGAAAGGGCATGACCATCATCATCCAGCCATGCATGGCTAAGCCATCCTCGCGGATAGTTCCTCCGGGCGGGAAGCACAAAAACGTATCATGATAATTGTGCAGCGCTAAACCGATCTGCTTCAGGTTGTTCTTTGATGACGACTTGCGAGCCTGTTCGCGAGCCCGATGCACCGCCGGTACCAGGAGGGCGAGCAACAGTATTATGATGCCGGCAACAACTCCCAGTTCCAACCAACGTTGTCTAGTCATGCTTTCAGATCCTCCCGCTGGGATACTCGGGGACCATTGAAGTTTTCACACTTCTCTCAATGACCATTATAGTGCCTGTAAGAAGGGAGAAACAATCCCCTTGCCGGGCAGAGTTTATTTCTGCAACCGTTTCTGCAGTGCCTGCAGTGTTTTGACATTCGCTTCCAGTTGTTCGGAAGTTGCGGCATCTACGAGAGGGGTTGCCTTGAGCGCGGCTGCAATGTCCGTGGTGGAATCGATCTCCAGTAGAAACTGTGGACCTTCCAGATAGCTCTTCGGCTGCTTCTGTTCTTCTTCTGTCAATAAAACCTGGCTGTACACATTGAGCTTGAGTAAAACGTTCGCAGAACCGCTGAGACTATATGCAAAATATTCATCTCGTCCTTCAGGATCGGACTGCAGATCGATGCGGTCCCAATGAAAATTGCCTGTCTGAAAAACTTTTTTTGGAACGGCAGTTTCTGCTTTCGTCGCAACGGGGGGTGCCGCGTCGTAGCGCTGCAGCATTTGAGACGATGTCGCGTCCGTGAAGAATTTGATATGCCCGTCCGCAAACAGCAGATGCCCGCCTCCCCATTCGGGGCGTCCATAGCTGGCTGGACCCTGGCACAGTTTTGTACCCAGCGGTCGCCAGTTGAACGGGTAGCACCAGGGTTGAAAATCACCGGTCGCTTCCCCTGCGAGCCAGGTAAATGACAAACCGTTTGTCATTTCTTCGAAAGTTACATCACTGTTACGATGCAGCAGGTTCGGATTTCCCATGATCTGCGTCAGAGCAAAACCGGAATCGGTATATTGCTGTTCGACGCCGGGTATTAAAAATACGAACAATTTCTGATCGAACACATAACGGTTTTTGGTACTCTGCCAGGACTCGTTAAAATCCAGCCAGCTGTAATACGGGCTGGCATCGAGAAACGGCATCATCATGGCGATCCAGCCCTGCATCGCTGTGTCGTCCTCGCGGATGGTTCCACCCGGCGGCAGGCAGCGATATGATTCGTGATAATTAAACAGTGCCAGGCCAATCTGCTTGAGATTATTTTTGGCAGTATTGCGGCGTGCTGCCTCTCGAGCCTGGAAGACCGCCGGCATAATTAAGCCGAACGCGAGCAGCAACATGCCCAGAACCAGACTGATAGATATCCAGCGTTGCCAGGACATGAGAATTTTTCCTGAAAGAGATCTGTTACACTCAAAACAGATCTACTATTTGAGCAGACTCTCAGGCAAATTTCCAGTGGCCTTCCCATTTGTCGGTCCAGAGAAACTGGGCCGCCAGGTGACCGTTGCGGCGGAGTTGCAGCCAGTCGAGATGATCAATGCGGCAAACGATGACGGCAAAATTTTCGTACCCCAACTGCGCTTCTTCGTCATTGGGCAGACGGTCAAACAGATAATCGGGCAGATTCGGTTCGGGGGTTTCACTTCTGGTCCCCGGCTCTGCCACCGTGATATAGCCGCGTCGATGTTCGGGGCTGCTCTTTTCCCAATGGGCGGCCGAGACGTCATCACTCGTATGCACGGTCGCTTCGCCGCGCAGGCGAATCTGCACGCGCGTGAGGGAATCGTAGGCCATCCATTCCATCCAGGGAGTCTGTTCGAGTTCGCTGATTTTATCGGATCGTCGATCGGTATAGCAGATCAGTTCCCGGCGTTCCGGCTGAATCTCCCGTAACACAACCGTGCGCACACGGGGGCGACCTTCAGAAGCGGTGGCCAGCGTTCCCAGTCGCCAGGCATGTGTCTCTGTTTCTATCGCGGCCTGCAGATGCCGCCAGGTCTGAGAGAGGATTGTATTGACGTTGGCAGGGTTAAACTCAAATTCTCTTGTCATCACGGTCCAGTCTTCAAAACAGTAAGAGTCGCTCTCTTCATTCTTAACCATGCAGGCGAAGGGTCAAGTGAAAGTTTGAAAACTTCAGGGGCGATCGTGAGATAATATCTCATCTTTCGGATGATACAGGATAGCAATCGGCAGGACGACCGCCGCCAGGAACAGAAAGACATTACTCATCGGCCAGTTGAGGTCATTTAACACCATGGTAAAGTTGCCAAAAAACAACGCGGAGAGCACGATACCAATCCAGTTGATTAAATTCATCGCGCCAATCATCCGCCCCTTCAGCGATTTGGGGGGGCGTGTCTGCAGTTCCACCTGCAGTGGCACGACAAACAGTCCGGCAAAGAAACCCAGCAACGTGAGTATGCCCCGCGCGAGCCACTCGGTTGTAGTGAGGGGGATAAATGATGCCCAGAGGGAGACATCGGCTTTCGGCAGAGTTTCGCCTGCTTCGGGAGTGGCCCACCAGCCAAAGCCCGCCATCGCCGCCAGGCAGGCTACCAGTCCCCAGGCACCGATCGTCACCAGCTTGAAGTTCACCCGCTTCCGCGACGCGCGGCCCGCCACAATACAGCCGAGTGAAATACCCACACCCATGCAGGCCGCCATCAGACTGGTGCGACTTTCGCTGATGTGGAGTTGACCGATGCCAAAAATGTTCACCAACGGCTGAACGATGCCTCCGACGAACCAGAAGACTGAGGAAATCAGCAGCACCGATAACAGCCGGCGATCGTTTCGCAGCAGCCCGCGGGTTTCGGTATCGATGCCCAGAGCCGAGCTGCTGAAAGGCAAGCCGGGATGGGCCACCGGGGTTCGACGAACCCAGAACGAGGCGATGGTGCCGATGACTGCGATGCCGATACAGAAATAACTGGTCTTCCAGAGTTGATCGGGATAGGCCTGTTTAACGAAACCCGCCGACGCCATTCCAAAAATAATGGCGATGAAGGTCGTCATCTGAATGATGCCATTGGCCTGAGGCAGATCATCATCGCGGAGCATTTCAGGGAGAATACCATATTTCGCGGGGCCAAAGATCGCGCTCTGTGTGCTGAGTAATCCCAGTACAATCAGCAGCGGCAATAATTCTCCCGTGAAAAAAGCGGCCATTGCCAGCAGCGCAATGATGATTTCGGCAACTTTGCAGGCAATGACAATCGTCCGCTTGGTATGACGGTCCGCATACCAGCCCCCCAGTCCGGAGAAAAACACAAACGGCAGTGCAAACACAGCGAGCGCGGTCCCCTGCTGATCATCGGTATTCAACTGGAGCGCCTGCTGCGCACAAAACAGCAACACCAGTTGCTTATACAGATTGTCGTTGAAGGCGCCCCAGAACTGAGTGACTGTCATGCCCCAGAAGGAAGAATCCTGATACAGGGGAGGTAGCTCTTCTGTCTCCAATTCCGTTTCAGACACCACTTACAATCCTTGCAGAGGGGCAATAAAGCTGGAGAAGCTCCCGGGGAAGTCGCTCGCTGATTTGTAAAACATGACACAGGTGAAATCGAGCTAAACCATAGTGGTTGATGGGAATCCTGACAATGTTGATTGATTCAAACTGCCGAATATGAACCGAATTTCATCAGAGCGTCATATCTTGTTTTTGTACCGGCGGCTATTCAACCGTATCGGCTGCTTCCGGCAGGGGAGTCGGGGATAGCTGTGCGTTCCGAATCCGGACCACCGTCAATTCATCAGAACGGCGTTTGCGGGCGAGTTGAATCACCAGCGACTGACTGCTGGTCTCTCCATAAATCCAGAGTTCGTTGATTTTCCCTCCCGAGATGCTGCGGCCGATCTGGGTGGGCGCCCCCAGTACTTTTTTCACCTGATCCCGGTTCATGCCTGCCACCACGGTCCCGTTTCGAATTGCCTTGCGGATCGGGTCATCCCGAAATTCTTTGACTTCTTCCGGATTGAGCCACTGATCTTTCTGCAACATGAATCCCAGTCTTGCCAGCAGAAGGGATGCTTCCGCTGATTTAGGATTCAGCTCCCAGGCGCGCAAAAGAACTTTTGCGGCGGCCTGTTTATCGTCGGTCAGTTCTATCAGATCACGGGCCAGCCGCACACGACCGTCTGCATCGTTGGGGTCCAGTTTTTTACGGCGGGACTCAATCCAGTTCACCAGCGTCTGCTTCGCTTTGTCTTTTTTTCCCCGCCTCTGAAATTCCTGTGACAGATCGAGTACATACTGACGCGGCAACTCGGCGACACGGTTGAAATCAAAATCAAGCTGCATGTTCTGATATTGCTGAACCAGCTCGGTCCGTTCGGGAAGTTCTTTGGCAATGGCAGCTGCTATTTCAAAACCATTGCTCCCCCCCTTCGCCAGATTTTTCAGAATCCTGTCGAGCACAATCTCTGCATAAAACCAGCGCATTAACCGGTTTTGTTTTGCCTCGTCTGACTGCTGAAAGATTTCGAGCTGATTTTTCAGGTACTGCTCTCGTTCCTGGGGATTGTCTTTGTCTTGCGGCGTTTTCGCGGTCGGGAAGAATTTCAAAATCTGACTGAGCAACGGTTTCTCATCCGCCTGGGGCTGTTTCTGCAGTTTTTTCCATTCGAGTACCAGTGCCTCGTGCTGCAGTTCGCGGGAGAGTTGTGGATTCAGCTTGTATTCCTGAACACGATCGGCCAGTTTGAACAGTGTTTCCGGCTGTTTGACGATCAGCTGATTGTACTCCGCTTTCACTCCCTTGCGATAAGCGTCCTGTGCCTTTTTTTTCAATTCGTCATCGTTATAAAATTCTGCCCGGTTGCTGGCCCAGTCTCCCAGGGAATACCATTCGCGCGGATCGGTCAGATCAATTTTGGATTCTTCCGTGACGAAATACTCCATGTCGTCCGGCATTTTTTTCAGGCCAGTAATTTTGAACAGAATGCGACCATTCTCTCGCGCCAGCTGCCCGGTGATTTCCACATTTTGCACGGAGTTATCCAGCTTCGGAGTCTTGCCGGCATAATAAAAAGGGATCGGGCAGTTGCGAAATCGCAGGGACAGCGAATTGAAAGTGGAGATCCTGCCTTCCAGCGTCTGGGGGACTCCAAGCAGCTTATCCCATTTTTCGCGCTGGCTGACAAAATTTTGAATGCTGCGGTCGGCGGCACGGGAAACAGTCTGAAGGCCGAGCACCGCCAGCAACAGGATCAGGCATCGCAGGTATGTTTCTGATTTTTTCATTCTGCCAGTCCCAGAAATCGGGATTGTTGATTTAATAGCTTTTCGATCTGTTCGCGATTCTGAAACTCGTCGAACTCAATGCCGAGCAGTTTGTAAAGTTTCAGATGCGACCAGAGAAAAGCGGTTTCGCCATTCAGCTCGATAATTCCGGTATCAGGGCGACTGGCATCCTGTTGAAAGTCGACAATCTGAGCCGCAAATATGACGGGTTGCCCCTGATGAGATTCCAGATACTCTTCAAACGCCGGTTCAGTCAACTCCAGATACAGCGTGTATTCATCCAGCAGCACAGGCAGATTCAGGCGATACCGGGATTGTTCTGTTTCATCCAGAGACTCGACAGGCAGGAGTGTTGCTTCAAAGATGATCCAGGTATCTGCATAACGCACCTCGAACAGCGTTTTCCAGCTGTCGACTCCCGACTGTTTGATTTGAACGACTGCTTCTTCCGCGATTTCGAACAGCGGCGAAACCGCCTGGGTGTTCATCGCCAGCAATTCGCGAGAAGTCTGGCGGATTTCGTTGGCCGCGGGATCGGTACGCCCCAGAACAGTCAGCGCCTGGAAAGCTTCCTGATAGGCGTCGTTGGCGGCGATCAGATCTTCCTGTTCCAGCATTTGATTCCCGGTCTGAGTGGCCGCTTTGAGTGCGTCGCTGGCCTGTTCCATTTTGCGACTGTTCAGGATTCCGTACCCGGTCAGCCCTACAATCAGAATGATTCCCGCCAGGATACCCCGGAATGGTGTAATCAGACGGGTCCGGGGTGCCGGCAGTTCAAACGGGGAGACTTCTGCTCTGGTCTCGGTCGCCGAATTCGCTTCCGCAGGTTTCCGGGCCTCCTGCTTCGCTTTACGTTTCTCTCGTAAGCGGGTCACAAATGCCGAATTCAATATGAAATCGGAAAGCTGCTGCTGTTTCGGTAACTGCTTCTTCTTTTTGCGCGCTTTGGGGGCAGGATATGTATTCCGCGGGAGGATGAAATAGGCTTCATTGCATTGCTGACAGGCATGTCGATAGGGGCCTTTCCGTCGGTAGCCCGACAGGCTGACGCCACAGACGCAAACGATTTCGTAGGGCTCGGGAATGTCCTCCTCGCGGCGTTTATTTTTCGAAGGGATTTTCAGCCAGTCAGCCATAAAAACGATACCGCTTTTGCACGAGGTAAGGTATTGCCCGAAGCGAATTTACCCTGAATTTGAGATTGGAAAATGACTCCCCCTATTATAGGCATCCCGACTGCAGATGTCACAGGTCTCTCCACTGGAGAGGCAAGGGATGAGAAATATTGTCTGAAATTCATCGTATTTTCAGAAATAACAGCAGACATTTGACCGCTACAACCGGTATTTCCGTGTCCAGTCACCCGACAGTTCTATTTAAGAGAATTCCCTCCTTTTGTGCAGGACCCAAAGTTTGACCGACCCGGTTTTCCAAGGTATATGCCAGTAGAAATACTATGTTTCTTTTTTGAATCATCGACGTTGATTTCACGCGATACTGGTCAGTACGGATCCGTTCCGCCTCTATTCAAAAATCAAATGACGCGATTTTCTGGAGTATCAGGATGTTAACAACATCATCCCCGCATGCGCAGATCACTCAGAACACTGGGAAGCCCTCTCTCCAGATTTCTCTGCAGCCATTAACTCATCAACTGTCTCCGCTGAAACTGACGACCGGTGAATACACTGTTGGCTCGGCTGCGACCTGTGCGGTTCAGATTCAGGTTCCGGGCGTTGCCGCAGAACATTGCCGGATTATTGTGGGTGAATGTGATGTCATTCTGAAAGCCATCGATCCCCGTATCTGGTCCAACGATCGACCAGTCCGCCAGCTCAGACTGACTGCAGGAACCAGATTTTTTATCGGCCCGATTGAATACCAGGTGGAGTCCGTTGAACCGTTCTCTGCTTCAGAAACCATTCCAGAGTCCCAACCCGCGACCGGTTCCACCAGCAGCCAGCAGATTGAAATCCCCGCCGAACTGATGGAAATCGCAAACTTTCAAAGTGCGCTGCAGGAACGACAGAAACTGATCAAACAGATTGAAACAGAACAACAGGAGCTGCAGAAGGAAATGCAGTTGCAGGAAGCCGAACTGGCACAATGGCAGCAGCAACTGATGGCAGAGAAACAGCAGGCGGCCCAGAACCCTCCAGAGCCTCAATTTGATGCTTCCTCCCGGTCTTTTGACGAATCCATTCTGGAACTGGATCAGAAACTGCAGCAACTGGACCTGCTCAAAGGAGAGATCACACAGGAACAGGCGGAACTGCTTTCGCACCAGGATCAGGTTTATCAACAACAGCAGCAACTGACCCACCTGGAAAACGCGCTGTTATCAAAACAGGAAGCACTGTCTGACGAATCAAGACTGCTGGCCCATGGGTGGCTGGATCTGGAAGCACAGCAAAACGCAACGCGGACTGAACTGGAAACGGAACAGGCACATCTGGAAGCAGCAATTCAACAACAGGAACAGCAACTCCATTCTACAGAACAGGTAGAGCAGGCCTGCCTGGCACAGGAACAGCAGTTGCAGGAAGAACAGAGCCGCCTGTCCGAACGCGAAGCCAATCTGGAAACAGAACAGCAACGACTGCAGACGTTGAAACAGGAACTGGACAGCCAGCAGCAGTCACTCGATGCGGAACAACAGACACTGGCCGCGCAACGCGAACAGCAGACAGAACTGGAACGACAGCAGCAACAACTCCAGCAGGATCTGGAGCAGCTGGCAGTCAATCGCCAGCAGTTGGAAGAACAGCAGTCCGAACTTCAGCATCAACAGAATACGCTGTCTGAAGAGCAGGCGAAAACACAGGAACTCCAGACAGAATTAGAGCAGAAGAGCGAGGCTCTGACAGAACTGGAAGCCGAAATTTCGAAACGTCAGAACAGCATTTCGGAACAACAGGAACAGCTGGAGCAGTTACAGGCCGAACTGACTTCCCGAACCACCGAGCTCGAATCAGAACAGCAGAAATTACAGGATGAACGCGAAAGACTGAGCCAGCAGGTTACCGAGTTTGAAGAACAGAAGATTCTTTTCGAGAATGCACAATCCGAGTGGGATAATGCACGACAGACTCTGGAACAGGATCAGGATGAACTGGAAGCAGCTCGACGGAAGCTGGATCAACAACAGGCTGATCTGGAACAGTTACAGACAGAACTTGAACTTCAGAAGCAGGATCTGGAAAAACGGGAACAACTGCTTGCTGAACAGGAAACACAGCTGGAAACAAAACAGTCAGACTTGAGCAGCGCTGCAGAAGCTGTGGCATCGCAGGAATCACTCGAAGAAGTGAACCGGGAACGTGAACAGCTCGCATGTGACCGGGCGCAGCTGACGACCGAACAGGATAGATTGAAACTTTCTCAGTCCGAGTTACAGGATCAGCAGCAGAAACTGCAGGAAGAACTGCGTACTTTTGCAGAGCGGGAAAGCCAGTTTGCTTCACAGCAGGAAGAACTCAAGTCCTTACAGGACGCGCTTGCAGAACAGAAACAGGAATGGGAACAGGAACAGACGGCGTTCCAGGAATCACTGGCTGAGTTCGAACAGGCGCGTGAGCAGCTGGAAACAGAACAGGTTGATTTCTCGAAATTGAAAACGGACCTCGAAGAGGAACGTTTAACCTGCGAACGACAGCAGGAAGAAGTAACAGCCCGCGAGCAGGAAATCAAAACACGCGAAGCAGAACTGACAGCCAGGGAACAGCAAATCAACGAACTCCAGGCAGAACTGCAGTCGCAGGCAACTCGCAGTGAACCGTCGGAGGAAGAGCAAGACTCCACTGCTGCCGAGCAGGTAGAACTTCAACAGCAACAGGAAGAACTGGAACTGCAGCGAACCGAACTGGAAGAATTACAGTCAGAACTGAAACAGCGGGAAGAACAATTATCAAAGCGGGAAGAAGAACTGCTTACACAACAGACAGAAGCTTCTGACACGCAGGCCGCTTTGGAAGACCTGGCTCATGAAAAAGAAAAACTGGCCCTGGATCATGACCAGCTGAGCATTGATCGTGAGGAGATAGCCCGCCAGCGGGAACAGTTGAAATCGAACCAGGTTCAATTTGAAAAGGACCGGGGAGAACTGGAAGACCGTGAACGAATTTTAGAGATTCGTGAGCAGCAGCTCGCCGAGAAGGAAAGTCTGCTGGCCGAAGTTGGTTTGACATCTCCTGACAGTCCTTCCTCGCCTGATGGCTCCTCCGCAACAGAAGTCTCATCAGCGTGTCAGACTCTACCTGAAGAGAGCGAAACAGAAGACCGATTGCCTTCCGGAACAGAAACTGAAACGCCGGCAACCGGGTCACTGCTGCAGTCATTTATTAATGATTATGCGGAGTCCGAACTCGAAACAGAAACCGAAGCAGAACCGGCAGTTCCTCTAAAAACAACCAGCCTGCTGGATCTTTTCAATGAGAAAAATGACGCCACTGCAGGGGAAGCTGCTCCCGCGTACCAGGCGGATTCGTTTCTCCCCGAGGAGCAATTTCAGTCTGCTCAAACAGAAAACCAACCAACACAGGATGAACTGGACGACGCAGAAGATTCCAACTCGATTGCCGCCTATATGGAACAGCTGCTGGCACGCTCCCGTGGAAAATCCGGATCGACACAGTCTGCCAAGCCCAATTCCGCAGCGGGACACACCAGTCAGAAACCCGCAACGAAGACCAGTTCTACTTTACAACCTCAAGTGGCCAGTTCATCGGACAGCGCCGCGCTGAATTCCAGCGTCTCCATGGAAGAAAAACTGGCAACCCTCAAACAGGCACCTGCGCATCAGCAGGATAAAGATGCCGTCCGCAACGCCATGAATTCCTTCCGGGATGTCGCCAATTATTCTGCCCGCATGGCAATCGCCCGGCATTCACTCAAACATCAGAAAACAGATCTGATCTTTAAAGGAATCTTGAGCGGGCTCTGTGTTCTGTTCTCTCTCATCATCTTCGGAGAAGCATTCTGGGGATCCAACAGCCTGGGCATCTTCAAGTGGGCCGCGCTGGCTGTCACGATTGCATCGACAGCCCAGTTTCTGCGAGGCTGGAATGAAGCACGCAGTTTACTCTCATGTAAAATCCCTGAAGAAGCAGAACAGCCAGCAGCAGTAACGGTACCGACTCCCCCGACTGCGAACTTGCCGGAACAACAGAAATTTACTCTGGACGCCTTGAATGAAGAGGTGGATTCACTTTCTGAACAGTGGGAACAGTTGTCAGCCGAGGAGGAACAGATACAATCTCTGAAAGAAGATCTGTTTAAGAAACCAGGATACAAATCACAGACAGACGAACCTGATCAGTCTCAGGCTCCAGATTCGGAAATGGATCAAGACCCATAAACACAACACCGCCTGCTCAAGCTAACAGGAGACGTATTAGAAACATGTTGATTTTCTGGTGCGTCTCTTTTTTATTAGCCGCTTACCTGCTGATTCTCGGCGTCAACTGGGTATCGAAACCTGTGAATCAACCGGGCGCCGTTGAGGGCAGACTCGCTCCCTGCCCTGATTCTCCCAACTGTGTCTGCTCACAGGACCAGAGCGAACTGCATCAGATTGCCCCGCTGCACTTCACGGGAACCGTGGCTGAAGCGCGCCAGCGTCTGCTGGATGTGCTCAAACAGCAGCAGGGATGCCTGATTGTGACCCAGGAGGGTGATTATCTGAGGGCTGAATTTCGCTCCTTTCTCTTCCGTTTCGTGGACGATGTTGAGTTTCTGTTTGATTCCCGTCAGAATGTGATCCAGGTCCGCTCTGCATCCCGTATCGGCCATTCGGATCTGGGTGTGAACCGGAAACGAATCGAAACCATTCGCTCAATATTCTCTCGCGAAGATCATTCAACTTCTGACCAATGAATCAGTCCCACTCCGACTATCTGCCCACCGCAACCATAGAAACGCTGCAGCAACGCAGCCAGCTGCTGCGCGCCATTCGGACCTTCTTTGAATCCCGTGGATACTGGGAAGTCGAAACCCCCCTGCTCTCCCGCGATACCGTGGTTGATGCCTATATCGATCCGTTTCTTACTCACTGGCATGCAGCGGAGGGCACAACTGACAATCCGGGAGAACCACGATATCTGCAGACATCGCCGGAATTCGCCATGAAACGCTTACTGGCGGCTGGCGCAGATCAGATCTATCAGATCACACACGCCTTCCGACAGGCAGAACGGGGAGAACGCCACAACCCGGAATTTGCCATGCTGGAATGGTATCGGCGGGGCGAAACGCACCACGATCAGATGACGTTCGTTGAAGCACTTGTGCGGGACGTCTACGCTGAAGCTGCTACCGTAACCGATTCAAATCGGCACAGCGAACTTCCCGACCAACCATTTACGCGATACGCATACGAAGACGCATTTCTCCAGTTTGCAGGCCTCTCGGCACTGAATGCGACGGCAGAAGAGTTCCGGCAGACCGCAGAACAACATTCGATTTCTGTTCCAGCAGATTTTGATACCACTGACTGCCTGAGCTGGCAGAACCTGCTGCTGGTGGAACTGATCGAACCGGCGCTCGGCGAGAAAGGGGCCGTCTTCATCTACGATTATCCCGCCTCTCAGGCCGCCCTGGCGCGCATCAGACAGGAAGACGGTTCAGCAGGAGTGGCAGAGCGTTTTGAGCTCTACCTGCAGGGCGTAGAGATCTGTAACGGCTATCATGAATTAACGGATGCGGCTGAACTGCGGACGCGGATCAGACAGCAGTCTGATATACGAAAACGGGAGAAACGCCCCGCGTTGCCTGCAGAAAGCTATCTTCTGCAGGCGATGGAAGCTGGGTTACCCGCGTGTGCAGGCACGGCGCTGGGTCTGGACCGCTTGTTTATGCTCGCTTTAGGAAAGCAGACTCTTCAGGAAGTGATCGCTTTCCCTGTAGAACGTGCCTGATTCAGAAGCGCCTACCATTCGCCGGTCATACGCTCGCCATCGTTGCGAACACAGAGCTGACGGAAAAGATTTCGATCGATATTTGTTGCCATTGATTTGGCGGACCCATCGCAGAGCGCAAAGTGAACCAAATCACCGTGCCAGGAACCAAAGGTCATATGGTACGGAGCACCAGTTTGACCGCTACGCTCGGGAACGCCGTCAAAATTCTGACCACTGTGGAAGTCAGTCCCTCCAGTGCTGGTCACAAACCCTGATACCGCGCTATGGCTGTCCGCCCAGAAACCAAACGCCGATTCACCAAACATCAAGGTATTCGTCATTCCATCACCGATGTCGCGTTCACTCACGGCACTATTACCATTATATACGCCACCCTGGAAAATCGCTGAATAAGGAGCTTCACTTTCAAATCCTTCCAGAGTTCCGCCGACGCCTCGATACGTCGCATACCCCAAACCGCGGGGACGATTAGCAGGCAGCGATGCGCTGGGACAGACATAACTCTCAATGGCAACGGTACTCGCGTTTTTGCTGTCATCCGAAAATTTGTCGGTCTGGTAATTGATGTTAACCGTGGTCTGATCCATTTGAGGCAGCAATAATGCCTGCCAGCCCCAATAGGGAGAGAGTTCCCATTCCGTGAGTTTATATTTCTGCATCTGACTTTGTTGTGATTGACGCACATCAAACAGCACCATTTCGGAAAAGGCGACATTTGCATTGTCGTAATTTCCTATCAGAGCCCCCATATCATCATAGAGTTTGCTATTAATCCAACCTGAAGGATAGCAGCGGTGAGCCCCTTCGTAGTTTTGTGCGGCAAGGGCCAGCTGTTTCAGGTTATTGATGCACTGAGTCCGACGGGCACTTTCACGTGCTTTTTGAATCGCAGGCAGCAACATGGCCGCCAGCAGCGCGATAATAGCCATCACCACCAATAGCTCGATCAGAGTAAATCCACGACGGGATGAGTGCTTGGAATCTGGTACGAAGTTGCGCATCGATAACTCCCTGAATGTGAATGTCGCTACCCCAGCCTGATGCTTGATTGACGGGATTGGGCTTTTAAATTCGTTAACGAAAGGACCTGACTCTATTGATATTTTCCACACTGGCAGCGTGGAAGTCAATTATGAATCGACTTTTCTACCGGTAGTTTTGTCCAGAACCTCTAAGCAAATTATTGTAAACCAAGATTCGGCTAAACGCAAACAATGCCGGGACTTCAGCCTGTTTTTGACTGAACCGGCATCTCCCACGGCTCGCCTGATTCGGACTATGACTCTCGTTATAACGGACTTTGAGCCAACGTTGCTACTGCGCTCTTTCAGTCAGTAGCGACGGAGTCAGGGCGTACCACTTGATCCTGTTTCTTACGTGATTTGTCTGTTTTTTGATGGAGTTTTTTCTGAAAACCACATTTAGAGGCTGCCGCTGATAATCCAGGGCATCAGTTTCGCCATGTTCCGGGCATCATCAATGCCGCGATGATGGGTGCCCTGCAGGGGGATCCCGGCTTTCTGCAATGCACCCGCCATTCCAAATCGCTTTTTGTACCCCTGCGTGATGGAAAACTGTTTTTTGAGATTCAGATGCGCAGCGGGAAAAGGGTAGGCCAGTCCGTGGTAGTGACAGTCTTGTTCAAACTGCGATTTATCATAGTCGCCCCACGAACAGAACAGGTAGTCTCCAAAGGACGTGAGCCAGGCCTGGAGTGATTCCAAAGCAGCAGGAAACTGCGGCGCCTGATCAACGTCTGCCTGTCGAATGGATGTCAACTCCCTGCAAAATGCCGTCAGCTGCGGATTTCTGACTGGCTGGATGAATGTCTGAAACTCATCGACCACCGCCAGCCCCTTCCGCGCCACCATGACGGCTCCAATCTCAATGATCTCCATCTGATTGCGGGGAAACGAACGCTGGTCACAACAGGTCGCTTCCAGATCAATGATTAAATAATACTGGTGGTCCTGTAACGATTTCTGAATTTGATTCATTACTTACTTTCTTAAAGAAGCCCTGCATCGCTTCTCAACGATTTTTCATTTCATTTTCTCTATGACATTTTTTAACGAGACAGGGTTCGCTCAGTCAATACCGTCTCAATAGCCTGACAGAATTGTTGACGCAGGAACACTGCCTGAGTTTCAGCGATCTGCTGCGGGTGGAAGCTGAAACAGGATGGCAGACCAGAATGACTCAAACGGTTTGATCCTTTTTGACATTATCTGCGTTCACCTGATCAGCCCCGGCATTCATCGCTTTCCTCTTCGCCCGCAGCACAGACGGGATCTGATCATGACGTTTTTCCAATTCCTGATGTTATTTGTCCTGTATTACCTGATCTACAACGTCCGCAGGAACAACCAGCGCATCCGCAAACTGAAGCAGGATGTAGCGCAGCTGCAGGACAGGTTCAAGACAGAGGATGGCTGAAGAAGGATTCGGTCTTGTCTGACAGTCGCCGACGCTGCCACCAGCGCAACCCCGGCTCAAGAATGAGTAACAAAATACACTGACCCCCATACAGCCACACGTACATCAATGCCTCCGTTGATGCATACCCGGAATTTTGCGGAGGATTTCGATAGCGGAAGATCAGAAAGAAGCCTTCCATCACCAGCGCCAGAATGAGTAATCGCATTAGTAGTGAAGGTCGAACCAAAGTTTGCTTCCTGCTCCAGAACAGCAGCGCCAGGTTCCCTGCCACTACGGGCAGGCAAATGGGGGTGGAGATCATAATGAACACAGGCGCTGACAGCCCGTCTGAACCAAACGGTTTCCCATTTGATACCACCGGACAAACGTCGGTATGCGCTCCGCAAGTTTCATCGGTATCCTTTACTGTTCCTGCAGCTGGTTCATCAATCAGTGTTTCCGTTGTCTCTGCATACATGTCAGAGCAGGCACACTTTCATAAAAAACCACATGAGCGCCAACAGACCGAAATTGATCGGGAAGGCACGACAGAAAAACGGCGGAGAAATCCGATCCCGGACGCTGCGGAAGATCAGTGCGAGCGTATCGATCAGGCCCACTGCCGAAATGAAGAGCGTGGCAAAATAACAGAAAACGAGTAGCCCAAGTAAATTCCCATCCATGCATCCGCCACTGTAAGACGCAATCTCCCAATGGCAATAAGGTAAAAACAGTACCGAGTACAGCAGCACGCCCCAGTAAATCACGGTTCGCGTCTTGGAAAAGTGGGATACCATCAAAGTGCCGCTCCAGTAACGGTTTTCGAGAAAAAACGGTTCGCTGGAGATTCAGGCGGAAAGCAGAAAGAAACATCACGGAGAAATAACCGAAATTGGGCCGTTCCGTTAATAAAACCGTGTCTTGCCGGGCTGGGCCACGGGCGCAACGCTCAACGGACCGAACGTGTATTCCTTTGGCGTCAGGTCTTCTTTGGAATTCCAGGCTTCGTCCCAGGTCACATTTTTTCCCGTGTAAGAGGCCATGCGTCCCATGATTGCCATCAGCGAACTTTTCGCCGCGTACTCACCATTGCAGAGGGGCGTATCGGTTCGAATACTGTTAAACAGGGCCGCGTGTTCCTGCACGTAAGGTAGATCCTGGGTTCCGTTTCTGTTGCGACCGCGGGCTCGGCTGTATCGCCAGGTTTCTGCACCGCTGAGCGTATTCCGATTCAAGTCGGCGGTTCCCTTTTCGCCGAACACCAGTTGAGACGTATCGATGTCGGTGCCATCCTGCTGGCGACAGAAGGCAAAACAGCGTTGTCCGCCGCTGTATTCATAACAGATGGCATGATGATCAAAGATGTGACCGTACAGTGGATCGGTACGCGACTGCCGTCCCCCGAGACCGAAACATTGAACGGGATATTCATTCTGCATGACCCAGGACATCAGGTCGAGCCCATGCACGTGCTGCTCCACCAGCTGTCCCCCCGAGAGCCAGCTGAAGTAGTACCAGTTGCGCAGCTGCCATTCCATCTCACTCCATTCAGGCTTGCGGGGATGTGACCAGAGGCCATTGATATTGTAGTTGGTCTGCAGGGTCACGATCTTTCCAAGTTGACCATCATGAATGCGGCTGACCGTTTCCTGCATGGCCTTGCTGTAACGTAACATCAGGCCCGACATGATCGACAGTCGTTTCTGTCGCGCCAGGCGACAGGTTTCCATCACCGACCGCACGCCGGGCGCATCTACGGCCACCGGTTTTTCAGCGAAGACATGTTTGCCGGCTGCGATCGCCTGTTTCAGATGTGCGGGGCGAAAGTGCGGGGGCGTGGTCAGCAGCACCACATCGACGTCGGTCTTTAATAATTTTTCACAGGCATCGAAGCCAACGAATTCCTGACTCGGATCAACGGCGTACTGGTTGCCGATCGTTTTTTTAATCCGATCCGCACTCGCTTTGAGTTTGTCAGCAAAGACATCGGCCAGCGCCACGAGTTGTGTATTCGGGTCTGCCTGCATCGCATTCACCGCGGCACCGGAACCACGGGAACCACAGCCAATCAGCCCCACGCGCAGTGTATCAGCCTTGTTTCCAGCACCAGCCCAGACCGCAGGCGCCACAGCCAGCCCCGCCGCAGTCGCTGTTCCCGCCTGTTGGAGAAAGGTCCTGCGCGAAACAGATTTGTCTTCGTTGGGGGAAAGATCCTCGGTGTGATCGCTCATTTCCATCGTCTCCCGAATGCATGCATGTAACAGATTATCGCTGCTATTCAGCATGACAGAGTGCAGGCGGGATGTCTAGAACAAGGACGAATTCAGCGGGCAGAGGGAGCGTGTAGTGAATCAGAAAAGCTGACTGCCACGACAGTTTATGTAGAAAACCACGTTTGATTTTCAAGTTCGAGGACAAACGCCGGTCCGGTGGCTCTTCTTCTTGTTTAGTGCCATCAATCGTTGACTTAAGACAGACACCACGCTTACTTCACATTGATCAGGGATACTTCCACTCTATGTATGGGAAGGTGCTCACAATCTTTGAACCGCAGCGTTTCGGAATTATATCGAGCTGCTGCCATAGAAAATCCGAAATAGCTGTTACCGGGAATGTTTCTGGCATCACCACAGATGCATGACTGGATCTGCAGTACATTTCCACATTCATCCAGGAGCCGGGCGGTCACGCGAACCTTATGATCACCAGGTTTGCCGGGAAAGACAAACGTTACACCAACGTTGAATTGATCATCGTGCCGACTGGTATTGAGACTCCGCACCTCAGCCAGATCCGGGACATTCAGATTCAATTCATGAAACGTTTTACCGGAAACCAGTACTTTACCTACGTAGACATCTTCGCCGGGACCATATTCTCGCGCCGGAAAGGGCCCGTCTGCAGAGACTGTGATCTCAGGCTCTCCAGCCCCCACCTGCTGCGAAATCAACAGAACCAAAGTCAACGTTATGACAGTCGGCAGTACCGTCTGAAACAGACGCCTTTCTGTGTATTTGCGTCCAACTATACGCTGCATTCGATGACAACCTTTCTGCCTCGTGAAACTCCAAATACTGATGCATTAATATGAGTATCAACGATTAGAAACAAGCATCCAGGATATGAATGACCAGATCAAATCCAGCCCATAGGTCACGTTGTATTCGACTCATGCCTCTGCTCAGAGAAGTTGTGATTTATATTTCTGACATGCCATTCTTAGCACTGGTTGATCTAGCGACAGATACGGTTCACAAGATCGAATCCGGTTCGTTCTTATGGATCTACAGGCGCGTCAGCAGACTCCGGGTCGCTCGCAGAGCCTTTTTTATAGGACTTGATGATTTTTTGATTCTCGATTTCATAAACGAGTGCACCATCCGGGATTTCCAGATTCTGGAAGAATGAAAGCTCATGCCGGGGTGTCAGGGAGACTTCTTTTGTCTGATATTTTTTCGTCCACTGCACGACCTTCTGCCCCCTTTTCAGAAGATAGGGGCTAAAAGAAGTCGTCTTCATTTCTTTTGGAAACCAGATGCCCGGGCTGACTTCGATCCAGCCTGACACTTCTCCTTCTACGGTCGGCTGATCTTCTGATAATTTCAACTGGTAGGAACAATAGCGGGCGGGAATGAAATTTCTGTCTGCCGCCAGCCAGAATTCGAGTCGCCTGACAGGTTTTTTATTTTTGTGGAGGGTGGCCCAGATCTGATGACACTTCAAACCGTTGAAATCTGCTTCCCCCTGGTACGCATATTCAAGACTGTTTTCTGGTGACCAGTTGGCATCGGGAGAGGCTGCGATCGCTTTATCGCCTGATAATAACGTCAAGAAGGGCATATAAAAATAGGGGCCACGCAGGAATAACATGTGTGGCCGAATGAGATAATTATCACCAGCATAACCTTGAATGAGATTGACGATGTGATCCTGCTCCAGAAGCCTGGTCAGTTTTCCGTCATACATCTTGATATGGTTTGATTTGCGGGAACTCCCGTCCTGAAAGAGATTATCGGACTCGACCTCCACCCGATACCTGCCCTCCTGAGTCACGTACCGAATTGAATCCTGACTGGTTGCAAATATTTTTACATTTGTAGCTGATGTAGTAACTGGTCGAATTGAAGCAGGACCCGACTGATAAATGTAGTCGATTTTGAGATCGATATTTTTATATTTTGCCTCGTTGAGTTTGACCTGCTCAACCAGTGTTTCAAATGTGATTTCCGCTTTGGAAGTACCGACGAGTCCCAATGAAAGCAGGAATACAAGAGAGAGGCTCATCTGAAAACGAGTATTGGATTTCCTCATTGCGGCACACCTTTGACTGTGATCTGGCTCAAGATTCGTTCGCTTATTGCAGTTCTGCCGATGCTTCCCTGTTGATGTTACGGTATTAGCGACAGAAGTTCATTCTTTTTTTTTGACAGATAAATACAGAACGTCTCGAGTTCCGATTTATTTCTGCTCTCCTCTGATCGCGCAATTCGTCAGATTTCTTTGACGGTTTACTTTGTACGTAAAAAAGCCTCACTCGGACATTTCTGTCTGAGTGAGGCTT
>TARA_R110001592_G_scaffold42588_6_pt1 | contig 62042 bp, 56 predicted proteins | sample TARA_R110001592 | Tara Oceans TARA_R110001592 (sample SAMEA4398387) | marine metagenome | biome: Polar Biome; feature: [SRF] surface water layer (ENVO:00010504); material: water (ENVO:00002006), including particulate matter (ENVO:01000060) such as... | depth 5 m | reverse complement strand
GGCTTGCTGATTGATGAAATCGTGGAGAACCTTGGCAACCTGGAGGCCGCCGACTTGGACGCGTTCAGTCATGGAAAACCCTCACTCTGCAGACAACCTGCGCAAAGGTGCGCTAGGTGTGGAATTTGGAAACGCAGCATGTTACACGATGATCGATTGCAAATCATGTTAGAGACAAGCATACGGATCGCTCGCTGTATTGGATTCAGGTAAAACGTATCGGCCCATTAAAAAACGGGCTTTCGCCCAATGACCCGTCGAGATGTGAATGAATCAGGTTTTTTTGGACTTGCTGGTCGAGCAGTTACCCGAATTGGAACCCGGGCGAAAGCTGGATGCGTTAGCGCGGCGTTACGCTGCTTATTACGGTATTGATTTCAGCGATCAGGTGCACCAGCATCTTGGACGTATTCAGGTTGATGAGTTCAGTGTCGCCGTACAGGTCTGGTTACCACCCCAGCCCCGTGGCACGTTGATCATCCTGCATGGTTATTACGACCATATGGGGCTTTACCGGCATCTGATCAACTGGGCGTTGCAGCGCGACTTGGCGGTCATGGCATTTGATCTGCCAGGTCATGGTCTGTCGAGTGGCAAGCGGGCCAGTATCGACTGTTTCCTGCGCTATCAAAAGGTGCTTGATGAGGTGCTTATTCATGCTTCAGGCTGGGGACTGCCGGCGCCTTGGCATTTGCTGGGTCAGAGCACGGGTGGGGCGATCCTGATTGACAAGCTGCTCCATGGCCCATTACCGGAAGAGCTTGGGCGTACCGTTCTCATGGCTCCGCTGGTCAGGCCGCGCAAATGGGGCGTCTCACAGGTCAGTCTGCGATTGCTCGGTGGCTTCGTACAGCAATTTGGCCGACGTTTTACTGATAATTCGACGGATCAGGCATTTCTCGACTTCATTCGCGAGCGTGACCCGCTCCAGTCACAGGTCCTTCCGGTGGCATGGGTACTGGCGCTGGAAAAATGGATTCCGCGCATCGAACAGGCAAGCCCCAGTGGATTACGCCCGCTGGTAATACAGGGCCAGATGGACGGTACAGTGGACTGGCAACACAATATGCGTGTGCTGGGCCAGAAGTTCGATAAGCCTGAGATTTTCTTTCTGCCTCATGCGCGCCATCACCTGGCAAACGAGGACGAGCTTATTCGTCGGCAGTATCTAGCCTGGCTCGCCCACGAGCTGGAGATCTAAGGCGCGCATGCCGGTCAGGGATTGAGTGCATCCTTGGCGGCCAGCTCCATGGCCTGGAAAGCGGCCTGTCCCGCCTCCGACTGGCTCCAGTTCAGATACGCTTGTAATTCCGTGTCACTCAGGTCGCGATATACATAGGCCAGTGTGCCGGGTAGGTCCGGCGCCATTTGGTTGCGGATGTCCTGGCGTCGGGTGCTGACCAGATCAACAGGCACTTGAAAAAGACCGCCTAGCAGTTCATTTGCGCTTTCTGTGGCCAGACCTGCCAGAGCCATGGACACCTCCACGCCGACCTCCAGCGCCGGCAAGCTATCACTTAGCTGTCGAACCAGAGTGTAGCGCTGCGGATCAACTTGTTGCTGCGGTATACCGCGCTGCATTTCCTTTACCGACGTCGGCGCTGTCGCGCGCGTTTCCAGCGTCACGACTTTGCGGCCAAGGGGGCTACGATAGAAGTCCATCGCTTTGGTATGGGCAGCATTGGGCAACGAAACCGCCAGACGGCTCCTGGCGCGGTCCTGCATGGCTACGGAGTTGAAACGCAGGTTGCTTTGCCGCACTAGGGTAGCGTGTAGATTGGCAGGCAGTTGCTGGGCATACCGTTGTTGAGCGGCGCTCAGTGCGTCCTGGAAGTGTTTCTGGTGAGTGGCCATGCCTGACACATCATAGAGCTGCGCCGGCGCTGGGGTTTGAGCGCGGGCTGACATGGCGATGAGGGCAACACTGATGAGCAGTGTCATGGCTAACAGATGTATCGGTTTAAGGCGCATAAGATCTCGCAATGGTGAATAGGGGTGAGTCAATAAGCCTCAACAGGCTTGCTGCGCCAGCGCCAGAGGATACAATGCGCCGGTCCTGCGGCCTGGCTGGGCGTCCCTGTGATTTGGGTCCGACGACTTTTTCTAGCGTAGCATTCAACGCAATATTCGAGTTCATTACCATGTCCGAGTTCCCTACTGCACTCAGCGATTGCTTCGAGCGCATCGCCGATGATCTTGTGGTCCGCCACTGGTCGGTTCAGGAGAGGGTGTTGCCAGACGCATTGATCGATCAGCTTGGCGCCATCTGTCACGCGTTGTGGCATCAGGAAGATCTGACCCCGGCGGCTGTAGGTCCAGCTGGAGAAGAACTGATTATTCCTTCCATCCGGGGGGACTACACTCGTTGGCTGGATGATTGTCCGCCCACTGAGGCTGGAGCCAGGTTCCTGCAGATCATGGATGACTTGCGGGCGGCGCTAAATCGCAGCTTATTTATTGGTCTAGACAGCTTTGAAACGCATTATGCGCTCTACCCGCCCGGAGCGGGTTATCGCAAGCATCTGGATCGATTCAAAGGGAGTCCCCTGCGTCAGGTTTCGGTCGTAGTGTATCTCAATCGAGCGTGGCTGCCAGGCGATGGGGGGGAGCTGCGGCTGCATCTGGAGGAAGGCGCGCATGACGTTGCTCCACGCGCTGGAACGCTGGCGGTATTCATGAGTGAGAGCATCGTGCACGAAGTGCTGGCGGCTAACAGGGAGCGCGCCAGCCTGGTGGGCTGGTTTCGCCGGCGCCCGGACAACCCGCTGTTGCGTTAGCAGATCGCCCGAGCAATGCAGGCTCAGAACAATACGCGCGCCCGTATTGTGCCTTTAACCTGCTGAACCTTTTCCAGTGCCAGTTCCGAAGCGGCTGCGGCTACGTCGATGACCACATAGCCAACCTTTTCGTTGGTCTGCAAGAACTGCCCGCATATATTGATATCGTTGGCCGCGAATACCTGGTTGATCTCGCTCATCACGCCAGGCACGTTCTGGTGGATGTGCAGCAAGCGATGCATGCCCGGGTGCGAAGGCAGCGCCACCTCGGGGAAGTTGACCGAGGTGATGGAAGTGCCGTTATCGCTGTAACGCACCAGCTTTTCGGCCACTTCCAGTCCGATATTGGCCTGGGCTTCCAGCGTTGAGCCGCCGATGTGGGGGGTCAGGATGCAGTTATCAAACTCGCGCAGGGGGCTGACAAATTCTTCCTTGTTGGAGCGTGGCTCGACCGGAAATACATCGATTGCAGCGCCATTGAGGTGTTTGTCACGTAACGCATCGGCCAGAGCATCGATCTCTACCACGGTGCCCCGCGCTGCGTTGATCAGAATGCCACCGGGCTTCATTGCCCGGATTTCCTTCTCGCCCATCATCCACTTTGTGGCAGCAGTTTCCGGTACATGCAAGGTAACTATATCGGCCATGCCCAGTAATTCATGCAGGGATGCAACCTGCACGGCATTACCCAGCGGCAGCTTGGCGACTACGTCATAGAAGAAAACTTGCATGCCAAGACCTTCAGCCAGAACAGACAGCTGAGTGCCGATCGAACCGTACCCCACAATCCCCAGCTTCTTGCCGCGGATCTCGTATGAGTTGTCTGCGCTTTTGATCCAGCCGCCGCGGTGGCAGGAAGCATTCTTTTCAGGGATGCCACGTAACAACAGGATCGCTTCAGCCAAGACCAACTCGGCTACAGAGCGGGTATTGGAATAGGGTGCGTTGAAAACCGCTACGCCCATTTCCATGGCGGCGGTCAGATCGACCTGATTGGTACCGATGCAAAAACAGCCTACCGCGACCAACTTATGGGCATGACTGAACACCTCAGCGGTCAACTGTGTGCGCGAGCGGATGCCAATGAAATGCGCTTCCGCGATCGATTCCTTGAGCTGGTCTTCCGGCAGCGATCCAGTGTGATATTCGATGTTGGTGTAACCGGCAGCCTTGAGCGTATCGACGGCGGTCTGATGCACGCCCTCGAGGAGCAGAAACTTGATCTTGCTTTTGTCCAGCGAGGTTTTGTTCATGGTGTCGGATACCCGTAATGCGGATTAAGATAGGCGTGCAGGATTCTGTGACGCTTTTTGTCGCAGCAACAGTCCTGTTTCATAAGCCGCGTATGCTAGCATATTCTCTCTTTTTTGCTGCCTGTCCCTGGATGAAAAGTCTTCAGGTGCCGCATGAATTCCGTTCGAGAGCCGACCATGACCCCAGATGCGATTATTGCCATTCTCAAAACGCTGGTAGATGCCGACAAGGTGCGCACCGATGCCGAGTCGTTGAACACCTGGGGTAAGGACTGGACCAAGCATTTTGAGCCCGCGCCGCTAGCCATTGTCTTTCCCAAAAGTACCGAACAGGTGCAGGCGCTGGTCAGGTTTGCCAATGAACAAAAGCTGGCGCTGGTGCCTTCGGGTGGGCGCACAGGCCTGTCCGCAGCGGCAGTGGCGGCCAATGGCGAAATTGTCGTGTCCTTTGACTACATGAACCAGATCACCGAATTCAACGAATTCGATCGCACCGTGGTTTGTCAGCCTGGCGTGATTACTGCGCAATTGCAGCAGTTCGCAGAAGGCAAGGGGCTTTACTATCCGGTGGATTTTGCGTCCGCTGGCTCCAGTCAGATCGGCGGCAACATTGGCACCAATGCCGGCGGTATCAAAGTGATTCGCTACGGTATGACACGCAATTGGGTCGCCGGTCTCAAAGTAGTGACCGGAGCAGGTGAGCTGCTGGAGCTAAATAAGGATCTGATCAAAAATGCTACAGGCTATGATCTGCGTCAGCTATTCATCGGCGCGGAAGGAACCCTAGGTTTTGTTGTAGAGGCCACCATGCGGCTTGAGCGCGCGCCACGCAACCTGACTGCAATGGTGCTCGGTACGCCCGACTTTGATTCGATCATGCCGGTACTTCACGCATTTCAAAACAGGGTCGATCTGACCGCATTCGAGTTTTTTTCCGACAAGGCCATGGCAAAGATTATGGGTCGGGGCGATGTGCCCGCTCCTTTCGAAACCGATTGCCCCTTTTATGCGCTGCTTGAATTTGAAGCATTGAATGAAGATATAGCCGACGAGGCCCTCGCGACGTTCGAGCATTGCGTCGAGCAGGGTTGGGTGCTGGACGGCGTAATGAGTCAGAGTGAACAGCAACTGCAGAATCTTTGGAAGTTACGCGAATTCATTTCCGAGACTATCTCGCACTGGACTCCCTACAAGAACGATATCTCGGTTACCGTGGGCAAGGTTCCGGCATTTCTACACGACATTGATGCCATTGTCGCCGAGCATTACCCCGATTTCGAGATCGTCTGGTTCGGTCATATCGGCGACGGTAACCTGCATCTGAACATTCTCAAACCCGAGACGCTGTCCAAGGATGAATTCTTCACCCGCTGCGCTGGGGTGAATAAGTGGGTTTTCGACATTGTGCAGAAGTACAACGGCTCTATCTCCGCCGAGCACGGCGTAGGCATGACCAAACGCGATTATCTGACCTATAGCCGCAGCGAAGCCGAAATCGCAGTGATGAAAGCGATCAAGCAGGTATTCGATCCCAACGGAATCATGAATCCGGGCAAGATATTCCCCTGAGCGTATCCACAATGAGCGAGCAAGGAGTTTGCATGTCGTATCAGCACCGTTTTACCGATGGGACAGCTGCTGACTTGCCATCAGGGAAAGTCGTGTGTGTGGGCCGCAATTACGCGGAACATGCGCGTGAACTGAATAATCCGATACCCGCCGAGCCACTCTTGTTCATCAAGCCGACGACGGCTGTTGTACCTCTGGCCGACCCGATCGTGCTCCTGCCCCATCGAGGGCCGGTTCATTTCGAGACTGAAATTGCATTGTTGATTGGTAGCACCTTATCCGGTGTAGTAAGCGAAGCACAGGCAAGGGCGGCTATTGTTGGGGTGGGGCTCGCGCTCGACTTGACGCTACGCGAGCTGCAAGACCAGTTGAAGATCAATGGCCATCCATGGGAGCGAGCAAAGGCGTTCGACGGTGCTTGTCCCTTGTCACTGTTCGTGCCGTCGGCTTCGGTGCCTGAGCTCGATAATATTGGCCTGCAGCTACAAATCAATGGGGAAACTCGTCAGCAGGGCAATAGTGCGCAAATGATTACCCCGATCCTAACGCTCTTATGCCAGATTGCGACGGTATTTACCCTGTTGCCGGGTGATGTTGTTATAACTGGAACGCCCGCCGGGGTAGGTGTGTTGCATGCGGAGGACTCTTTACGGCTGCAGATCCCACAAATGCTGGACCAGTCAACGCATGTCACTGACTAGATTGCCGTAGACAAACGTCAGCTATCGGTTAGGGTCGTTTTGTCCGCACCTCCGCTCTTCAATTCAGAAGAGTTGCCATCCATGTGGGCTTCAATGAAAAAAACCATACTAGCGCTCGCTTTGTTGTGCCTGGCAGTTGCTGCCGGCTATGTGCGGTTCAACAATCTGGACGTCCTCTCGTGGCAAAATTGGAATCTCAATCGTCAGATAATGCCTGAGCAGGCGTTGGCGCTTGGACGCTACCGTGTGGATATTGACGGGCTTGAAGTCCCTGGTGTGAACGATGATCTTTCGGCGCTGACGTATAACGCCGATACCAATACACTTTTTGCGCTGCTCAATGGGGAGGCTCTGGTGATCGAGCTGAGCCTGGAGGGGAAGCTACTGCGCAGCATCCCCGTGGTCGGCGCCGGCGACATGGAGGGCTTGACCCACGTGACTGGCGACCGCTATGTCCTCGCTGAAGAGCGCACGCAACGCCTGTCACTGGTCAACATAACGGCCGCGACACAGAGTTTGGATATTCGCTCTGCGCCCAGCCTTGTGATCGCGCTCGATCAGCCGGGCAACAAGGGATTAGAGGGTTTGTCCTGGGATGATGCAAGGCAACGTTTGCTGGTTGTCCGCGAGCGTGATCCGATGCGCGTTCTGGCAGTCACTGGTTTTGTCGAAGCGCTGCCTGATGAGCCGATTGAGCTCAGTATTACCGAGATCAAGTCCGATAACTCCCGGCGTCTTTTCATGAGTGATCTGTCTTCTCTGGCTATGCATGCGCCGAGTGGTCATCTTTTGTTGCTCAGTGACCAATCACATATGGTCGTTGAATATGATCTCGAAGGGCAGCCGCTCAGTCTGCTCGGGCTCTGGAAGGGTATGAACGGTTTGCGCGAAACGGTCAAGCAGGCTGAAGGTCTGGCCGTTGATAACCGCAAGCGGATCTACGTGGTAAGCGAGCCTAATCTTTTCTACCGTTTCGTGCCGGTCGATTAACTAGCGCTTTAGCGTTTTGACTCCCTCAAGGGTACCTAGCAACAGAATGTCTGCTGGTCGCGCGGCGAACAACCCGTTGCTGACCACGCCGACAATCCCATTGAGTTGGACTTCCAGTGTACGGGGATCATGGATCTGCATGTTATGTACATCCAGAATCACGTTGCCGTTATCGGTGATCACGCCTTCACGATAGACCGGATCGCCACCCAGCTTGACGATCTCCCGGGCCACATGGCTGCGTGCCATCGGGATCACCTCGACGGGGAGCGGAAAGGCGCCAAGCGTTTCTACCAGCTTGCTGCCATCGGCAATGCAGATAAAGGTGCGAGCTACCGCAGCAACGATTTTTTCCCGGGTCAGCGCCGCGCCGCCGCCTTTGATCAGCTCCAGATGCTTGTTCGCTTCGTCGGCGCCGTCAACGTAATAATCAAGATTGGCAACACTATTGAGGTCATGCACTTGGATACCGTGTTGCCTCAGCCGTTCAGCCGTTGCCCCGGAGCTGGCGACCGCGCCATCAAAGAACCCTTTGTGCTTTGCTAGTGCGTCGATGAAATGGTTGGCGGTGGAGCCTGTGCCCACCCCTATGATGCTGCTGTCCTCCAGATGGGGTAGCAGAATATCCACGGCGGCCTGGCCGACGGCCTGTTTCAATTCATCCTGGGACATGGTCCATACCTCTGGTCGGCGTTATGTGTAGTCGCAAATTATACGCGTCCTGGCATGGCGCCGTGTAGTCGCAGGACGGTCGATTCGCTAGACTGGCTGTTTTCACCGGAACAAGTCGAAGCCCCATGCTGGAAACCTACGTAAAAAAGATCCTCAGCTCCCGCGTATACGATGTCGCGGTGGAGACGCCGATCCATGCTGCGCCCTTTCTGTCCGAGCGGTTGGGTAATACGGTATTGCTCAAGCGCGAGGACCTGCAGCCGGTTTTTTCGTTCAAGATTCGCGGGGCCTACAACAAGCTTGCGCTGCTCAGCGATGAGCAGCGTGCCTGCGGTGTAGTGACTGCCTCGGCGGGCAACCACGCCCAGGGTCTGGCGTATGCGGCACGGCATCTGGGGGTCAAGGCGACCATTGTGATGCCGCGTACTACACCGGAAATCAAGGTTCGCGCTGTACGGGCCTGGGGGGCCAAAGTCGTTTTGCACGGCGATGCTTTTGACGAGGCTCTGACTTTCTCGCAGAAGCTGATCAAGGAAAAGGGGCTCGTCTATATCCACCCCTTTGATGATCCCGATACGATCGCCGGGCAGGGCACTATTGCGATGGAGATTCTGCGTCAGCATCAGGGTCAGCTGGACGCTATTTTTGTTCCTGTTGGCGGCGGCGGACTGATCGCTGGGATTGCGGCGTACGTAAAATACCTGCGCCCGGATATTCGGGTAATCGGTGTTGAGCCAGAGGATGCAGCCTGCCTCAAGGCGGCGATGGCAGCCGATGAGCGTGTGGTGCTGAGTCAGGTCGGCTTGTTTGCCGACGGCGTGGCGGTTGCGCAGATTGGTCAGCACACCTTCGAGGTCTGTCGTCATTACGTCGATGAGGTGATTACGGTCACCACTGACGAGATGTGCGCGGCGATCAAGGATATCTACGATGATACGCGCTCCATCTGCGAACCAGCTGGATGTCTTGGCGTGGCAGGCATCAAGAAATACGTTGAGCGGGAGAATTGCAGCGAAAAGGTATTTATCGCAATCGACTCTGGCGCTAACGTCAACTTTGACCGCTTACGCCATGTGGCCGAGCGTGCCGAAATAGGCGAAAAGCGTGAGGCGCTATTGGCGGTGACCATCCCGGAAAAGCCGGGCAGCTTCAAGGCGTTCTGCCAGGCAATCGGCAAACGCTCGATCACTGAATTCAATTATCGCTTTCACGATAACGCCGAGGCTCACATCTTCGTCGGAGTGCAGACGCATCCTGACCTCGACCCCCGTGATGTATTGGTGGAAACTCTGCAGAAACAGGGATTCCCAGTCCTTGATCTGACCGATAACGAGCTGGCCAAATTGCATATCCGGCATATGGTCGGTGGCCATTGCGAGCAGGTGACCGATGAGGTGGTCTACCGATTCGAGTTCCCTGAGCGGCCGGGGGCACTGTTCAACTTCCTCAACAAGCTGGGCGCACGCTGGAATATTTCGATGTTTCATTATCGCAATCATGGCGCGGCTTATGGCCGGGTTGTCGTCGGCTTGCAGGTTGCCGAGGCGGAGAGGCACAAGGTGCCGGAGACTCTGGACAGTATCGGCTACATGTATTGGGATGAGACGGATAATCCGGCATACCGTTTGTATTTGGCCTGAAGGGGCTCAGCGCAGTAACGATTCGCTCGTTGCGATCGCAATCTGCGTCTGGTTACGTCCGCAGGCCTTGGCCTGATAAAGGGCCTTGTCAGCCATTTCGATCAATCCCCCGGGGTCAGTATTGGCCGATGGCTGCACAGACGCTGCGCCAATGCTGACGGACAGTCTGTTGTTGCCACTCGCGGGATGGTCTATGTGCAAATCTGCCACAGCTTGATGCAAATGCTCAGCCACCTTGCCACACTGCTCGCGATCTGCTCCGGGCAGGATGACGACAAACTCCTCGCCACCATAGCGGCAAACGGCATCTCCCTCACGCAGTAAACTGCTGCTAAGTGCTTCGGCCAGTCGCTTCAACGCGTCGTCGCCCGCTTGATGGCCAAGGGTGTCGTTGAAAGGTTTGAAATGATCGACGTCGATCATCAGTAGACCTAAACGACCTTTGTGACGGGTCAGGCGGCGCCATTCGCTGTCTATGCGTTCGTCGAAGAGGCGCCTATTGTAAAGCCCCGTCAGCCCATCATGGTTCGATAGATCTTCGAGTCTGGCTGTCGCTTCGAGCTGCCGTTTGTTATTGCGGCCCACGCATATCAGATAATCACGACCATTGCGTTGCAGGTGCTGCACACTGATTTCCAGTGGAATCATGCTCCCCCGACCTGTCAGTGCGTGACGCTGGTATATCTCACTGCCGCCCTTTTTTTGCGAAAGGTCTTTGAGCAGGCGCTCCCAGCTATGGATATCAGGGATTATGCTCGTCGGTCTGAATGCAAGTTCTTCGAGAAGCTCTGCCTCACTGTAGCCGAGACTGTGCCAGCAGGTGCGGTTCATATAGACCAGCTCCTGAGGAGCCAGTCCGACGATGAAGAGCGCGTCATGACTATAGTTGGTCATGTCCAGAATCAGAGTGAGCCGAGCCTGGTTTTGTTGCAGGCTTTCTTCGATTGCCTGACGCCGGTCGACTTCCAGCCTAAGATTGTCGTTGCTTGCGCGCAGCGCTCCCGATCGCTGGGCGCTGAGCAGCGCCAGCCACAATGCATAACACACTGAGATGCTGGCGAGCAGACCGGCGATGAGCATCATCAGTGGCAGGTGAGTGGTGGTGCTGGCAATCAGATTCGGGGTGGGTCTGGCCTGGAGGCGAAAAGAGTTGTTATCTCCCAGCGTGACGGGACTACCCACCACCCATTTGACTTCGAGGTCTCCTCCGGCATGATGACTGAAGAGGGTCTTGTCGTGCTCCATAAACGCCATGCTCAGATCAAATTTGCCGTTGCCACGCAATAACTCCTCAAGCACCAGATCCACTCGGAACACGCCGGAGATGAGACCGTCAAAGTGTTCAACGTCGATTCCGCCTGCCAGTACACTGCGATACACGGGCACATAGTAGGCAAGTGCGGCTTTGCCTTGGGGCAGTAGAAAACTGTTAGTCAGTACATTTGAGCCATCTTGACGTGCTCTGTGGGCATATGGATAGGCAGGATGGTCGGTTGTCAGGGCGACGTTGGCTGTTGCTTCGTTTTCGGAATAAGGCTCGATCCAGCGCATGCGGTAGTCGCGATCGAGCCACTGGATTGTCTGCAATGTGTCGAAATCCCGGTGCAGCATCTGCGCGTCAGCGTGCCAGCGGTCCGGACGATTGTACAAATATTCCCAGCGGGCAGCAAAGCGATCCAGAGCGTCAGTCTTTAAAGCAAAGCGACTCTCCAATTGCTGTGCGAGAGAGTCGACCTCAAGCTGCAGTAGGATTATCGATTGTTCCCGTTCGGCGTTGAGCAAAGCCCGCCATCCAGCGAACATGCCGGTGTACAGAAATAATAGTAATAACGTAATCATTGTCCGCGTTAAGCGGGGGTGACGAACGACTAACCGCGCGAGCATTTTCCGTTTTCCGAATTTGACATACGAAAGGGTGTGGTTTAAAAACGGTTGCTTGTTCACGCAATTATTTCGCTTCGTTTGCGGACACCTCTAGGTGTTGGTGCCGACGATGGGGCGGCTCCTGTGTGACATCCATTTGAGCAAACGGTTTCAAATAATAATAAGTTGTCCTTTATAGAGGTGTTTTGTGCGGCGCAAACCTGACTTGCTGTGGATTTTGGTCATCGTGTTCGGTCTGGGGGTGGTCACGACGGGTTACACTCAGGGTTTTCTAAAAAGTGTCCCGCCATCGATACAGGTTGTCCCGCCATCCTTATGACGTGGGGAACAGGATGCACTCTGCGTCTGTGACGATGCCGTTCAACGGAATGTCCCAGGATTTCACCGGGAGGGCTTCGACCTTCTGGCGGCTGTGCGCCAGTCCCAGTAGTTGCGGACCGGCCCAGTTACTCCGCATGCGGCGATAGGCGAACATCCTGTCATAGAATCCGCCGCCCATCCCGAGTCTGTTGCCGTGCTCGTCGAAGCCCACCAGGGGCATGAGAACCAGGTTCAGTCGCCAGGGTCGCGTTTGGGCTTTTCTGTCTGTCTTTGGTTCCGTGATGCCAAAACGATTGCGGCTCCAACGCTGACCGGGACGGATGCGCTGGAACGCCATCCGCGTGGCAGGCCATTCACTTAATACAGGCAGGTAGCAGATCTTGCCAAGCCTTTGTGCGTAATTGAACAGCAGGCCGGGGTCAATTTCGCCGTCATTAGCCAGATAAAAGGCAATGTGGTGACTTCGGATAAAGAGTGGATGTTGCGCCAAGCGCCGAAACAGCTGTCTGCTGGCTCGATGTTGTTGAGCTGGGGTAAGCGCCCGGCGTGCGGAACGCAGTTCCTTGCGTAACGCCTTACGCCGGGAAGAGATCATGTTAGGGTCCCCGGAGATGCCGCTGCCGGGTTAGCCCTTGAACCCGAAAGTTCAAGGTGGGGGACACGGCATTGTCTCAGGCTTTCCGACATGCGGACATGCACACTGACAATAACGCGTGGCCTCCTTCTACAGGAGTATCGGCTCAGGGACATCACCTGCTGGCAAACATCCCAGGGACAAGTTGCACTATACAGAAAAGTTAGCACAGGTTCACGATTGATCAGGGTTGATGACGCGAAAGTGCCTGATCGAGCCGGCTGACCAGTTCGCCGATCTGCCGCTGTTGGTTGTCCAGCTCGCTGTCCTGCTTGCGAGTACCAGTCAGCATGTCGTGGCTTATATTAAGTGCAGCCATGACCGCGATACGCTCCACGCCAATGACTTTGCCGCTGTTACGTATGTCCCGCATGGTCGTGTCCAGGTGACGAGCGGCCTGCTCCAGATTGCTGCGCTCCTCTGGAGGGCAACTGACACGATATTCCTTGTCTAGAATGTTTAATGTGACTGTCAGGGCGGTGCTCATGCATCATGCTCCAGGGATTTGAGACGAGATATCATGGCTTCGACCTTCTGACGGGCCAAATCGTTCTTTTCAATCAGTTGCATCCGCTCTTCTTTCCAGGATTTCTCCTGTACATGCAAATGCTGGTTCTGCTGCTGGAGGCGGTCGCAGAGGTCTATCAGCTGGGCCACTTTCACTGTCAGTTTGTTGATATCGGGTTCTTCCATTTTCGCCATTCTGTCTTCCCGGTGTTGGGCAACTATAGAGTGGCGCCGCAGGGCGGTCAAACCTGTGTCAGACTGACCTGCATCCGCTAGCGCAAGCCCGAGGTCTGCTGCGCTAGACCCTGCTGTCCGGGGGCAGTAGATTACGCAACATAATGCTCCTTTCTTGTAGCCTATTTGCTTTTATAATGATTATGTCGACTCTGGAGGCTCCGATTTATGGCATTGATGCCAGCAGTATTTGATTTTGACCGTTACGCCCAGCTTTTTAACGATCTGGGGGCTTCGGTACTCCCGGCTGAATTGCATGGTCACCTTGTGGGCCGGCTGTCTGCCGGCGCCCGGTATGATCACGGTACCTGGCTGAGCGTAGTGCAGGAGCTACTTGATGCCCGTGTCAGTCTTCCCGAGGCGGCAAAGGTACAGGTTATTCAGCTTTATGACGCCAGTCTGGCCGAGCTGGCTGGTAGTGGCTTCGATATCACTCTGTTGTTGCCCGATGACAGTGCAGCAGTGGATCGACGGACCCAAGCGTTAGGGCAGTGGTGCGAAGGGTTTTTGGGTGGCTTTGGTCTGGTCGAGCGCAGCAACGAACTAAGCGAGGAGGCGGATGGAGCGTTGCACGACTTTGCTGCCATTGCCCAGGTGCAGACCGACCTAGAAGAATCCGAAGCCAATGAGGTCGATTTCATGGAGGTCATGGAGTACGTGCGTATGGCGGTGTTGATGTTGTTCAGCGAATGCCAGCCCGACGCTGACAGCGAAACCAAGCCCCCTGCATCATTGCATTAAAATCCCAGAGGTAGGCATGCACATATCAAGACAGGAATACGCACGGCGCCGCAAGGCACTGATGTCACAAATGGAGCCCAACAGTATAGCTGTACTGCCGGCAGCCCCAGCCCGGATACGTAACCGAGACGTGGAATATCAGTACCGTCAGGACAGTGACTTCCAGTACCTGACGGGCTTTCCCGAGACTGAGGCTGTGGCGGTACTTATTCCCGGTCGAGAGCATGGTGAATATGTCTTGTTTTGTCGTGAGAAGGACAAAGAGCGGGAGTTATGGGACGGGTATCGCGCTGGACAGGAAGGCGCGGCCAGCGAATATGGCGCTGATGATGCTTTTCCTATTACGGATATCGATGACATTCTGCCCGGGCTGATTGAGGGTCGCGAACGGGTTTACTACGCGATGGGTGCGAATCAGGATTTTGATCGCCTACTGACTAACTGGATCAACGTGATTCGCAGCAAGGCGCGGCTCGGGGCAACACCGCCGAACGAATTCGTTGCTCTGGATCATCTGCTACACGACATGCGCCTGTACAAAAGCGCCGCAGAAGTGAAAGTGATGCGTGAAGCGGCGCAAATATCGGCTAAAGGCCATATCCGCGCTATGCAAGTATGTCAGCCGGGCAAATGGGAATATCAGCTGGAGGCCGAGCTGCAGCATACGTTCATGCGACACGGCAGTCGCTATCCGGCCTACTCCTCAATCGTGGCTGCCGGTCGCAATGGCTGCATCCTGCATTACACCGAAAACAGCAGCCAGATTCGCGACGGGGACCTGGTTCTGATCGACGCTGGCTGCGAGCTCGATTGCTATGCTAGCGACATCACCCGCACGTTCCCCGCGAGCGGACGCTTTTCTACCGAACAGCGCGCGATCTACGACATCGTGCTGCAAGCTCAGGCTGCCGCGTTCGAGGTGATTGCCCCTGGTCGCAACTGGAATGAGTCGCACGAGGCGACGGTTCGGGTCATTACCGCCGGCCTGGTTGAACTGGGACTGCTTCAGGGCGAGATAGATCAGCTTATCGCCAATGAGAGTTACAAGCGGTTCTACATGCACCGTGCCGGTCATTGGCTGGGAATGGATGTCCATGATGTGGGGGATTACCGTATTGGCGGAGCCTGGCGGGAGCTGGAGACCGGTATGGTTATGACGGTTGAGCCAGGCATTTACATCGCACCAGACGATGAAACGGTTCCGCGCAAATGGCGGGGTATCGGCATCCGTATTGAAGATGATGTGCTGGTCACCAAGACGGGTTGTGAGGTGCTCAGTGCAGGCGTACCCAAGGACGCAGATGAGATCGAAGCTCTCATGGCTCTGGCCCGTGAGCCTGCTGGTGAGCCTGCGTGAGCGGTAATCTGACGATCGTTGGCGGGGGTATGGTCGGGGCTTGTCTAGCGCTGGCCCTGCAAAGCTGCGCGCGTCAGGGCGGTTGGCGGATTCGCTTGGTCGAAGCTCAGCCGCCGGTGAAAGGTCAGGTTCAGCCAAGCTATGATTCACGATCCACAGCACTGTCGCACGGCAGCCGCCTGTTATTGGAACGTCTCGGCGTGTGGGATCAGCTGGCTGATACAGTCGAGCCGATCAAGCACATTCATGTGTCTGATCGTGGTCACCCCGGAGTGACTAGATTGCATGCGGCAAGGGAATCGGTGCCGGCACTTGGCTACGTGGTGGAAAATGCTCGGCTGGGTGAAGTTCTGCTGGCAGCTCTGGATAGCGACGCGGTTGAATGGATGGCGCCGGCGCGCGCAACGTCAGCGCGTGCTACACCTGATGGCTACGAGCTGGATGTAGAACTTGATGGCAGCAGTCAGATGGTCAATACCGGTCTATTGGTGCTTGCCGATGGCGGTCGCTCAGGTTTGCTCGATCAGCTGGGTGTTTATCGTGAGGTCAGCCCCTATGGTCAGACTGCCGTAGTAGCGAACATTTCCAGTGCAATGGGTCACGGTTCGGTAGCTTACGAGCGTTTTACCGAATCCGGACCACTTGCCCTGTTACCGCTCGCTGGTCAGCGTAGTGCGCTGGTATGGACCTTGCCGGAGCATCAGGCGCATGAAATCGCGGCATTGCCCGACGATGCATTCCTGCGTGCGCTCCAGCAGGCTTTTGGCTACCGGATGGGGGCGTTTACCCGAGTCGGCACGCGCGTTTGCTACCCCCTTCATTTGATTGAGGCCCAGGAACAGGTCAGGGCGAATTTAGTCGTGCTCGGTAATGCCGCACACAGTCTGCATCCCATCGCCGGACAGGGGTTCAATCTGTCCCTGCGTGACACGCTCGCGCTGGCAGACAAGCTGATCGCTGCCAGCAACAAGGGTATTGCGCTGGGCGACCTGCAGGTGTTGCAGGGGTATCTCGATGGTCAGCGCAATGATCAGCGGTTGACCGTGGCTTTCAGTGACTACCTGACACGTTTGTTCAGTAACCATCAGCCATTACTGACGGTGGGGCGGAATCTAGGATTACTTGGGCTTGACCTGCTACCGCCAGCGCGTCGAATGTTTGCGCGCCAAGCAATGGGCTTGAAGATTTAAGCCGGTATACCGCCCTTTTAAGAGATAAAAGCCATGGCGCAAGACTATGATCTGATTATCGTTGGTGCCGGAATGGTTGGCGCCACGCTGGCGCTGGCGCTGGCTGACACTGAGCTGAAGATTGCCATTGTGGATGGCTTGCCTCTGGATCAGCCTGAGCAGTCGGCCCCGACCCCGTCTGGTTATGATCCACGGGTGAGCGCATTAAGTGCGGCTTCCGAGCGCATACTCAGTCGGCTTGGCGCCTGGTCGTCGATCGTCGCCGAGCGGTGCTGCTCCTACCGGCAAATGTGCGTGTGGGACGCTGAGGGTACCGGCGAGATTCGTTTTGATGCCCATGAGCTGAACGAAAATCGTTTGGGTCATATCGTCGAGAACAATCGTATTCAGCAAGCGCTGCTTGACTGCCTGGCCCAGACGCCTGTGACCATGCTTGGTGGGCGCCGCATCGAGACGCTGGTGCGTGAGGACCAGGGCTGGCGGTTGAAGCTGACCTCGGGCGACACCTTGTCTGCGCCGTTAGTCATCGCTGCGGATGGAGGCAAGTCCAAGGTCCGCGAGCTTGCCGGTTTTGCACTGCGGGAATGGGATTATCTGCACCACGCTATTGTGACCACCGTACGGGTGGCAAAGCCGCATGGAGAAACGGCCTGGCAGCGATTTTTGCCTACCGGTCCGCTGGCTTTCCTGCCGTTGATGGATCAGCAGGGTGCGCATTACTGCTCGGTTGTCTGGTCATTAGTGCCCGAGGCCGCAGACCGCATGATGGCATTGGACAATGGAGCCTTTGCAGCAGAGATAGAAACGGCCATCGAGCACCGTCTTGGACGCGTCACGGTGACTGATCCGCGTCACCGGATAGCCCTGCGCCAGCGTCATGCGAAAACCTATGTGATGCCTGGCTTGGCTCTTGTGGGTGATGCGGCACACAGTATTCATCCGCTGGCAGGGCAGGGGGTGAACCTGGGCTTGCTTGACGCAGCGGAACTCAATGATGTGCTGCGGGAGGCAATTCAGCGCGGTGAGTCGATCGCAGACCTGTCCGTGTTGCAGCGTTACGAGCGTGGGAGGATGGGCAACAACCTTGGAATGATGGCGGTCATGGAAGGATTCGAACGGTTATTTCACGCTGATGCGCTACCTTTGCGCTGGCTGCGTAATGCGGGTATGCAGTGGCTCGAGCAGCAAGGCAAGTTGAAATCCATGTTGATTCGGCGTGCCATGGGACTCGATGGCAGTCTCCCGACACTGGCGAAGGACCTGGCGCTGGAAAAAGAAAGCGATTAATCCTCCGGTTGCTAAACTAAATTTGAATCATTATCATCTAGGTTCTGCTTATCCATTGTGAGGCGCAACCTATGTCCGCTATCCGTTCCATCGCTGCACTGAGTCTGGCCCTAACGACCTTCGCCAGTATCGCTCAAGCCAAGGAGCTTGTGGTTTACTCGGCCCGTCAGGACCATTTGATTCAGCCGGTCTTTGATCTTTACACCGAGAAAACCGGCGTAAAGATCAATTTCATTACTGACAAGGAAGCGCCTCTGCTCGCTCGACTTCAGGCCGAAGGCAAGAACACGCCGGCTGATCTGTTGATTACCGTTGATGCTGGCAACCTCTGGCAGGCCGAACAGCAAGGCGTACTGCGCGAAGTTAAATCAGATGTCATCGAGACCAACATTCCTGCCCAGTACCGCGCTGAGAGCGGTCAATGGACAGGGCTTTCCCTGCGCGCACGGACTATTGTGTACTCGACCGAACGTGTCAATCCGTCCGAGTTGAGCACCTACGAGGCGCTAGCTGACGACAGCTGGAAAGGGAGGGTCTGCCTGCGCACCTCGAAGAAAGTGTATAACCAGTCCTTGACCGCAACCATGATCGAGACGCTCGGTGCCGATCGCACTGCCGATGTCATCGATGGCTGGGTCAGCAATCTGGCCACGCCGGTTTTCCCTGATGACACGGCCCTGATTAATTCAATCGATGCTGGCCAATGCGATGTAGGTATCGTCAATACCTACTATTTCGGTCGCTTGCAGAAAGATGATCCCGCAATAAAGGCAGCTCTATTCTGGCCAAATCAGAATGACCGCGGCGTTCATGTGAATATTTCCGGTGCCGGTGTCACCCGCTATTCGCAGCAGCCTGAAGAGGCCATCAAATTGCTGGAGTGGATGACTACACCCGCAGCTCAGGAGGTCTTTGCCGAGGTCAATCAGGAGTATCCGGCTAACCCGGGTGTGAAGCCGTCGCAGGAAGTAGCTGCGTGGGGTGAGTTCAAGGCTGATCAGATCAATGTCGAAGTGGCGGGTCGTTTGCAGGCCGAGGCCATCATGATGATGGATCGTCAGGGCTGGAAGTGATATGACGCAGGCCTGAGCCTTTGGCAGCATTTCCCGATATACTGCACGCCCGGCCACGCGCCGGGCGTTTGCATTATTCAGGGCCGCTGTTATACGGCGCGGCTGTTTACCGAGCGCAGGAGCCGATGTGCACCAGGTTTTGACCCGAAAAATGCCTTACTGGCGAGTGGTGGCTTACGGCTCAGCAGCGCTGGTGCTGATGCCGTTGCTGGTGCTGCTGATCAGTTGGCAAAGTGTCGATACCATTATCTGGGGGCATTTACTGCAGACGCAAATGCTGCAGTTGATTGGCAACACCTTGATGCTGGTGGCTGGCGTGGGTGCGGGAGTCATTCTGCTCGGCGTCAGCCTGGGCTGGCTGACCAGTATGTGCGAGTTCCCCGGACGACGCTGGCTGGATTGGGCGCTGATGTTGCCGTTCGCTATACCTGCCTATGTCCTTGCCTTCGTGATGATCGGGCTGCTGGATTTTGCCGGCCCGTTGCAAACCCTTCTACGTAGCTGGCTTGGCAGCGACTTCCGCATGGCATCCATCCGGTCCACTGGCGGCGTGATTATCGTGCTGGTATTGGTTTTCTATCCCTACGTGTATTTGCTCGCTCGCAGCGCCTTTATGGCTCAAGGACGTGGCTTGATGGAGGCTGCGCGGGTGCTCGGGCAGACGCCCTGGCAAGGTTTTACCAGGATAGCGCTGCCGATGGCGCGGCCAGCGATAGGCGCCGGCGCTGCGCTGGCTATTATGGAAACGCTGGCTGACTTTGGCGCAGTTTCGGTATTCAACTACGACACCTTTACAACAGCCATATACAAGACGTGGTACGGGTTTTTCAGCCTGCAGACAGCAACCCAACTGGCCAGTGTATTGCTGCTTTTTGTCTTTCTCGCCCTGTTTGCAGAGCGCCGAGCGCAGGGTAGTCGGCGCTTCCCCGGGGTAGATCGGCCGCGCCCCGGCGCAATTTACCGGCTGCGCGGGCCTAAAGCCTGGCTCGCTAGCGGTTATTGTTTGCTGGTGCTCTGCGTCGCTTTCATCATTCCTGTTATTCAGCTGATTTACTGGTTGATAGAGGGTGGTATGGCTCATCTGGACAGTCGCTACTGGTCACTCATACGTAACACCTTGTTATTGGGTGCGATGGCCGCGGCACTGACCGTGAGTCTAGGGGTTTTGCTCGCGCTTTCCAGGCGGCTGCAGCCGATACGGCGCATACGGACTGCCGTCGCCGTCGCGAATCTGGGGTACGCACTGCCCGGTTCGGTGCTCGCGGTCGGTATCATGTTTGCCTTCAGCTGGATCGATAACGCGCTGCTGATTCCGTTTCGCGGTTGGCTCGGGGTGGAGCAGCCTGCTCCTTTGTTGCTGGGCAGTCTTTTTGCGCTGTTGCTGGCCTATCTGATTCGTTTTATGGCGGTGGCCTACGGCCCAGTGGATACGTCCCTGGCACGCATCCGGCCCTCGTTGCCGGAGGCTGCCCAGAGTCTGGGTCAGTCAGGCTGGGCGGTGTTGCGCAGGATCTATCTGCCACTCTTGTTGCCGGGTATCCTTAGTGCCGGGTTGCTGGTATTTGTTGACGTGCTCAAGGAAATGCCGGCAACGCTGCTGATGCGTCCTTTTGGCTGGGATACTCTGGCGGTGCGCATTCACGGTTTGACCACCGAAGGCAATTGGCAGCGGGCTGCCTTGCCCGCATTGACCCTGGTGCTGGTAGGGTTGCTTCCGGTGATCGTATTGATTCGTCGCTCTGGCCGCCGATAGAGTAGTCTCGGCGGCTGCAGCCGGTGTCGCCGGTAATTCGCAGCAAAGGCTGCACAGTCCGCCTGATTTTGGCTACAATTCACAGCCGATCACCTCTCTTTGCATTAAGGAAAACGTCGAATGGGTTCGCGTACTCCGCTGTACGAGCAACACTTGGCCGCCGGCGCCAAGATGGTTGATTTTGGCGGTTGGGACATGCCATTGAACTACGGTTCGCAAATGGAGGAGCATCACCAGGTGCGCAGCGACGTAGGTATGTTTGATGTCTCCCACATGACAGTGGTCGACGTTGCGGGCACCGATGCAAAAACTTTCCTGAGATACCTGTTGGCCAATGACGTGGCGCGCCTGGTGACAGCTGGGAAAGCGCTCTACAGCGGGATGCTCAATCAAGATGGTGGCGTGATTGATGATTTGATCGTCTATCTCACCGACGAAGGCTACCGGCTCGTCGTTAACGCTGCGACACGGGACAAGGATCTGGCCTGGATGAACAGTCAGGCAAATGGTTATGCAGTGACCGTTCAAGAGCGCGCCGATCTCGCTATGATCGCCGTGCAAGGCCCGCGCGGCCGCGAGTGTGCCGCCAGCGTAGTAAGCGATAACCGCGCCGCGTTGATGAATGACTTGCAGCCTTTTCAGGGGCTACCTGAAGGCGACTGGTTCATCGGCCGCACCGGTTATACAGGTGAGGACGGGCTGGAAATTATGCTACCCGCCGGGCAGGCTGCCGCGTTCTGGGACGCACTGCTGGTCGCTGGCTGCAGACCTTGCGGCTTGGCCGCCCGTGATACGTTGCGTCTCGAAGCCGGCATGAACCTGTATGGTATGGATATGGATGAGACGGTTTCTCCGCTGGCCGCCAATATGGGCTGGACCATTGCCTGGGAGCCGATTGAGCGGGACTTTATTGGCCGCAAAGCCCTTGAAGTCCAGCGCGCCGCAGGTGATCAGCTGAAGCAGGTTGGCTTGGTAATGAGCGAGAGAGCGGTGCTGCGCGGACATCAAAAGGTGGTAGTCGAGGGCGTGGGCGAAGGTGAAATAACCAGTGGCACCTTCTCCCCCACATTGAGCTGTTCTATTGCTCTGGCCCGCGTTCCGCGAGCAACCGGCGACAGTGCGCAGGTTGAGATACGTGGCAAGCTACTGGATGTACGCGTGATCAAGCCTGGTTTTGTGCGTAACGGCAAAGCCGTATTCGAATAAATTTCATTTTTCTTCCGAGGACCGTCCCATGAGTAAAACCCCCGCCGAGCTTCGTTACGCCGCCAGTCACGAATGGATCCGCCAGGAAGCAGATGGCACCATTACCGTTGGCATCACCGATCATGCTCAGGATCTGCTGGGCGATGTCGTTTTCGTAGAGCTGCCCGAAGTCGGCCGCCAGGTGAATGCTGGCCAGGAATGTGCCGTGGTCGAGTCAGTGAAAGCCGCTTCGGATATCTACGCTCCGGTCAGTGGAGAAGTGATTGCCATCAACGAGACGCTCACCGAAAGTCCCGAGCTGGTAAACAGCGAGCCCTATGCTGGCGCCTGGTTTTTCCGTGTTAAACCAACTGATGCGACCGAGCTCGACAAACTGATGGACGCTGACGCATACAGCGCTTCCATCTAACGGCATCGGGCGGTTATCCCCCGATGTACAAGCTCTGAAGCGCCGGATCGGTGCTTCAAATTCGTGCCACTCATTTTCTAAGCGCCAGGGCGCAGGCAGTCCGTTCAGAATGATTGCTGGTTGTGCACCAACCCTGCCTCGCATATTTTTAATTTCCGACAGGTAATCCCATGAGCAATACGCCAAGCCTCAACGATCTGGAACAGACAGATGCCTTTGTGCGTCGCCACATCGGCCCTGACGCCGCAGAGCAACAGGCTATGCTCGATACGCTGGGTGTCGAGTCGCTTGATGTCTTGATTGAGCAGACCGTGCCCGGCAGCATCCTGCGCAAGGAATTGCTTGATATGCAGGGTCCGCGCAGCGAAGCTGAAGTGCTGGCTTATCTCAAGGGGATTGCCGGCCGCAATCAGATATTCACTTCCTGCATTGGTATGGGTTACCACAACACGCTGACGCCGACGGTCATCCTGCGCAACGTGTTGGAAAACCCGGGTTGGTATACCGCGTACACCCCTTATCAACCAGAAATCGCCCAGGGTCGACTGGAAGCGCTGTTGAACTTTCAGCAGGTATCAATCGATCTGACTGGTATGGAACTGGCCAGCGCATCCTTGCTTGATGAGGCGACTGCTGCTGCCGAGGCCATGGCCCTTGCCAAGAGGGTAGCCAAGAGCAAGAGCAATCTGTTCTTTGTTGACCACGATTGTCATCCCCAGACTATTTCAGTTGTGCGCACCCGTGCGGAGGCGTTTGGCTTTGATCTGGTGGTCGACGACGTGGCAACCCTGGGCGAGCATGCTGTGTTTGGCGCCCTGTTTCAGTACCCTAATACCTGGGGCGAAATTCGCGACCTCAAACCGCTGATCGATCAGGTGCATGGCATGAATGGCCTGGCCTGCGTCGCGGCCGATATTCTCAGTTTAGTGCTGCTCACTCCGCCCGGTGAGCTGGGTGCCGATGTGGTCTTTGGATCAGCTCAGCGATTCGGTGTGCCGATGGGCTACGGCGGTCCCCATGCGGCGTTCTTCGCTACCCGGGATGCCTATAAGCGTGCGATGCCCGGCCGGATTATCGGCGTTTCCGTCGATACCCGAGGTAATCGTGCGTTGCGGATGGCGCTGCAAACACGTGAACAGCATATTCGGCGCGAGAAAGCGAATTCGAACATCTGTACCGCTCAGGTGCTGTTGGCCAATATGGCCAGCTTTTATGCGGTGTACCACGGGCCGCAGGGTCTGAAGACCATCGCTGAAAGAATACAGAGACTGACCGCCATCCTCGCCAAAGGCCTCGAAGCAGTTGGAATCAAGCGCTGCAATCATCACTTCTTCGATACTCTGACGCTGAATGTGCCGGGTCAGGCTCGCGACATTGTCGAGCGAGCGCGCGCCGCCAAAGTGAATTTGCGCCTGATTGACGCTGATAGCCTGGGCGTCAGTTTGGACGAAACCAGTACCCGTGCGACCATCGAGAACCTTCTGGCGATATTTGCCGGAGAGGGGCATAACCAGGCAGTGGACGCCTTGGATGCCGCAGTGGCTGGCAGCGAGCTGGGTATACCCTCAGGACTGCGTCGCCATTCGGACTTCCTGACGCACCCGGTATTCAACAGCTACCACTCTGAAACCGAGATGCTGCGTTATATCAAGTCGCTGGAGAACAAGGACCTGGCGTTGAACCATGCGATGATTCCGCTGGGTTCCTGCACGATGAAGCTTAACGCGACGACCGAGATGATCCCGGTCACCTGGCCCGAGTTTGGCCAGATCCATCCCTTTGTTCCACTGGCTCAGGCCGAGGGTTACAAGGTGATGATCAATGAGCTGGAGGAAATGCTGCGCCAGATTACCGGTTTTGATGCCATCTGCATGCAGCCAAACTCCGGTGCCCAGGGCGAATACGCCGGGCTGTTGGCGATTCGCAAATACCACGAAGCCAATGGTGACGAGCACCGTAACGTATGCCTGATTCCAACGTCGGCTCATGGCACCAACCCGGCGTCGGCGATGATGACCAGTATGCGGGTAGTGCTTGTGGCCTGTGATGATAAGGGCAATGTCGACATCGCCGACTTGCGTCAGAAGGCAGAGGACAATGCTGAAAACCTGTCCTGCCTGATGATTACCTATCCATCGACTCACGGTGTGTATGAAGAGGGCATACGGCAGATCTGCGAAATCGTTCACCAGCAGGGTGGTCAGGTCTACATGGACGGGGCCAATCTGAACGCCCAGGTGGGCGTAACGCGTCCGGCTGACATTGGCGCCGATGTATCGCACATGAACCTGCACAAGACCTTTTGCATACCCCATGGCGGCGGTGGCCCCGGAATGGGGCCGATCGGCGTTCGCGCCCACCTTGCGCCTTATGTTGCTAACCATTCCGTGGTGCCGCTGGACGGTCCTGACCCAGAGAACGGTGCAGTCAGCGCCGCGCCCTGGGGCAGCGCAAGCATCTTGCCGATCAGCTGGACTTATATTGCACTGATGGGTGCTACCGGGCTGCGTCAGGCCACCGAAGTGGCGATCCTGAATGCCAACTACCTGGCCAAACGGCTTGGCGAAGCCTATCCGGTTCTTTACAGCGGCAGTAACGGACGTGTTGCCCACGAGTGCATCATCGATATTCGACCGCTGAAAGCGGCGAGCGGTATTAGTGAGGAAGACGTTGCGAAGCGTTTGATGGACTTTGGCTTCCATGCGCCGACCATGTCGTTCCCGGTAGCGGGCACATTGATGATCGAACCCACCGAGAGTGAGTCCAAGGCCGAGTTGGATCGGTTTATCGATGCCATGTTGACTATTCGTAGCGAAATAAGGCAGGTCGAACAAGGTGAGTGGAGCGCTGAGGATAATCCCTTGCATAACGCGCCTCACACGCTCGCGGACATCACTGGGGACTGGGAGCGAGGATATACGCGCCAGCAGGCGGTGTTTCCGCGGCCCTGGGTGGCGGCTAACAAATTCTGGCCGAGTGTGAACCGAATCGACAACGTATATGGCGATCGCAATCTATTCTGTGCTTGCCCGCCAATCGAGAGCTACGAAAATTGATATTCGTGTGCGCTCCATCGCGAAGGGCCCTCCGGGCTGCCCGGAGGTAAGACAGGAGTGAATAACCGCTATGACTGATGACAGCGACCGCGCGATTAATACCGGTCAGGAAGTAATTGTCGAGGCGCTCGCCAAGGGCAAGCTCAAGCGTGTGCGCAAGCTGTTGCGTCCGATGCATCCGGGCAAGCTGGCCAGTCTGCTCGAAGCGCTGGAGCCCGAACAGCGTCAAGCGGTGTGGCAACAGGTTCCCGATGAGCACGAGGGCGCGGTGCTTCGCCATCTTGATCCGCAGATGGCAGCAACCCTGCACCGCGATAGCGAGCACGGTGATGAGGACGCGCCATTGCATGAAGATGAGGAAAACATCTTCACTCACATTGGCAGTGTTCGCGATGCGCTTGAAGCTGGCAAGTTCAAGCGCATCGGCAAAGTGTTTCGCAATATGCATCCTGCGAAGGCAGCCGGCTTGCTTGAGGCGCTCCCTCCAGACGAGCGTAGCGTCGTCTGGGAGACGTTGGACAGTGAGCGGTCAGGCAAGGTGCTGGTCCACCTGCATGAGGAGGTCCGAGCCAAGCTGGCGCTGGAAATGGGCGATGACGAGCTGGTTGCTGCGGCTGGCAAGCTCGATCTGGATGACCTGGTTGATCTTATTCAGGCCCTGCCCAGCGGGCCAGGGCGGCAATTACTGCTGTCGATGGACGAGCAAAAGCGCATGCAGATTGCCGAGATGCTGTCTTATGCGGAGGATTCGGCTGGCGGTCTGATGAACGTCGACCATATTTCGGTGCGTGCCGACGTCCGTATTGGATCGGTATTGCGCTACCTGCGTTTGTTGGAGGATCTACCAGATCATACTGACAAGGTCATGGTCGTAGACCGCAGGAATCGTTACCTGGGTGTTTTGCGGCTAAGCCGCATGGTCACCAGTCTGCCGGAAGCCAAGGTCAGCGAGGTGATGGATCAGGAATTCAGGTCCATTGACGTGGCGCTGTCCAGCCATGATGTCGCGCGCCTGTTCGAAGATCTTGATATGCTCTCCGCCGGCGTAGTGGATGCCGACGGGCGTTTGCTTGGCCGCATCACCGTCGACGACGTGATGGATATCATTCGTGAAGACTCCGAGCGGGCGATGATGAATATGGCGGGCCTGGACGAGGAGGCCGACATGTTTGCGCCTATTCTAACCAGTACCCGGCGGCGCTCAGTCTGGCTAGGCATCAATTTGCTCACTGCCTTCCTTGCTGCCTGGGTGATCGGTCAGTTTCAGGGAGCCCTCGAACAGGTTGTTGCACTGGCGGTTCTGATGCCGATCGTGGCAAGCATGGGTGGTATTGCCGGCAGTCAGACGCTGACCCTGGTGATTCGGGGGCTTGCGTTAGGGCAGGTGGTTGGCGGCAACGCGAGGGTCTTGTTGGTCAAAGAAATGGGTATTGGTTTGCTCAATGGCTTGCTCTGGTCAGTTGTTGTTGCCGGTTTGGCGATCCTCTGGTTTGGTAGCTGGCAAATTGGCGGCATAATTGGGATCGCCATTTTATTGAATTTGGTGTGTGCCGCTTTGGCGGGGTTAGTGATCCCCCTGGTTTTGCGCCGATTTGGCATTGATCCGGCCTTGGCTGGTGGTGTGATTCTAACCACTGTAACCGATGTGGTTGGTTTCTTTGCTTTCCTCGGACTGGCGACGCTGCTACTGATCTGATTGGCCGAGGCAGCGTGATATTCCCCCTTTTGGCACAGGCTGGCATACTGCGTCGGATGGGTTCTAGAGTAAGCTTGTGAGTCAACGGAAACTGATGCAGCTTTAATACGCGGCGATCACATTTGAATGGAAAGGGAGGGTGGTATGTCAGAGGTAACACTGGTCGTCGACGATAATGGTTATGCAGACCACAAGCTCGCCTGGCTTGATGCCGAAGGCAAGATTCAGACGCTCAAGGTGCCGACAATTATTGGTACCGATCGCCTGAGTTCCAATGCCGGCGAGACGGTAGACCGCTATCGCGCAGACGGTGTGGACTATACTTGCAAACCATCCGTGCGCTCGCCGATCAACCTGCGTAACGCCAACTATCCAGCCTCGGTTGAGAATCGTGTTCTGGTGACCCATGCGCTGCGCAAGGCCAAACTACTGAACAAGCCCCTGCATCTGGGCGTCACCCTGTCGTTTCGGGACTACTTTTCCGAGCAGGGTAACCAGATCACCGAGAACAAACTCGCTACTATCGCCAACTTTAACGGCAGCAAGGGTACGGTTGAGGTGGTAGGCAGCGATGACAAGCTGAACATATACCAAGTAGATTGCTACTCCGAGGCGTTGTCCGCATTCTTCGATTTTGTCCTGGATGACGAGGGCGAATTTACCGATGCGGCCAAATACACCAAGGGTGACGTGGCGATAATCGATATCGGCGGTTCTACCACCGACGTGGTAAATCTGATAGTCGATGACAGTATTACCATCAATAACAGTTACTCTGGTACCGACAAGGTCGGCGTGCTGGACCTGAAATTCGCTCTGGAAAAGGCAATCAAGCAGGAGTTGATCAATCTTGGTTTGCTGGAAAACTCCCATGATGCGGAAATTCCGCCGACCCTGGTCAGTGAAGTGCTTGAGACCGGTTCAACTTTTTATGCAGGGGAAGTACGCAATTTTGAAGTTCTGCGTGACGATGTCGCCTGCTCGGTAGCAACCAAGATCATCAATAATGTGAAGTCCCGTCTGGGCTCCATCGGGATCTACCGCGCGATTATTATAACCGGTGGTGGTTCGGTGGTGTTCCACCACTGGCTGACTCAGGCGTTCCCCAATCCGGTCATGCTCGATGAGTTTTCTAACGCACGGGGTGCTCTGAAATTCATGCGCAATGCTGCCGCTGGCCGGGTCAAAAGCAAAGACACGAAAAACGCATCCAGACATCTCGAAGTGTGATCTGCAAGCTGATATCCGTTCGGATGTCAGTTGATCATGCATGCGCAAACGCGTATTTCTCGCTCGAATGCGAGCCAGCTGCTTCTTCAAGGTAGGGCTGGATTACAAAAGGAGCTATTTATGAAACAGGCATTATTTTCAACCGCCTCCGGCGGGCGAGCAGCAGTTAGCGGCTTGCCGACATTGACCGCAATTCTGTTTGCCGCTTTCTCCGCTCTCATGCCGGCAGCAAGTGTTGCCGAGGATGCCACTACCGCTGGCGAGTATGACAACAAGGTTGCCGTTATCACAGGCAGCAGTCATGGCCTGGGTCATGAACTTGCGATGCTTGGCGCTAGCAAGGGTATGAAGCTGGTGTTGGTAGATATCCGTCCCGAGGGCTCGGAAATCCTAGCAAAGCAGATACGTGAGGATGGAGGACAAGCCATTGTGTATGAGGCGGATCTGGCCAGCGCGGAGCAACGGCCTGGTGTTATTGCCGCAGCGATGAGCGAGTACGGTCGCATCGATTACCTGTTCAACAATGCCGGTTATTCCTATCTTGCCACGCACGAACAAATGGATCTGGAGCAGGCGCACCAGTTGTTCGAGGTCAATTACTGGGCCTACGCAGACCTGGCGCAACGGGCAATCCCGATCATGCGCAAACAGGGCGGTGGGACCATTGTGAATGTGTCGTCAATTCTGGGTATGCGCGCAGCTCCACCGGCGCTCGGTCATTACGCGGCGACCAAGCATGCCTTGCATGGCCTTTTTCAAACTAGCGCTCAGGAGCTAAAGAAAGACAATATCAAAGTATTTCTAGCCGCTCCAGGTGGCATGAAAACGCTAATCAGTCAGCATTCTGTTGGGCCGATGGCTGATCCGAAAAGTGACCGTGCCGCCAGCTGGGAAGATCCTGCGATAGTAGCGAAGGATATTTTCGAGGCTATGCAGGGTGATGAGGTGATATTCAACCCGGGTTATGAAGGGCGTCAATAAGCGCACAACCTTAATCCATCGCATCCGCCATCTCCAGAATGGCGCCGACAATGTCGTTCATGGTGATGATGCCGACCAGCTCGTTGGCATTGGTCACCAGAATGCGTTGTATGCCGATTGTGACCATGAGTCGCGCAACGTGCTTGACGTTCAGTTCGCGTGAGACTATCAGGGCGGGCTTATTGCAGATGTCATAGACGTTTATCAAGTCGATGTCGCCTTCTTCAGCGACGATCGTCTTGAGTATGGCATCATAAGTCAGTAACCCGTAAGCGTCATGCTCGTTGCTCTTGTCGACTACCAGCGATTTGATTCCATGCTCTCGCATCATTAGCATCGCTTCTCGCACTGTTGCGAAAGTTGAGATGGTAATAACGCGGGTTTTCATGATGTCCTTAACCAACATGGCGGGCGCTCCTCGATAGGCTCAGACGTCGTGTCTGATCAATTGTTCAAACTGCTCGATCTGATGGGGATCTATGCCTGCTATATGATCCAACGGCAAGGTAAACACTACACCACGGCTGTCGTTGCTCAGGTCCAGGTCGCGGACCAGATTCTTCATGATTTTTAGTGACAGCTTTTTCTCGAGCACCAGAATGAGCACGGTCTGGCTACCCTCATAGGTCAATCCAAAGAAGGTCTTTTTTTCTTCGGCTCCGAGACCCCGGCCGTTAAGGATTGTTATCCCGCCGGCACCCGCCGCTTTGGCACTTTTGATGGCTTTTTCTTCCAGGTCCTCAGCCAGGATGGCTACCAATACCGAAAATTTCATTATGTCTCTCCCTCGGCGGGCCTGAGCCGCTCCATGACGATAGCGTATAGCAGTACGGTGATTATGGGGAATATAGAGGCAAAGGCGATCAGCCCAAAGCCATCAATTAGGACACTTCGGCCCTCGATCTGGGTGGCCAGTCCAATGCCTAGCGCTGTGACCAGTGGCACGGTGACTTCGGAGGTGGTTACGCCGCCCAGGTCGAACGCCAGCGGCACGATGAAGCGTGGCGCCAGCCAGGTAAGCAAAATAACCAAAGCGTAGCCACCCATAATGTAGTAATGAATGGAGTCACCGGTAATGATTCGGTGCACGCCGATGGTAATACCGATCGCGACACCCAGGGCAACCAGCAAGCGGATGTGTCTGGCATTGAGTTTGCCTGGAGCGGCCTCTTCGGCCTGGCCGCCGATGGCGATTAATGCCGGCTCGGCCATGGTCGTAGCGAAGCCAATAGCGAGGGCAAACAGGTAGACAAATACCAGAGTATCCAGACTGATCAATTGCTCTGCCATGCTGCGGCCGAGGGGAAACAGCCCCAGCTTCAGCCCGACTACAAAGGCATAGAGCCCCATGATGACCATGGCGAAGCCCGTGATCGCGCGGCGTACATAAGGCAGCGGTTTGCGTATGACGGCATACTGGAAGAACAGGATTACCAAAATGATGGGCAATACGTCGCGCAGCATCAGCAGGAGATCGAACGCCATGTCCGTTACCACAGATCCAGCTTGTTGTGTGACGATTACCTCGACCCCGGCGTGAACCGCAACGCTCAGAGCCGTCTGCGCAGCCGCGTCAACCGGAAACAAGGTGTAAACAACGATGCCGTAAAGCTGGACAGCGATCATCGGCACCATGACCGCCAGCGCGACTAGACCGAAGCCATGGGCCAGCGGGTTACGACCTTTGATCGATGCAGCCAGCCCTATGCCCAGAGCAGCGATAAGGGGCACGGTAACGATATTAGTGGTCACACCGCCGGAGTCGTAGGCCAGGCCGACGATTTCCACCGGGGCGAAAAAGGTCACACCACTGACTAACAGGTAACCAATGATCATGTACCAGTGCAGGGGATGGCCAAGAAGGGTGCGCAATACCCCTATAGCGACCACCAGACCGACAGATAGCGCTATCAGCAGGCGCAGAGTCAGAGCGTCGATACGCCCCTCGCTGATTATCTCGGCTTGCCCGACAACTGCTATCAACGCGGGCTCGGCGATGACCGATGAAAAGCCTAAACAGAAGCCAAATGCCATTAACAGAGGCAGAGAACCTCGCCGCGCGAATGCATTGGACAAGTTTTTGCCGACCGGAAACACGCTCAGCTCCAGCCCCTGAAGGAAAACAGCGATTCCGAAGATGACAACGCCCAGACCCAATATCATGCTTGCGAAGTCATCGGGCACCTGACGTATCACTGCGGCCTGGAATACCCCCACCACCACGATGATCGGCAGCAGGTTGCCGAAGGCGTGTCGCAGGTTATACCAGAACGTGTGTAGATGATTCATCGGGTGCGGCACATGATCGGAGTGTTTCTTTGGGGCATTGTAGCAAAAGGCAGGTTAAAGCCACACTGACTTCGATCAAGTGGAACGTTCAGACACGTCCGCATACATGCCCACAGAGTAACCGCATATCGTGCGAGTGATCTGGCGCAGAGCGCGCCGTCTCAATCCTCTTGATTTAGCTCAACCATCAGGTCGTCAGCCAGGTTCTCCAAGTCGTTTCTTAATTCGTCGAGGTCGGTTTGCGGGTATACACCCAAGCGAGCTCGGGCCTTGAAAAGCAAGTCTGCGCTCATGGGCGCCGGGCCACACTCGGTTTCCAGCTGCTCGACGTTTACGCCGTGACGGGCCAGTACCTGAGACACCTCATGGACAATGCCTGGACGATCATTACCTATTAGTGTCAGGTGCAGGATGTCCTGTTCCGGGGCATCTGCCTGACCACTCACCGCCACCTGGACGTTAATGCCCAGACTGGTCAGGCCGTCGAGATCAATGCGCAGGCCCTCGACTTTATCTGCGGCGATGTCTACCCGCAGTATCCCGGCAAATTGCCCGGCCATACGAGCCATTCGGCTTTCCAGCCAATTACCGCCATGGCGGTTGATTACCTGGGCGATGCTTTCCACCAGACCAGATTTGTCAGCGGAAATAACCGTAATAACGAGTGGTGTCGACATTCAATACTCCTTGAATCGGTATGTGTGCTCTACCGTCAGTCCTGATAGTACCTGCCTTCGCCGGTCGCCATCATTTCCCGGCAATTAATCTCGAGATTGTCATAATCGTATTCGGTCAGGCCGACATATTCGAGAATCTCCCGACCTACAGCATCCCATTCGTGATCGAGGGGTTGGTTGGCCAGTACGCGGTGGGCCTGACAGATATGTTCGGCCATTTTAAGGATTGCGAGCAGATTCTTTAGACCGGCGTCGTGGTTGTCTTCACGAAAGATCTGCTCGGCGTTGTGGTGGCTTGCAATGGCTTCACAGAGGTGGCGGGGTAGCAACCAGGACTTGGCAGTAAAATAACCTACAACCGCATGATTAGTATTGAGTCGTTGGTTCTCGACGTCAACGATGCGTTGCCCGGCTTGTGAATACGACTCCTCCATGACCTCGATATAGTATGGAAAGCGCCGTAGCATCAGAGGAATACCGCAATTATGAAACAGGCCAAGGGCGTAGGCTTCGTCGGGCTCTAAACAGCCGATCTTTTTTGCCAAGGTCATGCACGTCATAGCGACGTCCTGAGCGCTATCCCAGAAGCGGTTGAGATTGACGATATTTTCATCAGTCATTTCGCCACGAATTGATTGGGCATTGATGATGTTGATGACACGTCGAACGCCCAGCAGATTGACCGCCTGCTGAATTGATGAGATACGATTTGCCAGACCAAAAAAAGGCGAATTGACCACCTTTAGCAAGCTCCCGGACAGGCCTGGGTCCTGGCTTATAAGACGTGCGATAACCTTTAGATCGGGATCAGGCATGACCTGTTCCATCTGCAGGTCCACCATGATCTGCGGCTGTGGAGGAACGCTGATGCCTTGCAGGGCATGTCTGATTTGCTCTTGCGTAAGATCCTCAACCATTTTCACTGATCCGCTATAGTGCCTGATATCTGAGTTTAGCCGCAGACTGCCGGGCTGCACAGCCTGTACAATGCCCGTCCGGTGGAATTCACTGCCGTTTGAAAGAGGAGCTCCCCCATGACACTGCCCAGCCTGCGTCTGAAATCCAATAGTGACCGCCGTATCAAGGCCGGCCATCTATGGGTGTTCAGCAATGAAGTGGACACGGCACAGACTCCTCTGACGGCATTCGAACCGGGCCAGGAAGTCCAGCTTGAAAGTGCTTCCGGCAAGCCACTAGGATTGGTATGCATGAGTCCAACGAATCTCATCTGCGCACGCATGCATAGCAGGGACACATCCACGCTGCTAGATAAATCCCTGCTGGTACATCGGGTGCAGGTTGCCCTCAGCCTGCGCGAGAGACTGTTTGACAAGCCTTTCTACCGACTGGTCTACGGTGATGCCGATCTGCTGCCTGGGTTGGTAGTAGACCGCTTTGGAGACTACCTCGTGGTACAGATAGCAACCCCCGGCATGGAGCGAGTGCGTGCAGCAATCGTCGAGGCGTTGGTTCAGGTGCTCAAACCACAGGGCATTTTGTTCAAGAACGACAGTGGCGCACGCACTGCCGAGGACCTCCCGTCCTATGTCGAAGCTGCCCACGGCACGATTCCTGCGCGAGTGGCGCTGGAAGAAAATGGCGTGCATTTCGAGGCGCCGGTATGGGAAGGCCAGAAGACGGGCTGGTTCTACGATCACCGCATGAACCGCGCTCGCCTGGCGCCATATGTCAAAGGTAAGCGCGTACTTGACCTGTACAGCTACATTGGGGGCTGGGGTGTGCAGGCTGCAGCGTTCGGCGCCAGCGAAGTCATGTGTGTAGACAGCTCTGCGCCGGCTCTGGATCTGGTCGAGCATAATGCCGGCCTTAACGGTGTTGCGGACCGCATGTCGGTGGTTGAGGGCGACGTAATGGATGCGTTGCGCGAGCTCAAATCCGCTGGTGAAAAATTCGATGTGGTCATTACTGATCCGCCGGCCTTTATCAAGAAGCGCAAGGATCAGCGCAACGGCGAAGCGGCTTATCGTCGCTTGAACGAGCAAGCCATGCGGTTGTTGAACAAAGATGGCATTCTGGTTTCTGCCTCCTGCTCCATGCATCTGGCCGAAGATACCCTGCGCGACATCCTGCTGGCGTCAAGCCGGCATGTGGATCGGCATCTGGTTATCACCGAGCGTGGCTTCCAGGGGCCCGACCATCCCCTGCACCCAGCGATCCCGGAAACCGGCTATATCAAATCACTTTTTTGCAGAGTGCTGCCGGTCTAAAGCGCAAGCTACCCGCTTTAGACTTTGGACAGCTGACCACGCATCACACCGATGCGCGTTAAGCGCACAGTTTGGCGGGGTGGAGAAAGTGTCGATAACAGGGACGTTATCGTCAAGTCTCCAGGGATGGATCCACGGCGTCTTTCGTAATCCCGCCAGACTGGGAGCGACGTGCACCGAATCCGTAGCTACTCCTCTCGCGCCCACTAGGCACGGAGATCCTGACGTGCCGAGACAGGCTGGGAGCGATTAGCCCCGAGCTTATGGCTTTTCAGGGTTCACCAATGGCTTAACGTCAGCCGCGCAAATTCAACACCGGCCAGCCGTTGTTCTGCGCATACTCACGCAAGGTATCATCGGGATCGACCGCCACCGGATGATCGACCATTTTCAATAGCGGCAAATCATTGTGTGAATCACTATAGAAATAGCTGCCTTCGAGTTTTCTCCCGTTTTCCATCAGCCAGCGCTCCAGCCGGGTTACCTTGCCTTCTCGAAAGCAGGCAATATCCGTGGTCCGACCGGTATAAACACCGGCCTCTTTCTCACACTCGGTAGCAAGCAGGATATCAATGCCCAGACGAGCCGCAATCGGAGCGGTGATGAAACGATTGGTCGCCGTGATGATCATCAGGGTATCGCCAGCCTGACGGTGTTTATCGATCAGGGCCAAAGCCTGCGGTAGGATGATCGGCTCGATTCGCTCTGTCATGAATCGCCCATGCCACTCATCGAGTTGGGATTGCGTGTGTTCAGCCAGTAATTGCAGGCAAAAGTTGAGGTAGACCTGGATGTCCAGCCGCCCCTCCAGATACTCAGTGAAGAACTTATCGTTCTGCGCCTGATAGGCCTGCGCATCGACGATATTGTTCTGAACGATGAACTCGCCCCAGCTATGGTCACTGTCGCCGCCAAGTAGCGTGTTATCAAGGTCAAAAATGGCCAGTGGCACGGTGTACTCCTCAGTATAAAAATCAACAGGCTTCAAGGATAAGCCAGACCGCCGATAAATGCTTGAGCCGCAGAGTAACGATGTTTCAACTATGCAATTGCTGCGCCGCGCGTCTTTGTGGAACAATGCAGTGGATCATCAAAGAAGGACTAAGGCAGTGATTGACCCTGACGGCTTCCGCCCTAATGTAGGCATTATCTTGACCAACGGGTCTGGGCAGGTGCTGTGGGCGCGTCGTATAGGGCAGGATGCTTGGCAATTCCCGCAAGGTGGAATCCAGCGGAATGAAACGCCAGAGCAGGCTCTGTATCGCGAGCTGCATGAAGAAGTAGGTCTCATGCCCGAAGATGTTGAAATTATTGCCTGTACACGCGGATGGTTGCGATATCGCCTACCAGCGCGGTTGATTCGTAGCCATTCCCAGCCGATCTGCGTCGGCCAGAAGCAAAAATGGTTTCTGCTGCGCCTGACAGCGGATGAGCAACGCGTCTGCATGACCAAGACCCCCAAGCCTGAATTCGACGGCTGGCGCTGGGTCAGTTACTGGTATCCGCTGGGGCAGGTCGTGGCATTCAAACGGGATGTTTATCGGCGCGCCATGAAAGAGCTGGCTCCCAGGTTACCGCTGGAACTGGTGCAGTTTTGAGTATGCTCAATACGTTGCGGCGTATTGTCCAGGAGGTCAACTCGGCCCGGGACCTGCCCACTGCGCTGGATATCATTGTTCAGCGCGTGCGCGGTGCGATGGGCACGGAAGTCTGCTCGGTGTATCTGCTCGACCCAGTCACGACGCGATATGTCCTGATGGCGACAGAAGGTCTGAACAAGGACGCGGTCGGTGTGGTCAGTTTGGCCAGCAATGAAGGCCTGATCGGCTATGTGGGTGCCCGCGAAGAGCCGGTCAATCTGGAAGACGCTGCAGCCCACCCTAAATTTCGTTACTTTGCCGAAACCGGCGAAGAACGCTATGCCTCGTTTCTCGGCGCACCTATTATCCACCACCGCCGGGTAATGGGTGTGCTGGTCGTACAGCAGAAAGAGCGTCGCCAATTCGACGAGTCGGAAGAGTCGTTTCTGGTCACCATGAGCGCACAGCTCGCTGGCGTGATCGCCCATGCGGAAGCAACTGGATCCATCCGAGGACTAGGCTGGGGCGGCGAGCCTGTGCAGGACACGCGCTTCGATGCCGTTCCGGGAGCACCCGGTGTGGCCATCGGTCAAGCCGTGGTCATTTTGCCACCTGCCGACCTCAAAGCCGTGCCGGACAAGGCTGTCCGCGATATCGATGCCGAAATTGCGTTGTTTCGTAGTGCGCTAGATGCGGTGCGACAGGATATGCAGGATCTTTCCACTCGGCTATCAACGCAACTGCGTCCGGAAGAACTGGCCCTGTTTGACGTATACCAGATGATGCTCGACGACGCCGCGCTGGGTAACGAAGTGACCAATGTCATTCGTGGTGGACAGTGGGCCCAGGGCGCACTGCGCGAAGTGGTCAGTTCCCATGTCGGTCGCTTCGAAATGATGGACGATCCTTACCTGCGTGAGCGTGCCTCGGACGTCAAGGATCTGGGCCGTCGAATTCTTGCCTACCTGCAGGAAGCTGGCAAACAGGAATTGGTTTTTCCCGAGCATACTATTTTGGTCGCCGAAGAGCTGTCACCGGTCATGCTGGGTGAAGTCCCCAAGGAAAAATTGGTGGGCTTGGTCTCCGTGCTGGGTTCGGGTAGCTCTCATGTGGCCATTCTAGCGCGGGCCATGGGCATACCCACTGTCATGGGCGCGATCGATCTGCCATACACCCGTATGGACGGATTGGAGCTGATCATTGATGGCAATCACGGCGAAGTGTATGCCAGCCCGTCACCGGAGTTGCGTCGGCATTACCTGGAGCTGGTGCGTGAAGAGCTGGAGCTGGTTCAAGGCCTGGAAAAGCTCAAGGAAGTGCCCTGCGTGACCACCGACGGCCACCGCATGCCGTTATGGGTCAATACCGGCCTGCTTGCCGACGTGGCGCGCTCTTTGGATCGTGGAGCGGAGGGTGTCGGTTTATACCGTACCGAAGTCCCCTTCATGATTCAGGATCGGTTTCCCAGCGAGAAAGAACAACAGGCCACGTATCGCGAACAACTCGAGGCCTTTCACCCGCTGCCGGTAACGATGCGCAGTCTCGATATAGGCGGTGACAAGGCGTTAACGTACTTTCCGATCAAGGAAGACAACCCCTTCCTTGGCTGGCGGGGTATCAGGGTTACGCTGGATCATCCGGAAATATTCCTGCTGCAGACCCGAGCCATGCTCAAGGCGAGCCGCGGCTTGAATAATCTGCGCATCATGCTGCCCATGATCAGCAGTGTGTATGAGGTAGAAGAAGCGCTGCACCTCATTCACCGCGCGCACAGCGAGGTCTGCGATGAGGGTGTCGCCGTGCCCATGCCGCCTGTAGGCGTCATGATTGAGGTACCTGCCGCGGTGTACCAGGCACGCGAGCTGATTCAGATGGTAGATTTTTTATCGGTTGGCACCAACGACCTGACGCAGTACCTGCTGGCAGTGGATCGTAACAATCCGCGTGTGGCCGATCTGTATCACTCGCTTCACCCTGCGGTGCTGCAAGCACTGCTCAAGGTGGCGGCTGCCTGTCGTGATGCCGGCAAGCCAATGAGCGTGTGTGGTGAAATGGCGGGTGACCCGGCTTCGGCCGTACTGCTAATGGCCATGGGTTGTGATGTTCTTTCGATGAACGCCACCAACCTGCCCAAGGTAAAGTGGCTACTAAGACAGATCAGCCTTTCGGATGCCAAGGCGTTACTCGATGAGGTGATCGAGCTGGACAATCCCTACCTAGTGCAAAGCACTCTGCATTTGGCATTGCGTAATATGGGCCTTGAAAAGGTGTTGCGGCAGGGCCGTTAAGCCATTTGCCAGGACGATTCGCCTGTCAGTACGCCCATTGGGCCGAAGCGTCTCTCTACGAACGTCAATCCCCCGTCCCTGGTCAGCTGAAGCAAGGTGCTGGCACGCGTGCCGTATTGCTCGCCGACGATGAATGCCGCCGAGAGAAGACGTTCCAGCTCCAGTGTGATGCCGGTGCTGGGTAGTTCGTTATCGGGGTATATATGCGTGTCAGCGAGCAATTCGAGCAGCGCCGCAGGATCACCATCGGGATCTGCGGCCAAGCCATCACGCAGACGCTGTTGTTTAGGCCAGCCACTGCACAGGTTGCCGTTGGATAAACCGTAAACGCCGGGCCTGATCTGCTCCGCCTGTTGGTCATGGCTGTTGAAGTACCACAGCTGATCGGCGTCGCCGATTAACAAATTGAATCCACCGTACTGTTCGGCTACCCCGGCTAAATGTTCGAGATAGTCTTTGGCATTGGTCGTCCCTGCAAGATAATCCAGAGCTAACCGGCCGCGGGAACGCGGTGCCGCCGCAGCGCCTGGCGCACGTATGTTGGTCAGTGCAGCAAACCGCTGACCCCGGGTTACACCTAACCAGGTCCCCCCTGCATCGAGATCCTTGCCGGCGAGCAGGCCTGGTAAGTCGTCATCAGTCCAGAAATCCGCCTCACGGGTGGGGCGTGCGTGAAATTCGTCTCGGTTTCCCAGTAGCGTTAGAGGGTAATCACCCAACTGCCAGGTAAAGGCTATAAGACACATATATGCGTTTCCTGTGTTGTTCTACTTGAGATCAATTGCAGCTGACAGGGTGTGATGTCGGCAATCAGGTTGAAGGCCTGAATACTACCTGACTGCCAGAAAAAAGACCGCTGCTGAGAGGGTCGACTGTCTAGCGATGCTAATGACTGGAGCGTTTGAGGAGGCGCTGGCCTAAGGAATTCAGCTACACTAGCTGCCCCCACCAGGCGGGGTGTGATTCAAATGAGGGGGGTGTTCGTGGAGTTTCTGGTCTATCTGGTTCTGGGCGGTTTCGCCGGTACTTTGGCTGGTCTATTCGGTGTGGGTGGTGGCATGATTATCGTGCCGGTGCTGATTTACAGCTTTGCAGCCCAAGGTTTTTCGGTCGACGTGCTGACTCATATGGCCGTGGGTACCTCGTTGGCTACCATTGCGTTTACCTCGATCAACGCTATTCGTGCACACCATCTGAAAGGTGCCGTGCGCTGGCCTCTTTTTATATGGATGACCCTGGGTATCGTCTTTGGTACCGTGTTGGGCGCATTCACTGCAGCGCTGATCAGTGGTCAGCTATTGCAGAAGATCATCGGTATATTCGCCATTATCGTGGCAGTACAGATGGCCTTTGAGCTCAGGCCGAAAGCGTCGCTGGACGTTCCAGGCAAACCTGGTCTGGGCCTGGCCGGTTTGTTTATCGGTTGGGCTTCGGCGATTTTCGGTATTGGCGGTGGTTCGCTGACAGTACCCTTTTTGGTCTGGCGTAGTGTGCCTATGCAACAAGCTGTTGCGACGTCCTCTGCCTGTGGCCTACCGATTGCCGTGGCCGGGGCGATCAGCTTTATTATCACTGGCTGGGCGGTTGAGCCGCGTCCTGAGTGGAGTCTGGGCTACGTGTACTTGCCGGCAGTCATTGGGATTGCTACTACTAGCATGCTATTTGCCGGATTTGGTGCGCGCCTTGCGCACCGCTTGTCCCAGCGATTGCTCAAGCGTCTCTTCGCGCTTTTGCTGTTGTGTGTGGGTATCAATTTCTTAATGTAGGGAACCGTTATGCTGGCTTATCCGCAGATCGATCCGGTAGCAATCGCGCTGGGCCCGTTACAGATTCATTGGTATGGCTTGATGTACCTGATTGGGATCGGTGGCGCCTGGTTTCTGGCCAGCCGCAGGGTACAGGCGTTTGATCCATCCTGGACCAAAGAGACGCTATCGGACCTAGTGTTCTGGGTAGCGCTTGGGGTTATGGCGGGCGGGCGAGTGGGTTACATTCTGTTCTACGACCTGCAGTCCTACATTGCTGATCCTTCCCTTGTGTTGCAGGTATGGAAAGGGGGCATGTCTTTCCATGGTGGGCTTCTCGGCGTGCTGCTGGCGGTCTGGTGGTTCGCACGGAGAACCGGCAAGCGGTTTTTCGAGTTAATGGATTTTATCGCGCCACTTGTTCCGATTGGCCTGGGTGCTGGTCGTATCGGCAACTTCATCAATGCTGAACTCTGGGGCAAGCCCACAGATGTGTCCTGGGCGATGATATTTCCGACCGATCCGCTTCAGTTGGCGCGACATCCTTCTCAGCTCTATCAGTTTGCACTGGAGGGAGTGGTGTTGTTCGCCATTTTGTGGATCTATTCCAGAAAGCCACGGCCGAACATGGCTGTATCCGGGTTATTTGGTGTTTGTTACGGTGTGTTCCGTTTTGTTGTCGAATTTGTTCGCGAGCCGGATGCTCACCTGGGTTATCTGGCATTTGGCTGGCTGACAATGGGGCAGCTGTTGTCGCTGCCCATGATTTTGATCGGCGCTGCGCTTATGGCGTGGGGCTACCGTAGCGAGGGAGCCAAACGTGAAACAGTATCTTAATTTGATGCGCTATGTGCGCGAGAACGGAACCTTCAAAAGTGATCGCACCGGAACCGGCACCTTCAGCGTGTTTGGTCATCAGATGCGTTTTGATTTGGCCGAGGGTTTTCCGTTGGTTACAACCAAAAAATGTCACCTCAAGTCGATTATCCACGAACTGCTCTGGTTTTTGCAGGGTGATACCAATATCGCCTATCTTAAGCGCAATGGCGTCTCCATCTGGGACGACTGGGCTGACGAGAACGGCGATCTGGGTCCGGTGTACGGGTATCAGTGGCGATCCTGGCCAGCACCCAATGGTGAGTCGATCGACCAGATCAGTAAGTTACTTGAGATGATCCGCACCAATCCGGATTCACGTCGACTGATTGTCTCTGCCTGGAATCCTGCGCTGGTCGATCAGATGGCGCTGCCGCCGTGCCACGCGCTGTTTCAGTTTTACGTGGCGGACGGCAAACTCAGTTGTCAGCTGTATCAGCGTTCGGCCGACATCTTCCTGGGTGTGCCCTTCAATATTGCCAGCTATGCGCTGCTCACTTTGATGGTCGCCCAGGTATGTCAGCTGGAGCCGGGTGAGTTCGTTTGGACAGGAGGTGACTGCCACTTATATGCAAATCATCTGGATCAAACAGACCTGCAATTGACGCGCGAGCCATTCCCGATGCCAGTTATGCGATTGAATCCGCAGGTAAAGGATCTGTTTGCATTCACTGCCGAGGATTTCGTCCTGGAAGCCTATCAGGCTCATCCACATATCAAAGCACCGGTGGCTGTATGAGCGACGCTTCGAATCCGCGCATTGCCTTGATTGCAGCCATGGGCAAAAATCGGGTGATAGGTCGCGATAACAGCCTCCCATGGCATCTGCCGGAAGACTTGAAATACTTTCGTAGCATGACCTGGGGCAAGCCGATAGTGATGGGTCGCAAGACCTTTGATTCCCTGGGCCGGCCGTTGCCTGGGCGTACCAATATCGTGATAACCAACAAAGCAGGTCTGCAGATTCCCGGCGCCTCAGTGCATACAGGCATCGATGCTGCGCTGTTGCAGGCCTCTCGTCAGGCTGTGCTTGATGGGGTCGAGGAAGTAATGGTTATCGGTGGCGAAACCCTTTACCGGCAACTGTTGGATCGCGCTGACCGGTTATACCTCACTCTGGTCGAAGCGGAGCCGGAAGGCGATGCCTGGTTCCCTCCGGTAACTGCCGACGATTGGCAGTTGGTCAACAGACGCGACGTGCCCGGCGCTGAAGCGTATCCTGCTCACTCCTATCAAGTGCTGGACAGGCTCAGAGGTTGACCTATGACATCTTCCAGCGCGCGCGGTCTGCCGATCCAGAAGCCCTGCAGAAAATCCCCACCCCAGCTGCACAGCTGATCCGCGCTCTGGGCGTTTTCCACGTAATTGGCGACGACCTGCTTGTCCATGCCCCGTGACAAGGTGACCAGGTTGCGTAAGTAGGTGGCATAGCCATCGTCATCATCACTGGACAGCTGTCGGGCGTCCAACTTGATGCCCTTGATCGGTAATTTGGCGAGATAGCTGAGTGCGCCATACTCTTCGCCGAAATGATCCAGCCAGATATCCACGCCTAGGGCAGCGAGGGTCTTACACAATGCTTCAGCCTGGCCTGCATGCTTGAGCAAGGCGTCTTCGCGTAGTTCCAACTGGACCATTGTTGGGTCTATGCGATGCTTGATCATCAGTTGTCGAAGTTGATCAGCAAAACGAGGCTGTTTCAACTCGCGGTCGCTAAGGTTGATCGAGAGCCGGCAATTGATGCCCGCGTCGCGCCATTGATTCAGTGCTTCAAACGCTTTGCCAATGACCCAGTGGCCCATGGGTAGTATCAAACCGCTGTGCTCCGCCAATCGCAGAAAACCATCAGGGGTCAATAAGCCTAATTGCGGATGTTGCCAGCGCAGTAACGCCTCCCAGGCGACGGTATTGCCATTGCGCGTATCGACGATGGGCTGATAATGGAGACGAAATTGACCCTCCAATAGGCCGTGTCGCAGCCCCTGCTCAATATCCAGATTGTGCTGTGTCTCGGCGTCTTCCTCGGGACTGTAGAAGCGGTAACCATTACGGCCACCCGCTTTGGCCCGGTATAAAGCCTGATCGGCATGCGCGAGTAGCTCTTGGGCGGTGCCGCCGTGCTGCGGGTGGGTAGCAATACCGACGCTGGCAGAGATCAGCAGATGATGGCCGTTCAGGGTGATTGGTTCGCTGAGCGCGTGGATAATCTTGCCGGCTATCAGTGCTGCGTCGTTTGCGTCGTGCAAATCGGTCAGTAGTGCAACGAACTCGTCGCCACCAATTCGGGTAATCAGATCGACATCGCGCATGCTGCGTCGCAAGCGGTTAGCGATTACTGCGAGCAGCAGGTCACCTAGTCCGTGTCCGAAGCTGTCGTTGATTTGCTTGAAATAGTCCAGATCGATGTATAGCAAGGCAAAGTTGGTGTGGCTGCGTTTGCTGCGAAGCAATAATCGGTCGAGTTCTTCTTCGAGCATGGCCCGATTGCCCAGCCCGGTCAGCGGATCCTGTTTGGCCTGAAGCGCCAGCTTGCCGCCACTTCGTCTGCGCCAGCTGGCGTGCAGCATAGCCCGCTCAAGGCTCGATGCGGTAACGCTGGCACGCAGTAGTACCTCATCTGCGCCGTCGTTGATCGCCTGGCTGTCGAATTCCGGGGAACTGTCATCTCGGACCATTAGACAGAGGGTAGGCTGGGAGACACGACGTAAATCACGCAACAGGGCTAAGTCGTCAGGGATCAGACAATAACGAAAGTCACCATTGGCCAGGCGATTGAGCGCTTCTTTTGGTCGTGTACATACTTCAATGTCGAGCGCCATACCGCTCAGGGTTCGGAGCAGCTCGAGCAGATGCTCGCGCTTCTCCGATGCCGCTTCAACCAGCAGTACCCTGTTTTCAGCTGTATCCATCTGATCAACGCCCGGTTAACGTATGCACTATGTCAATGTGCCACCTGTAGAATCATCGTACCGCCATCGTTCTTTGAGGGCTCACTATGATCCACGAGCGGACGATTTGTCCGACGAAAGGTAGCAGAGCCTTGCTCGACGGTCATTTCATTGACAATTCCCGCATCAATCGGGCGGTATGACATTTATTTGGCGTCAACTGGTTGAGCGGCACTTCAGCCGTCAAGCAGGGCTTTATCGCGCACTGCGCCCTTGTCGGCGCTTGTCGCCAGCAATGCATAGGCTTTTAGCGCTGTAGTGATCTTGCGCGGACGCTTTTCCACCGGCTTCCAGCCGGTCTTGTCCTGTTCGATGCGGCGATGGGAAAGTTCTTCATCACTGACCAGCAGATTGATACTGCGGTTGGGGATGTCGATCAGCACCTTGTCACCATTACTGACCAGCCCGATGGCGCCGCCAGCGGCTGCCTCCGGTGAGACATGGCCGATCGACAGGCCCGAGGTGCCGCCTGAGAAGCGACCGTCGGTCAGCAGCGCGCAGGCTTTACCAAGACCCTTGGATTTCAGGTAACTGGTGGGGTAGAGCATTTCCTGCATGCCGGGGCCTCCTTTGGGGCCTTCGTAGCGGATTATTACGATGTCGCCGGGCTTTACTTCGTCGGCGAGAATGCCTTTCACCGCGCTGTCCTGGCTCTCAAAGATCTTCGCATTGCCTTCGAACACATGAATCGATTCGTCGACGCCGGCGGTTTTTACCACGCAGCCATCTAGCGCGATGTTGCCATAGAGCACGGCCAGTCCACCCTCCTGCGAGTAAGCATGTTCGACGCTGCGGATGCAGCCGCTCTCACGGTCCAAGTCCAGAGTATCCCAGCGGGTGGACTGACTGAACGCCGTCTGGGTCGGGATGCCTGCCGGGCCGGCGCGGAAAAAGGTGTGCACCGACTCATCGTCGGTCACCGTGATATCCCATTTGGCGATGGCCTCTTCCATGCTGGCACTGTGCACCGTCGGCACGTGCATATGCAGTAAGCCGCCACGGGCCAGGGAGCCGAGGATGCTGAAAATACCACCAGCGCGGTGTACGTCTTCCATATGGTATTTCTGGATATTCGGGGCCACTTTGCACAGTTGCGGCACCTTGCGCGAAAGACGATCGATATCGCGCAAGTCGAATTCAATTTCGCCTTCCTGGGCAATGGCCAGCAGGTGCAGAATGGTATTCGTGGACCCGCCCATGGCGATATCCAGCGTCATTGCATTCTCGAAGGCCTCGAAGCTGGCAACGTTGCGTGGCAATACGCTTTCGTCGCCATCGATGTAATAGCGGCGGCATAACTCGACGATAGTACGGCCGGCCTGGAGGAACAGTTGCTCGCGGTCGCTGTGGGTCGCCAGTGTAGAGCCGTTACCCGGTAAAGCGAGGCCGAGTGCCTCGGCCAGGCAATTCATCGAGTTGGCGGTGAACATGCCTGAGCACGAGCCGCAGGTTGGGCAGGCGCTGCGCTCGTACTCGGCGACTGTCTCGTCACTGGCTGTTTCGTCGGCGGCGATGACCATTGCATCGACCAGGTCCAGGCCATGACTGGCGAGTTTGGTCTTGCCGGCTTCCATCGGGCCACCGGAAACGAACACTACCGGAACGTTCAGGCGCATGGCAGCCATCAGCATACCAGGGGTGATCTTGTCGCAATTGGATATACAGACGATTGCATCTGCACAGTGGGCGTTGACCATGTATTCGACAGAATCGGCGATGATTTCGCGGGAGGGCAGGGAATAGAGCATGCCGTCATGCCCCATGGCGATACCGTCGTCGACAGCGATGGTATTAAATTCCTTGGCCACACCGCCGGCTTTTTCGATTTCCCGCGCTACCAGCTGACCCATATCCTTAAGGTGGACGTGGCCGGGTACAAACTGGGTGAAGGAATTGGCCACCGCGATAATCGGTTTCTTGAAGTCTTCATCTTTCATGCCGGTGGCACGCCATAGCGCGCGGGCACCGGCCATGTTGCGACCGAAAGTGGATGTTTTTGAACGGTAATCAGGCATGACAGTTGTCTCGTTGACTAGGCTATCGCGCAAGCATATCAATTTGCTACCGGGCATGCAGCAGAGCAAATCGAAGAGTGGCTGACAGGTCTGTTCTAGAGGGCCTTTTCGAATACCTTGGAGTTTCTTTGGTAGTTGTATAATGAGGCGCGTGCGGTCGGCAAACGTTCGACCGAGCTAGGCACAAAGCCGCGCTCGCGGAACCAGTGTGCCGTGCGGGTAGTGAGCACAAACAGGGTCTCAAGCTTGAGCGCGCGGGCCTGTGCCTCGATGTGCTCGAGTAACTGGTCACCGCGGCCGCCATGGCGGTAATTGGGATCTATTGCTACGCAGGCCAGCTCCGCCGCGCTGGATTCCTCCAATGGATACAGCGCGGCGCAGCCAATAATCATGCCATCGCGTTCTACCAGGGTAAACTGACCGATCTCGGTTTCCAGAATTTCCCGGGAACGGCGGACCAGAATGCCAGCCTCTTCCAGAGGGCGAAGCAATTCCAGCAGGCCGCCAACGTCTTCTATCGTCGCGGTGCGGATGACTTCGAATGCTTCCTGGGTCACTAGCGTACCGCCGCCATCACGGGTAAAAAGCTCGGTAAGTAGCGCACCATCGTCGCTGAAACTGACGATGTGAGCCCGCCTGACGCCCTTACTGCAGGCTTTGCAAGCGGCAGCCAGCAAAGAGCCAGGCAGGCTGTTGCCCAGGGCACTGAGCAGTGGCTGAGCTCGAGTCGGTTTCAGTTCGCGCAGCAACTCGCCGCCGGAATTGAATATGCCCTGATCGGGCCCAAACAGAATCAGCTTATCGGCTTCAAGGGCGCTGGCTGTGCTAGTGGCTACGTCTTCGCAGGCCAGGTTAAAAACCTCGCCAGTAGGCGAATAACCGATCGACGACAGCAATACAATGGCATTTTCATCAAGGTGTCTGCTGATGCCCTTGCGATCGATCCGCCTGACCTCGCCGGTATGGTGGAAATCCACGCCGTCGACCACGCCGATCGGCTTGGCTGTCACAAAATTGCCACTGACCACCCGCAGTCTGGATCCCTGGCCGGACGCCGAGGGCGCCGAACAGAGTTGCGCTTCGATAGCGATGCGTAGGCTGCCGACCGCATCCATGACACAGGAGAGCGTGTCGCTGTCTGTTATGCGCAGGTCGTTATGGTAGTTTGAGGAAATGCCCCGGGCACTTTGGCGCTCTTCAATCTGCGGACGCGAGCCATGCACAAGGACCAGCCGCACGCCAAGGCTGTTGAGCAGGATGATGTCGTGCACGATATTGCCAAAATTGGGGTGCGCGAGGGCCTCGCCCGGCAGCAGCACAACAAAGGTGCAGTCGCGATGGGTATTTATATATGGCGTCGAGCGGCGGAACCAGTTGACGTAATCGAGCATGAGCGAGGATCCGAACAAAACGGCAGTTTAGGGACTTTGATAGACCCGCTTCAAGCGCTGATTACATGTAAGCTTCGCGCTGGTCATGACCGCGAGCTTATTTGAAGGCAAGATAGGGCCATACTGACCTGCAATAGAGAGCCTGACGTGACTGCACAAGACCCAGAATTCATCATTGTTCACACTCCGGATGAGGCAGTTGATCGTCTGGCAGAGCTCTATAGCCAGGCTACAGAGGCATTGAGCCAGGCGTTGAGTTGTTATCTGCTGGATCGGAGTCCACCCGATGAGGCTCAATCGCGTCTGTTTCGTTATCCCGAGCTGCGTCTGACCTATCGCTCACAGGGTGAGGCTGCCGCGACTGTGCGGGCCTATGCCAAAGTGCAGGAGCCAGGGGTGTACCGGGTCACCGTTACCCATCCAGCGGCTTTTCGTAGCTACCTGCTTGATCAGCTCTGCCCGTTGATGCGCGACTTCACGGTGCAGCTGGAGGTAGGCATAAGCGAACAGCCCATTCCTTATCCCTATGTGCTCGCGTATGAGGACCTGGCCGCGTCCGGTATTACGGCAGGTGAACTTGCCCGAGTTTTTCCCAGTACTGATCTGTCCGCGGTTACCGATAGCATTCCGGATGGCCTGTATGACTGGGAAAATACCGATCAGTTGCCGCTGGCGCTGTTCGACGCTGCGCGGGTGGATTTCTCGCTTCGTCGGTTGGTTCATTACACTGGCAGTGACTGGCGCCACGTCCAGCCGTGGATTTTACTGACCAACTATCACCGTTATGTTGATCAGTTTATTCGTCACGGATTGGACATGCTCGCCCAGGATTCGCGATTTGAGCGCATGGTCCTGCCTGGCAACGTGATAGTAGAGCGAGGCATGTCGGAAGAGCAGGCGCAGGGGTTGATAGCCGGTGTGCTCTGGCATCGCTACCAAATGCCGGCATATCACCTGCAGGCTGGCGAGGGCGACGGCATCACGCTGGTTAATATCGGGGTCGGACCATCCAATGCGAAAAACATTACGGATCACCTGGCGGTTCTGCGCCCGCACTGCTGGCTGATGATCGGCCACTGTGGCGGGTTGCGGCAGTCGCAGACCATCGGAGACTATGTCTTGGCCCATGCGTATATGCGCCGCGACGGGATTCTTGATAGGGTGTTGCCTCCCAATATTCCACTGCCGGCGCTGGCTGAAGTCCAGCTTGCGCTGCAAGAAGCGGCAGCTCAGATTACCGGAGACAGAGGCGATGCGTTGAAGCGCCGTCTGCGAACCGGCACGGTGCTGACCTATGACGATCGCAATTGGGAACTGCGCTGGGCGCAGGAGCGTCCTTTGATCAATCAGGCGCGGGCGATTGCGGTGGACATGGAAAGTGGCACCATCGCCGCACAGGGGTATCGATTAAGGGTGCCCTATGGAACCTTGCTCTGCGTGTCCGATAAGCCATTGCACAGCGAAATCAAGTTGCCTGGCGCTGCCGGAGCCTTTTATGAAAAGGCGGTTACGCAGCATCTGCATATCGGTATCGCCGCGCTGGATCTGCTGCGCAGCCAGTTGAATGCGCTGCATTCGCGCAAGCTGCGCAGTTTCGATGAGCCGCCGTTTCGTTAACCACTGATATGTCTCAGGTCAGACAGAACTCTTTGATCAGGCCGCGCAGGATCTGGACGGTCGGATTTATGCGGTCCATTTCCAGGTATTCATCGGGCTGGTGGGCCTGGTCGATATCGCCCGGGCCGAGGATCAACGTCTGCATGCCGAGGCGGTTGAGGTAAGGGCCTTCGGTCGCAAAAGCGACGCTGCCGGCGGTGTGGCCGGTGAGTTTTTCACATGCCTTGACAATCGCAGTGTCGGCTGCGGTCTCGAATGGTGGTACCCCGGGGAACAGTGGATTGTAGGTTATATCCACGGCCTGCTCAGCGGCGATAATCTTCAACTGTGCCCTGATATCGGCCCGCAGTGCGTCGGGATCCATGCCCGGTAGCGGGCGGATATCGAACTCCAGCGCACATTTGCCACAAATGCGGTTGGGATTGTCACCACCATGGATGCAGCCCAGGTTCATCGTCGGCACGGGTACGCCGAACAATGGATCATTCCAGCGTTTCTGCCACTGCGCGCGCATCGTCAGCAGATCACCGATCACCCGGTGCATGGCTTCCAGCGCATTGCTGCCCAGCGAAGGGTCGGAGGAGTGCCCGGCCTGGCCGATGATGTCTATGCGCTCCATCATGATGCCTTTATGCACTCTGACCGGTTTAAGCCCGGTAGGCTCACCGATCACGGCATAACGGGCGTTTGAAAGATCACTTGCAGCCAAAGCCTGGGCGCCACTCATCGAGCTTTCTTCGTCAGCGGTGGCGAGAATGATCAAAGGGTGCTTGAACGGCTGGTTGGCATACTCTTTGAGCGCTTCGATGATCAAGGCAAAAAAGCTCTTCATGTCGCAACTGCCTAGGCCGTACCAGCGCCCATCCGCTTCGGTCAGCTTGAATGGATCGTGTTGCCATAATTCGGGATCGCAGGGCACGGTATCAGTATGCCCCGCTAGTACCAGTCCCCCGGGACCGGAGCCCAAAGTGGCGATCAGATTGGCTTTGTCTGGTGCGTTAGGGATTGTCTGGATCTGACATTGAAAGCCCAGTTCTTCCAGCCATGTGGCGAGCAGATGGATAACACCCAGGTTGGACTGATCGAGATTCGGCTGGCTGCAGCTGATCGACTGGGTTTGGAGCAGAGCGTCAAACTGCGCCCTGAGAGAGGGGATGGCCATAAAAACTCCTGGCAGACTGTGCTGACAAATTTAGATCAGCATAGCCCGCCAGGGTGTCAGCGTCAGCCGAAAATGGCCCGTAAGATAAAGAAAAACACAATTGATAGCCCGGCGCCGGCTGGCAGGGTAATCAGCCATGAACTGAAGATCGTGCCGATCACGCGCAGGTTCAAGGCGCCAATGCCGCGTGCGATACCTACCCCCAGGACCGCACCAACCAGAGTATGAGTAGTGGAGATCGGCAGGCCAATGCCAGAGGCACCCACTACCGTGATGGCGGTGGCCAATTCAGCTGCAAAGCCGCGGCTGGGGGTTAGTTCGGTGATATGCCGGCCAATGGTGGCAATCACTCGGTAACCATAGGTCGCCAGGCCGACAACGATGCCTACACCCCCCAAAAGCAATACCCAGCCAGGCACGACGGAGTTGCTAGCGACTTCACCGCCGCTTTGCAGCACGCCGACGATTGCTGCCAGCGGACCTACCGCGTTGGCGACATCGTTGGAGCCGTGAGCGAAGGCCATGGCGCAGGCCGTAAAGATCATCAATACGGCAAAGATCTTTTCCACGCTGGCGAAATGATAACCCTTGTCTGCCTCTGGATCGGCTTTGACCCGGGTAATCAGGACAACGCCCAGCGCGGTGATCAGCAGGCCGACGCCTACTGCGAGACCGAAGCTCTGCAATGGGCTCAGATCCAGGCCCACGTGCTTCAAACCCTTGGTAACCGTCATCAGGGTGACGAAAAAGCCCACCGCAAACATGTAGAAAGGAACGTACTTTTTGGCGTTCTCGAAAGGTTTTTCAGTATCTAGAATCAGCTTGTGTACACTCATGAACACCAGGAAGGCCACGAAACCAGACAGCGTCGGCGAGATAACCCAGCTGGCAACAATAGGTGCCACCCCACCCCAGTTCACCGCATCCATGGATACGCCAACCGCGCCAAAGCCGATTACCGCGCCAATAATGGAGTGAGTGGTAGAGACAGGCCAGCCTTTCATGGAGGCTATAAATAGCCAGGTGCCAGCAGCCAGCAAGGAAGCCAGCATGCCGAAAATCATTTGCTCCGGGCTGATCATGTCCGACTTGAGGATGCCGCTGCGAATAGTCTGAGTAACCGAGCCGCCGGCGAGATAGGCGCCAAGAAATTCAAAGACAATAGCGATCAGAATCGCCTGCTTGATTGTCAGGGCGCGAGACCCGACTGAGGTGCCCATGGCATTGGCGACGTCATTCGCGCCAATGCCCCAAGCCATGAAAAAACCGAAAAGACTGGCCAGTATCAGCAGGATGGTGCCGTATTCTGCAATCAGGGTCATGGTGACAATACTCTGTTTGGGTGCATTTTGAAGCGATTAGAGCTGGCCACTAACGGGCCATTAATTGTTCCAGGCGATTGCCTACGCGTTGGGCGCGGTCTGCCACATCGCCAATCCATTCGATGATCTGATACAGGAACATCACGTTTACCGGCGGCAGATCTTTCTCCAGTTTGTACAGGTCTACGCGCAGTTTGATCTGCAGGGTGTCGGTATCATGCTCGATGCGGTCAAGCTCTTCGATCAGGTTCTCGACCAGCGTTACTTCACGTCCGGAAAAGCCGGTTGCAAGCAGCTCATCAAGCTCGTCCATGGCTCGCAAAGCTTGGGACGCTGCATCAATCGAACGCTGAACAAAAGCCTGAAATGCCGGGCGTATGGGCGCCGGAATCTCCATCTTCCTGCCAAGCATCAGACCGGCTATATCCTTGGCGCGATTGGCTACTTTGTCCTGTACACTGAGCAATTCGAGCAAATCAGACCGGGGTACCGGCAGGAACAGGCTCTTGGGCAAATGCACGCGGACATCTTTTTTAAGCTTGTCAGCATCGCGTTCAAGTTGCGAAATATGCAGTTGGAGGCGCTCGGCTTCAGTCCAGTCATTGGCGACGACAGCGTCCATGAATGGCCCCAGCTGGGCAGCGCATTCATGTGCCTTGGCCATGTGTTGTTGCATCGGGCCGATCGGCGAGCGACCAAAAAGGCTAAGAAAGGGATTGCTTGGCATGAGGCCTCCGAAGTGTGTTTGCCGCAGGATTATAGGTGTTGATCTTCCGATCGTCATCAAACAGACGCGAGATCGTCATCTAAGTGCAACAATTGGGCTGCTTCAGCATCCCGGTGCGCCCTCGTCCTGACACGACACAACAGTAAGTATCTGCTACGCCAGTATTCGAAATCCGAGCCCGCGCTTGCGCGCAGGGTTTGATACGGTGAATTTTCAAAGACAAGAGACAATAAGATGGTCAAAGAAACCGAGATCAAATTGCGCGCCACGCCCGATACGCTTGCGGCCTTGCGCATTCACCCCCTGCTCGAGTCGCGTCGACAGGGCGAATGGCAGACCGGGCCGCTGCTCAATCAATATTTTGATACGCCAGCCCGGGATCTTGCCGGTGCGAAGGTGGCGTTGCGGCTGCGACGTGACGGCGACCAGTTCATTCAGACACTGAAAAGCCGTGGTCAGAGCGTATCGGGTTTGTCCGAGCGAAATGAATGGGACTGGTACCCTGATAAGGCCGAACTGGATATTAGCTTGCTGGATGACAGTTGTTGGCCGCAAGCATTGGCAGGAATGGACAAGGGTACGTTGCAGCCCCTGTTTACCACCGACTTTCAGCGCACCAAGGTGTTGCTGAAGTGGGAGCGTATAACGACAAACAGTGTCGAGGTGATAGAAGTCGAGGCGGCGCTGGACCATGGCAAGGTGATTGCGGGAGATAGTGAAGAGATCATCTGCGAGCTGGAGCTGGAGATTCGACAGGGTCCGGCGGTGGCACTCCTCGAACTGGCGCTTGCACTGGCGGAAGATATGCCGCTGATGCCCTGTGACATCAGCAAGGCCGAGCGCGGTTATCGCTTGTTTAATCCGGCTAGCTATGATTTGCGTGTGGCTGCGCCACTGTGGCGAGCCGAGTCGACGGTGGATGAGGTGATCGCGGGTTCTGCTCGCCAGTTGCTTGGCCAGAGTCAGCGGTTTGCCGAGCAGTATCGCTATTCAAGTCAGTGGCGTCTGTTTCGCGAGATGACGACTAACCTTGCGGCCCTGCGGGCTTCTTTCAATGTTTTCGATTTGGCCCTCCCCAAGTCGAGCGCTCAACCCTTTACCCGGCCCTTGGATGCTCTGATTGAGCGTTTTCGGCCATTGGTACTCGCGGGCTGGGCGGACGACGACAGCGGACGCACTGTGCGTGATCAGGCGCCTGATGTCTTCGCCGAGTCAGTGGCCGTGCCCGCTTGGGGACAGCTGTTTATCGGGCTGGCATTGTGGCTGGAACAGTCTGGCTGGAAGCAGAAACGGCCGCCCAAGGGTGACCGAATTGGCGCGCTGGCCTTGCCGCGCTGGCTCTTGGCTGCAGTCGCCAAGGAAGTCCAGGAGCTCAAGGTGCCGCACCACAACGACTCGGACGCCGCCATTCATGAGTGGATGGATCAACAGCCGCGGCTCGGGCGGCTGTATTATTTGTTATCGCAGTTTCGTGGGTTTCTTCCGGTACCTGAACCCGATCGCCTGTTTGGCGAGCTGAACAAACTTCAGGCACTGCTTGAGCAATATCCTTCGGTCGATGATGAACAGCGACCCCTGTTGCTGGACGCGCTGCGGCGGCAGGGTCAACGGTTGCGCAAGCTCAATGCCTGGCGCGAATTGAACGCTTGAGCGCCGGGCTACAACGTGAGACAGGAGGATGCGTGGAAAAGTTGAAGCAATTGGCTATATCCGGCAGCGATCGTCCGCTGGATCTCGGTGATTTCCTCACGGTGCTGGTCGCCCAGGGGCGCCTGAAAATCGACACTGCAGAGCAGTTGAGTATGCTCAGGCGTTCCTCGACTGGCGAGACAGCCAAACTGCATCCGCTGGAATTCATTGCTGGGCAGGCGCCGGACGATGTATCGCGTCCAGGTAAAGTTCTCGACATGGAGACGTTGGTACGCTGGCTTGCAGACGAGGCAGAGCAGCCGTTCTACCGCATTGATCCGCTGAAGATCAACGTGGCAGCGGTGACGCCGCTGATGTCCTTCGCCTTTGCCCAGCGTCATCGCATCCTGGCACTTGAAGTCAATGAACGCGAGGTGGTGGTGGCCAGCGCACAGCCTTTCGTCAGCAGTTGGGAAGCCAACCTGGTGCACGTGCTCAAGCGTGAAATCCGCCGCGTGGTGGCGAGTCCCGCGGACATCCAGCGCTATTCTGTCGAGTTCTTTCGTCTAGCCCGGTCGGTGACCGGGGCCAACGCCACTGACCAGAAAAGCAGTGCCGTGGGAAACTTCGAACAGTTGCTAAACCTCGGTAGTATGGGTCAGGAGCCCGATGCCAACGACGCTCATGTGGTCAATATCGTTGACTGGCTATTTCAATATGCATTCGATCAGCGCGCGAGCGATATTCACATTGAGCCGAGACGGGAAGCAGGCAGCGTGCGGTTGCGGATTGATGGCGTGTTGCACACTGCGTATCAGTTTCCGCTGCAGGTATCAGTCGCAGTGGTCAGCCGGCTGAAAACACTGGGGCGGATGAATGTTGCCGAGAAGCGCAAACCGCAGGATGGTCGGATCAAGACCAAGTCGCCCCAGGGTAATGAGATAGAGTTGCGGCTTTCGACACTGCCGACTGCATTCGGCGAAAAAATGGTCATGCGCATATTCGATCCGGATGTGTTGCTCCGCGGCTTCGATCAGCTGGGATTTTCAGCGGATGATCAGCGGCGCTGGCAAATGATGGTGGGCCAGCCAAACGGCATTGTTCTAGTGACAGGCCCTACGGGATCGGGTAAGACCACCACGCTGTACACAACGCTTAAGCAGCTGGCTACCCCGGAAGTGAATGTCTGCACTATTGAAGACCCGATCGAAATGGTCGAGGACAGCTTCAATCAAATGCAGGTCCAGCATAATATCGATCTGGATTTCGCGGGCGGCGTGCGTGCTCTGATGCGCCAGGATCCGGACATTATCATGGTCGGTGAAATCCGTGACCTGGAAACGGCAGAGATGGCGATTCAGGCGGCATTGACTGGTCACCTTGTGCTCTCGACCTTACATACCAACGATGCCCCCAGCTCAATCAGTCGCCTGATCGAGCTGGGCGTGCCGGCCTACCTGATCAGAGCCACTGTCCTGGGCGTCATGGCCCAACGTCTGGTGCGGACCCTATGCCCGCATTGCAAAGCCCCTGCTGAAGTGGATGAGCAGGCCTGGAAAGAGCTGACCAAGCCTTGGAACGCGCCTTTGCCAACGCGTACCCATCGCCCGGTTGGTTGCCCGCAATGCCGTGAAACCGGCTATCGTGGTCGCGCCGGAGTCTACGAGTTAATGACACTCAGTGATGCGCTCAAGCCGCTGGTGCAGGCTGATATCGATCTGAACGCGTTGCGTCGTCAGGCATATAAGGAAGGGATGCACAGTTTGAGACTGTCGGGTGCGCAGAAAGTGGCGGCCGGTGAAACAACTATTGAAGAGGTGTTGCGGGTAACCCCTAGCAGCCAACAGGCCTGAAGGGTTCTCGCGGCCGCGCTATTGAATGCGTAGAATGCGCCGCAATCAAGCTCAGGGGTCTATCCGATGAACTACCGCCATAGCTACCATGCCGGAAACCACGCCGACGTGTTCAAGCATGCTGTCTTGCTGCGAATGTCGCAGATCATGCAGGGTAAGGAAACACCCTATTGTTATCTGGACAGCCACGCAGGCACGGCACTGTATGACTTGCAGGGTGAGGCGTCTGGCAAAACAGGCGAATATCTGGATGGAATAGACCGCTTATGGGGTCGGACGGATTTGCCTCCTCTGCTGGCCGAGTATGTCGATGTTGTGCTCAGGCAGAATACCAATAGCGAGCTCCGATTTTACCCCGGTTCTCCGCAACTGATCGGCGACGGTTTGCGCGCGCAGGATCGGATGATTCTCAGTGAGCTGCACCCCGATGACGCGGCTACGTTACGTGACCATTTTGCCACCGACCCGCGGGTGGCGGTGCACCAGCGCGATGGCTACGAGCTAGCCAAGGCCTTCCTGCCGGTGGCGGAAAAGCGTGCTCTCTGGCTGCTGGATCCGCCATTCGAGCGTACAGACGATCTGGAGCGTTGCCTGGCTGCCATGCAGATAGCTATTCAGAGAATGCGTCAGACGGTGATCGCACTCTGGTACCCAATCAAGGATGAACGTCTGCTCCGCGAGTTCTATCGGCAGGTCGCGGCGGCGGGTATGCCAAAGGTTCTGCGTGTGGAGCTCAACGTGCGACCGGTCGATACCTCTCTGGGGCTCAACGGATCGGGCCTCATGTTGGTCAACCCGCCCTGGCCACTATGGCAGGAACTTGAACAGACGTTGCCCTGGCTGGCCAGCCGGTTGGCTCAGTCGGGTGATGGCGGCTGGCGCCTGGACTGGCTCGCTGGTGGGCCCTGAAAGCCCTTGCAGCATATTCGTTGTGCTGGCAAAGCCGGCGCTCTTGGCTATGATGTATTGAAACATAGCAGGCATGATGACTGGCGTCCGTGGAATAGAAAGGCAATCTGCGGTGGAACATGCGCTGCTTTGCACTGTCCAACGATGGGTCCGGCTTCAAGCCGGGTGAGTTTTTTCAGGACATCAACGTTAAGGAGCTCGAACATGGCTGAAGCAAAAAAAGATACGCCCGTAGCCGCTAATACCACGGTAAACGCCGAGCGGGATGCCGGCAAGGAAGCAGTGATGGCCGCCTATAGCAATTTGATGGAAGCCAAGGACCATTTCAAGCATGCAGCCGAGGCTGCAGGTCTGGACTTGAAGCATGAAGCCTCTGACCAGTACTTGAAAGGCAAAGCCAAGGCTAGCGAACTGAGTAGTCAGGCCACTGGCTACATCCACGAGAAGCCGCTGGCCAGTCTTGGCATCGCCTTTGCTGCAGGCTTCCTTATCTCACAGCTGTACAGCAAGAAATGAGTGAGATCCCAGGCGAAACCAACCTCAATAGTGGCGATCCTGGGAGAAGCCCCGAGACAGGGCAAGATGAAATCCAGGCGTGGGCGGACTGGTTTAGTCATGCCGCCTCGGCTGGAGGCGATCTGGCGAAGCTTGCAGCGATGGAGCTACGCCTGGCGCTGGGCGATACCGGACGGATTGTAGCGCTTGTCCTGGTAGCAGTGCCGTTGTTGTTGCTTGCCTGGATAGGTTTCTCTGTGCTGGTTGCGTGGCTATTGTTTCTGCCGACTCTGTCGGTTGTTGCCGCAATAGGTGCCTTTCTAGTTGTGCAATTGATTCCGCTTGGAGTGATTTGGTGGAGTATCAAGCGTTACGGCAAAAGTTGGTCCTTTACAGCTACCCGTGACCATATTAGGGCTTTCAAGGAGGGTGCAGAGCGTGCCGCGAAAACAACTGATTAAGCGTATTCGCCAACTCGACGGTGAACTTTCCCTCGAACAAAGTCTGCTCAAGCTGAATGGGCGTGAGCGGGTAGCATCGTTGCGGGGCTTGTCCCCATGGCTTCTGATAGGCGCCGGCGTTCTTGGTGGTGCCTTGCTGGGCACCTTGATGGGCAGTAATGGTAGAGCTAAACTGGCCTCAGCGGGTGTGACAGGAATGCAAATGTGGCGGCTCAAGAACCTGCTGTCATTAGCTGGCGGAGTAGATGCAGGTCCGGGAGTAGACCCCGCTTGATCGCCGAAGACGGAGGAAAACGACTGGAGCCTTCCCAGACAACAATTGATGATGTTTCCACCAAGCGTAAATCGACACTGTTGGTGTTGCTATTCTGGTTGCTGGCTTTAGCCCTTCTCTACACACTTTATTTTGCCAAGTCGTTATTGATGCCGCTGGTAGTGGCGCTGCTTTTTGCCCTACTACTAAGCCCGCTGGTAGCGATCATGAAGCGGTTATATATACCCAGAACGCTTTCTGCAATTCTGATTATATGTGCGATCGGAGGTCCGTTTACCCTGCTGGCGATCGAGCTCGCCGAGCCCGCACATAAATGGGCCAAGCAGTTGCCGGAGCTTTCCGAGCGCCTGACCGATCATTTGGATGACCTGACCGGAACAGCCGCGCCAGTTCGAGTTCAGGCGACCGCCCAGCAGGAAGATTCCGGAGGTTTTGCTTTTTTCGGATTGTTCAATAATAAAGAAGTAAAAGCCACGCCGTCGGTGCCTGTACAGTCCTCGGCGGGTGACGGGGAAAGCGTGGGCGAGCGCGTCAAACAGGGTGGTATGGAGTTGATGGTCGCGATCTTGGCCGCGACGCCGGTAGTGATTGCGCAACTGATAACGTGCGTGATTCTGATTCTGTTCCTGCTTATCTTCGGGCCGCGGCTGTTCAATGCCTACATTCATATATTCGTGACGCCGGATATCCGCGAGCAGCGAGTCGAGCTGGTAGGCGCCATCCAGCATGAGCTTTCACGTTATATCGTCACTGTCAGCTTCATCAATGCCTGTCTGGGTCTGACAACCGGGTTAGCGCTCTGGCTGGTGGGCGTGGAAGATGCGCTCTTATGGGGTGTGTTGGTCGGTTTGCTGAATTTTGCGCCCTATGTGGGGCCTATATTCGGTATGGCTATGCTGTGTCTGGCGGGGCTGGCTCAATATGGGCCTGTGCTGCTGGCGGCGCTTCCTGTTCTGGTTTATTTCTCGATCAACCTGATTGAAGCGCAGTTCGTCACGCCGTTGGTACTGGGCCGCAACATGCGTCTCAATCCGCTCATTCTGATTGTCTGGCTATTTGTCTGGGGCTGGCTCTGGGGTGCGGTCGGAGTCTTGATTGCGGTACCATTGCTGGTATGCATAAAGCTAGCATTTAGCAAGTTGCAGATATCCGAGCAGTGGGTTCGGTTGATTGAAACCCGCGCATAACGTCTACGCTGGCTTTGGTGCGCGTTCTACCAGGGCCAGTGCCGACACGATGAGCAGGCCGCCGAATAGCATTGATAATGTCGGTTGTTCGGCAAACAGGTACCAGGCAAACAGGATGCCGTAGACCGGTTCCAGTGCGAAGAACAACGACGCTGCGCGGGCCCTCAATACTTGCAGGCTGGCGACAAACAGACCGTGGGCTAGACCGGTACAGAGCAAGCCCAGCAAAGCAATCCAAAGCCAGTCCAACGGCGCCATTTGCCCGACCGCACTGAGTGTAAACGGCAATAAGCACGTCAGGATTACCAGATTTTGCCAACACGCCACCTGCACAGGATGCATATAGCCTGCCGTATAGCGATTGCCTACCGATGCGCCTGCGAAGCACAATCCCGACAATAACGCCCAAAGCAGGCCTGCTGTAGCCTGATTGCCCAGATCAAAATCAGGGGTGACGAGCACCAGCCCAACACAGATCAATATCACTTTCAGAAGATCCATGCGGCTGGTGGATTCCCGCCACATCAACCATTCCAGTATCACGACGAAGGCTGGAAAGCTGGCAAAGCCGAGTGTAGCGATGCCCACTCCGGCAATTTTCACAGCGTGAAAGAAGGTAAGCCAGTGAACGCCAAGCAGAAGCCCACATGCTGATAACTGCATAAGCCGTGTAAGGTTTATGCCACGCAAGATAGGTGAGCTGAAAATGCGTGCGAATGTCAGCAGTGCAAGCGCGGCGAAAAAGGCTCTGCCCAACACGATTGCCACCGGTCCAGCCTCAGTCAGTTTGCCAAAGATACCGGTCAGACCAAACATCAGGGCAGCAACATGCATGCTGGCAATTGCCCGGCGCCTGTTCATGTGCATAGGGTGTCCTGTGAGCGAAGGCGGATTCAGCGGCGCAGTCTAACCAGTCCGTCCGCGCCAGCCAAACTGTGGTGTGTTGCAGTTCCGCCTGGCAGTTATGAGATGTTACATTGACATTACTTTGAAGTATTTCAGGAGCTTAAGATTGAGCGATGATATACATGGCCTGGCGCAATGGACAGCCCGCCTGAATAACGCCGAATTGCCCGCGATGGCAGTGGTAGTACACGATTTGCTCCGCCTTTCCCAGTCGCAAACGGCGTCTGTCAGGCAGTTGGCAGACGTGTTGTTGCGCGATGCGTCGCTCACCTCCAAAGTGCTGCGGGTCAGCAACAGTGTTTATTGTAATCCCGGTCGTGAGGTGATCCGCACGATCTCTCGTGCGGTGGTGGTGATCGGATTTGATCAGGTCAGAATGATCGGTCTGTCGGTCAGCCTGCTCGATGGTTTGTTCAAGGACTCCCCGCGTGAGCAACTGCAATCGCTACTCGCGCGGTCTTTCCACGGGGCGATGCAGGCCCGCAATCTCGCTGACTACCGTGCGTTAAATGAAAAAGAGGAAATATTCATAGCGACGCTGTTGCGTCACTTGGGTGAAATGGCATTTTGGAGCCATGGAGGTAAGCAGGCAGACCTGCTCGCAAACGCTCTTGCTGTAACGGGTGTCGACCGTGAAAAGACGGTCAAGCGGATTGTCGGCGTCAGCTTTGATCAGCTTACTTTTGGTCTGCTCAAGACTTGGAATATGGGTGAGATAGGCCAGCTGGTCCAAGCCAGTTATTCATCTTCAGGGCCAGCTGCCCGGGCGGTTACGCTTGGCTCGGCGATCGCTGATGCCGCTTGCGATGGCTGGGCAGGAGAGGCGATCCAGGCCTTGCTTGATCCGATCGCAGACCTGACTGGAACCACGCCTGAAGAAGCCATGCAACAGATCCTGGCAAGTGCCGACGAAGCGGTGCGGGTTGCTGGTACCTGCTCCAATGCAGATATGGGTGCCTGGATTCCACGAACTGACGATTTGCCGCTGGATCTGTCGGCGTTGCTAAAAATGGATGCGGTGCCTGCGCAGTCGGCAAGGATGGCTGTCCAAGAGCCGTTGCTAAAGCCCAATTTAGAGATGTTCAAGCTGTCCGTCCAGAATATGGTGCTGATGACCAAAAGTCCGATCAATATCGATAACACACTAACCGGCGTCATTAACGGGTTACATTTGGGCGCGGGGCTGGAGCGCGTCATGCTTGCCGTGCTGGCAGACAATCAGACCTGTTTTCGCGCGCGCCGGGTTGCCGGCAAGGGTACCCAGAGTTGGACTCAGGAGTTCAATTTGCCCTGTGCGACCGACGACGCCCCGCATATTTTCAGCTATGCGTTGCAGAATAATGAGGTGCTATGGATGGGAACTGCCAGTAGCAGTGGGTTGCAGGATCTGGTGACTGCCGATATGGAGGGCTGGCTCGGGGCTGGGCCGTTTTTCATTGCGCCGGTCATGGCGGGCACTAAGCGCATAGGGGTGCTTTACGGCGACATGCGCCTTTCCGGGCGGACACTGACCAACATGCAGTTTGCTGCCTTCAAGCGTCTCACTGAACTCACAGGGCAGTGTCTGCAAGCGCTCAGTCGGCGCGGTTGATCAATACCCTGGTAGGCAGACTCCGGTCCCTGCGAGATTGCAGTACCCGCCTGGATTCTTGTGCAGATATTGCTGATGATAGGGTTCGGCGTAATAGAAGGTTGGCGCTGTGCGTATTTCAGTGGTAACCGGTTGCTTGCCTGCTTGCATCAGCAAGTCCGAGTAGGTGGCTTTGCTAACTTCCGCTGCAGCCTGATGCGCTGGACTGGAAACGTAGATACCTGAACGGTACTGAGTACCGATATCGTTGCCCTGTCGCATGCCCTGGCTTGGGTCGTGATTCTCCCAAAAAGTTTTCAGCAGCTCTTCAAAACTCACTTCATTGGGATCGAATACCACTAGCACTACTTCATTATGTCCGGTCATGCCCGAACACACTTCCTCGTAGGATGGATTGGGCGTTAGACCGCCGCAATAACCCACTGCTGTGGTATAGACACCCGGTATCTTCCAGAACAGGCGTTCTACGCCCCAAAAGCAGCCCATGCCGAAAATACCCTGTTGCATACCCGCCGGGAAAGGTGAATGCAGCGAAGTACCAAGCACGGTATGGGTCTGGCTGGTCGCCATCGGCTGAGTCCGTCCGGGTAACGCTTGCTCGGCGGTAGGCAGGTGCATCTTATCTTCGGGTATGCGGCGGGAAAACATGAGTGCCTCCAGAGGGGGTTGGCGAACTGAGTAGAAATCCTGACCTCATGGTGCTCCGTGAAG